>PDWI01015880.1_pt1 | contig 10807 bp, 9 predicted proteins | sample 1430891 | NCBI WGS metagenome assembly PDWI01 (sample SAMN01162508, study PRJNA174530) | Oral metagenome, whole genome shotgun sequencing project. | biome: Marine environment; feature: Marine mammal; material: Swab sample of the gingival sulcus; isolation source: swab sample of gingival sulcus... | reverse complement strand
TTCACGGGCGGGTGAGGCTCGTGCGGGCAGCGCCGTTACGACAGCCCGTACGCCTGGTGGATCAGGTGGATCGGGTGCACCGTCCGCGCACCGGTGGCCTTCTCGATCTGCCACCGGCAGGTCTCCGAATCGCACACGGCGAAGTCCGGGTTGGTGTCGCGGACCATGGTGAACAATGGTTGCCCGACCTTCATGGCGATGTCGTACTTTTCTTTCTTCAGCCCGTAGGTGCCGGCCATGCCGCAGCACGCCACCCCGGATTCCTGGACGGTGACCCCGGGAATCAGCTGCATCAGCTGGGTTGCGGGGGTGCCGATGCCGTGGCCCTTCAGCTGGCACGGCGGGTGGTAGGGGACGGTGACTTCGTGGGGGATGAAGTCGGTGGGCAGCTCGCCCTCGTCGTACAGGTCCAGCAGGAACTCGCAGATGTCGCGCATCCGGGTTCCGACGTCGGCCAGTTCCGGGTCGTCGATGCCGAGGATGTGGTGCGCTTCGTGTTTGAGCATCCCGCCGCACGAAGTGGAGGAGGCGATGATCGTCAGGTCGCGGCCTTCGGATCGCAACTGTGACACCAGTTTGCGCACGTAAGACCGGGCAGTGTCGAAGATGCCGTTGGACTGTAGCGGAAGCCCGCAGCACCCCTGCTTGGGTACCAGTACCTCATACCCCAGGTGCTCCAGCACCTCGATGGTCTGCCGGCCCGTCTCGACCTCGAAATAGGTTGCCGCGCAACCGTGGAAATAGACCACCGGGCCACGGGTCGGTGCTTTGGCCGGCCGGGGCCGCTTCTTCAACCACGACGTCAGCGTCTGAGAATCCACGTGCGGCATCGGTGCCTCGCGATGGATGCCGAGGGTCTTCTCCACCGCTGTCCGCAGCGGCTTGACCCCGAGAGCTGCATTCGCCACCGGCGCCACCGGCGCCATGGCGGTGCCCATGATCGTGGTGCGGGAGATCAGGTGGTCGCGCAACGGCATCCGGGTCTCGTTCTTCATCGCCGACCGGGCGATGGAGTTGATCTCGGCGATCTTCACCCCTTGCGGGCACACCAGCGTGCAGATGCCGCAACTGGAGCAGTAGTCCAGCGACTTGTCCACCGATTCCCCGTCACGGAACCGTTCCGCTTGCGGGCCAACGTACTTCGGGCCGGAGAACAACGGTGTTACCGCGGTGACGGGGCATTGTGTCTCGCAGATGGTGCACTTGACGCAGTGGTCCAGGCTGGCCCGCATCAGCTGGTCGTGTTCGTGGCTACCTGCCTGGAAAGACATCAGGCCTCCTCACCGGTCATGGTCTGTGCGTGCCTGCTCGGGCCGCAGATGGTCTCGGCCGCCCGCAGCGCGCTGCCGGCCGCGATGCCCTCCCCGGACTTCTCCGCCCACCGGGTGGCGCCGGCCAGGATCCCGCCGGCCGCGAACAGGTTGTGGAACACCACATTTCCTTCGGCATCAACGGGCTTCATCTGTGCGTTTACGCCGACACCGACCTTGAACAAGGGCTGGTCGGCGTCCCAGTACTTCTCGCTGATCAACTCGTCGCTGTCCAACCCGCGCAACGGAAGCCCGAATACCGGCTCGCTGACCGTCATGTAGGAGTCGACATGAAGTGACCCGGACTCGAAACCGCCCGGGGCGAAGATGAAATCGTGGGCCGAGTAGTCCCGGACCCGGCCGGCCGAGTCCAACTGCACGCTGTGGACCCGGTCCCCGTCGGTCTTGGCCCCGATCACCCGGCTGCCCATGATCAGCCGCACTCCGGCTGCCCTGGCCCTGGCGGTCAGCCGCTCGTTCAATCGCATTCCAGGAACTGACGGCGGCTGTAACGGAATCTCGAAAACCGGCTGCCCCAATTCCTGCTGGAAACTCTCCCAAGCGCGGTAGTCCCGGTAACCAAGTATCGCGGGCAGACCCACGACCTCGTCGTCGTGCAGCTGCCCGGTCAGCTCCTGGGCCAGCCGGCGCCGCCAAGCCGGGTCGTCGAAAGCCCGGGCGAACACCAGTGCCGAGGAGTCCACGTCGTTGCTGCGGGCCGCCACATCGACCATCAGGGCGCGTGCCCGCAGCTGCCCGTCGGGCAGCTGCGCCCGGGACAGGTTGGCGGCTACCAGCTCCGGGTAGAAGTCCTTCAACCGGCGTAACCCGACGATCACATACCTCTTGCCGGCCTCGGCCGCCCCGGCCAGCATCGACGGTTGCGCCAGGGCGGTGGGACGCAACGCGCCCACCGCCGTCGGCAGGAACACGTTGGTCTGCGGTTCTCCGGCCAGGAGCTCGGCCCCGGCCAGGGATTCCACATAGCCCGCCCCGGCCCTGGCGCCTTCGGCGCCGATGGCGCTGTAGGGATGGAACCCGTCGCGGCGGGCGAGTTCCTCGACCGCATCCAACGGCCGTTCCACCCGATCAGGGGTGTAACCGAGGATGTCGAAGGTGCCTTGCGACAGTTGTAGGCCGCCGATGCCCTTGGTCAGCAACGACACCGAACGGCCCGTTTCGGCCAGCCGAATGGCAGCGGTCAACCCGGCCAAGCCCGCGCCGATGACGACGGCGTCTCTCATGCCAGGCTCCCTTCGGCCTGCTCGGCCTGCTCGGCCTGCTCGCCGTGCCCGGTGTACCGCCTCCGGTCGCGGTGCCCGGCATCCTGCTGATCAGCGGCCGCGAAGATTCGCGGCGGCGCGTCCGGAAGATGCTCCACGTCGAAGGTGCCCTGGAAGATCCAGTCGTCCAGCGCCGCCTGGCGCACCTGCTCGCCGTACAGGATGGTCCACAACCCGATCCAGCGGTTCTTCAGGAACAACCGCAGCATCTCGGTCGCCCGTTCCGCGTCGGCTACCCGGTGCTGGTGGGCGATGCCGGTGGCGCGCATGGTGCAGAAGCCGCCCTGGCAGGGGCCCATGCCCAGCCGTAGCTGGCGGCGTAGGTCGTCCAGGGTGGCGTCCGGCTGTTCGTCCAGCGCGTCGGTGAACATGCCGCGGCTCATGAGTTCGCACTCGCAGATGATCTGGTCGTTCAACCGGTCTTCCTCGCGGTCATGCAACCGGTGGGTGATCACGTAGTGCTTGCCTTTCTCCGACTTGGGCACGGACTCCTCGGCAGTGCGGCAGGCACGGTCCTCGCCCAACTGCTCGCACATCAGGTCGACGGTGTTCTTGGCCATCAGCCGGTAGGTGGTCAGCTTGCCGCCGGAGATCGTCAGGATGCCGCCGATGCCGTCGCGGGACTTGTGGTCGATGATCGACATGCCGCGGCTCATATGCCGGGTGTCCTCCGCGGAGACTCGCGAGTCCTTGACCAGCGGGCGGGCCCCGGACCAGGCATGGATGGCCCGGGCCTGCCGGAACCCCGGCACCAGGGCCTCACCGCAGTCGAACATCTGCTGCACTTCGTCGCGCGGGATGGCGAGGTTATCCGGGTCGTCTGCTTTTTCGTCGGTGGTGCCGATGACGCACACCGTGTGGACGGGCACCAGGATGTCACCGTCGGTGGGGTAGACGCACCGGTTGACCACTGTATTCACCAGCCGGTGGTTCATCGCGATCATGATGCCGCGACCGGGAACCACTTCGACGCCAGGGCAATTGGCCATGCTGGCGATCTGCCCGGCCCACGCGCCGCCGGCGTTGACAACGAACCGGCAACTGATTTGCACCTTTTCGCCGGTCTTGTCGTCGGTGCAGATCACCGCGCTGACCGTGTCACCGTCGGTCTCGATGCTGGTGACCCGATGGTAGGTGAGGATCTTCGCGCCGTAGGCGACGGCGGAGTTGGCCGCGCCCCAGACCATCTGCCACCCGTCTACCGAGGCATCCTGCACCGCGAACGCCCTGGTGATGCCCCTGTTCAGCCGCGGCTCCCGTCGGAGTGCCTCGCCGGGGGTGATCTCCTCGCACGGCACCTGGGTGTCCTTGGCGCCCTGGGCGAAGCGGTCGCCGAATTCCGGGTCGTCGCCGGGAGTGGCCACGAACAACCCGCCGGTCAGCTCCACCGCGTCGGCGTGGATCCGGGAGACGACGACGTTCTCCTGCGCGCACTCGGTGGCCGAGTGCGGGTCGCTGACCACGTACCGTCCGCCGGAATGCAGGAGCCCGTGGAAGCGCCCGGACGTGCCCTGGGCCAGGTCGCCCTTGTCCACCAGGATCGCGCGGAACCCGCGCATCGCCGCGTCCCGCACGACGCCGGCACCGGTGGAACCGCCGCCGATTACCACCACATCTGTCTCGAGGCATTTCATGACAACCTCCTGGGGCCGCCGTGGCCAGGGTCGAGCGCCGATGCTGACGTGCCCACCTTAATCCACGTGTGCGGGCACCGTTTCCAGCGCAGAGTTCGAGATACGGCATGATCGACCCATGCGCATCTGCGTTTGCCCCGGTTCCTACGACCCGGTTACTCTCGGCCACCTCGACGTGGCCCGTCGGGCGCTGGGCATGTTCGATCGCGTCGTGCTGGCCGTTATGGTCAACCCGGCTAAACGGGGCAGTTTCGAGGCCGCCGATCGCGTCGCCATGATCGAGGAGTCGGTGGCCGAGAGGCTTGACCCGGACGCGGGCCGGCGAGTCCAGGCCGCCTCCTTCGCCGGCCGGCTACTTGTCGACATCTGCGCCGAACTGGGCGCGAGCGCCATCGTTAAGGGGCTGCGTGGCGGCAGCGACTTCGCCTATGAATTGCCGATGGCACGGATGAACAAACACCTGACCGGTATCGAAACCGTGTTCCTGCCGGGAGACCCCAGCCTCGAACACGTGTCGTCGTCACTGATCAAAGAGGTGTTCGCCCACGGTGCAGACGTGTCTGACATGGTGCCGTCAGCTGTTCTGTCCCGGTTACCGGCGTTACCGTCCGGCTGATTTCTCAGGTTGACCTGCCTGGGCATGCATGCGGTACGATTCTCTGCTGGCGTGCTGGGCCATGGATGCGCCGTCGCACGTCGCCAGGTTGTCAATCCTCGTGCGAGCAGAAAGGTGCCAGCGTGTCTGCACTCGATCCGCGCTCGCCGTTAGTGCTCGACACGACCGACCTGGGCCGTCGAGCCGGTTCCATGCTCTCGCAGTCACGCACCATCTCGGTGCCCGACCCCTTCGGTACCGAGGTCATCGCGGTGCCGACCGGCGAACCGCTGACCACAACGTTGCGCATAGAGTCCGTGCTGGACGGTGTGCTGTTGTCCGCCGCCGTGTCCTGTACCGCTCGTGGTGAGTGTGTGCGGTGTCTGGACCCGGTGGCCGAACAGGTGAATGCCACCGTTCAAGAGTTGTACTACTACCCGGACAAGGCGCCGGAGCCGGGCGAAGAGGACGATGAGCCGATGCTCGTCCAGGACGAGCTGATCGACTTGGAACCGGTATTGCGCGACGCCGTCGTCACCGCGCTCCCGTTCCAGCCGTTGTGCCGCCCGGACTGCCCTGGGCTTTGTGACCGGTGCGGCGTCCGGCTGGCCGAGCACCCCGGCCACTTCCACGACGACATCGACCCGAGGTGGGCATCCTTGCGGGGACTGCTCGAGGGCGCTGTCGAACACGACCCGACCCCCGGACCGACCGTAGGTAACGAATCACGAAGGTAGGCACATATGGCAGTCCCGAAGCGCAAGATGTCCCGCGCCAACACCCGAGCCCGCCGCGCGCAGTGGAAGGCCGAGGCTCCCACGTTGAGCGCGACGGGCACCGGCGGCAACGTCAGCTACGCCCGCCCGCACCAGGCCCGCGTGGTCACCGACGCGGTCGGCACCCCGCTGTACATGGAATACAAGGGACGCAAGGTAAAGGACCTGTAATCCCGCAGTCCATGATGTCCAGGGCGTCGCAGCCACCCGTCACATCCTCCGCGGAGGATGCGGTTGCCATGCTCGCGCAGCGCCTGGACTGCCGGATCCGGCCCGACTTGTTGACGATGGCGCTGACGCACCGGTCCTTCGCCTACGAGAACGGTGGGCTGCCCACCAACGAGCGGCTGGAATTCCTTGGTGACGCCGTGCTGGGGCTGGCGGTCACCGATGCCCTGTTCCACGATCATCCCGACTATTCCGAGGGCCAGCTGGCCAAGCTGCGTGCTGCGGTCGTCAACATGCGCGCTCTGGCCGAGATCGCCCGCGAACTGGGTGTGGGGGAGCACCTGCAACTAGGCCGCGGTGAGGAGGCCACCGGTGGCCGCGACAAGTCCTCGATCCTTGCCGACTGTGTGGAGGCGCTCATCGGTGCCTGCTATCTCAGCGAAGGCCTGGAGTCGGCCCGCAGCATGGTGATGCGGCTGGTAGGACCGCTGCTGGCCTCCACCGAACGCCTCGGCGCAGGACTGGACTGGAAGACCAGCCTGCAGGAGCTGGCATCACGGCGGAACCTGGGCGCGCCGGAGTACCGGATCGTCGAATCCGGCCTGGACCATGCCAAGCACTTCGGCGCCACGGTGATCCTGGCCGGTAAGGAGTACGGAACCGGATCGGGACGCAGCAAGAAAGAGGCCGAGCAGGAGGCCGCCGCCAGTACGTGGAAATCACTGCGTGACGACGAGGACGTCGATCCGCTGCTCGGCGCTGACGTGCCCCGCACCTGAACCGTCTGGGCTGGCGTGCCGGAGCTACCCGAGGTCGAGGTGGTCCGTCGTGGACTGGACCGGTGGGTGCGCGGACGGACCGTCGTCGATGTACAGGTGTTGCATTGTCGCTCGATTCGCCGCCACGTTGGCGGGGCAGCCGATTTCGCTGCCCGGTTGGCCGGGAGGCGCATCGTCGCGGTGGACCGGCGGGGCAAGTACTTCTGGTTCCTGCTCGGCGACGATGCAGGTGCCGATGAAGCCGCGCCAGTCGACGAGGCCCTGTACGGTCACCTCGGGATGAGTGGCCAGTTCCGGATTGAGGGTGACGATGCGCCCGACCAGGCGCACCTGCGGGTGCGAATGCGCCTGCAGGGGAAAGGAATCGAGCCAACAGGGAACTGCCAGGTGCGGTTCGTGGACCAACGGACGTTCGGCGGGCTGGCGATTGCGCCGCTGGCCCCGACTGCCGATGGGCTGCCGGCTGGTGTGGCCGGCCAACCGCTGCTGCCGGAACCGTTGACGCACATCGCCCGGGACGCGCTCGACCCGCATCTGGACGAACAGGCGCTGTTCGCCAGGTTCCGGGCCCGGCGGACCGGAGTGAAGCGGGCGTTGCTGGATCAGTCGCTAGTCTCCGGTATCGGCAACATCTACGCGGACGAAGCGCTGTGGCGGGCGCGGTTGCACTATGCGCGGCCGACCGAGACATTGCGCCGGACAGAGCTGACCCGGTTGCTCGCGGCCGTGCGAGAGGTGATGACGCAGTCTTTGTCTCAGGGCGGAACAAGTTTCGATGCGTTGTACGTCAACGTGAACGGCGAGTCCGGCTACTTCGACCGGTCGTTGGCCGTGTACGGGCAGCGTTGCCGTCCGTGCCCACGATGCGGAACACCGGTACGCCGCGACCATTTCATGAACCGGTCCGCTTACCTGTGTCCCAAGTGCCAGCCCAGGCCACGCCGCGCGCACTGGTAGATCACGGCGCGCGCCTCAACGACCGCTTGACCGGGTAGGCGAAGCAACCTCGGCCTTTCCCCCGCAGCCATGCTCTACCTGTTTACCCTCCCGGTCGAGAAGAGCCACGAAAGGTGCCCGGGAAACACCTGAGGAATCCCAGACTTCCACCTGACCCTCTCACCCGAGCCGCCTCAGCGAATCTCGCCGGCAAGGACACGCAGGCGGTGACTACGCGTTGGTAGACGACCCAGTTCGTATTGATCTCACCACCCGGGGCCTCTATGGCGGCGGCGGTCCTGAAATCGGTAGACCCGTCCTTCGCGATGAACTCGACCCCTTTGTGCCAGGTTTGTGGTTGGTTGGCCAGCCGGGTGTGCACGCCTGTTTCCAGCCTCCTTTGACCGTCGCGAGCAAGTTGCTCGGCCCGGTCCTGGTCGAGGCCGAGGGCATCGTGTGACACCACGATCCGGAACTCGGCACAAGCCCAACCACCTCTGGCGCGCACGGGTGGGAGTGCGCTGAGCTGGGGTGCGCCAGCTTGGTGCTCGACCAGCAAGCGCGCACGGGAATGGAGGTTGCGCCCGACGGAGAACTGAGTACACTCAAAACTGAGAACGTTCAGTAACTGGGCGCCAAGATTGAGGGCACATGTCTCGGCAACGCCAAGGACATCTGACTTCCGGTCGCCGACTGCGCAAATGGGAGACGACGCGAGCGACGACCACCGAGGCCGTGCGCAAGGCATTCTTCGACAGGACTTTCGAAGCAGTCACGGTCTAGCAGATTGCGGACCGCGCGGACGTCGCGATCTTCTACCACGCCTCGTCCAAGGCGGAGTTGTTCTTCATGGTGCTTGACGCTGTGCTTGAGCAGGCGATCGCTGAGGGTGAGGCAGCCGAGACGGACATGGCGGAGGGCGCAGATGTCACTGACTGGATCGCAGTCCTGATCGCGCCGATCGAAGGTCTACGCCCGAGCGACCACGCCGCCAAGATGATGCGCTGCCACCGGGATCTGCTGCTCAGTGACTCCACCGATACCCACAGGCGTGACGGCATCGAGCTCGTTCGTCGATTGGAGACTCGCATCGCTCAAATCCTGCGCGAAACTCGGGGGTTCGACGCCGATAGTGAAGCGGGGTGGCTCGCCGCACGCACGATCTTTGGTGCGCTTCAGTTCGACATAATCGTATCCGCTGCAGATGTGCACCCGCAGTCCGGCGTCGTCCGACCGTTGAACCGGGGCTCAGAGCCCAGATCGCCATCGTCGTCTCAGGTTTTGTTGCGCTCACCGCCGAGGAGACCGGGACAGACAGCGATCCCGGTGCCTCCAAGGGCGGGGCGCCGATGCCTCACACCAGTATCCTCGACCACAGAAGGAGGCCGCGCAAGCCCGCCAGGGCCGAGACGGCCTCGGCGTGGATCGTCGGCACCGGCCTTGCAGGTCTGTCTGCGGCAGTGTTCCTTATCCGTGACGCCCAGGTCCCGGGGGAGAGGATCCACCTGCTGGAGGAACTGCCTCTGGCTGGCGGATCCCTTGACGGAGTCAAGCGCCCCAATGTCGGCTTCATCACCCGGGGCGGCCGCGAGATGGAGAATCACTTCGAGTGTCTGTGGGACATGTACCGCTCGATCCCTTCGCTTGAGATCGATGGCGCCTCGTACCTCGATGAGTACTACTGGCTCGACAAGGACGATCCAAACTCCTCAAACTGCAGGCTGATCCACCGCCAGGGCGAGCGTGTGCCCAGCGATGGGGACTTCACCCTCAGCGCCTCGGCGCAGAAGGAGATTGTCAAGCTCATCGCGATCGCGGAGGAGGAGATTGAGGGCAGGACTATCGAGAGCTTCTTCAGCAAGGATTTCTTCGAGAGCAACTTCTGGGCCTATTGGGCAACCATGTTTGCCTTTGAGACATGGCATTCGTTGGCGGAGATGCGCCGCTACCTCCTCCGCTTCATCCACCATATCGATGGTCTGCCAGACTTCACCGCCTTAAAGTTCAACCGCTACAACCAGTACGACTCGATGGTCAAACCTGTTCTGGCCTACCTTGAGGACCATGGTGTCGACATCCGCTATGGCACGACCGTACGAGACATCCAAATTGAGGAAACAGCTGGCTCACGGACCGCGACTCGGCTGCTCCTGACGGTCGAGGGCCAGGACGAGGAGATTGGTCTGACCGAGGATGACCTCGTGTTTGTCACCAACGGTTCCATCACCGAATCGACCACCTACGGCGATCACCACACGCCTGCTCCGGTCACTAACGAGCCCGGAGGCAGCTGGGAACTCTGGGAGAACCTCGCCAAGCAGACCACAGTCTTTGGTCGTCCTGCCGTCTTTTACCAGGACCTGCCCGAACGCAGCTGGTTCGTCTCGGCTACCGCCACCGTGTCCAATGCCCTAGTGGAGCCGTACATCGAACGCCTCACAAAACGTGACCTGCACGATCACAAGGTCAACACAGGAGGGATTGTCACGGTCACGGACTCCAGCTGGCTGCTGAGCTTCACGGTGCACCGTCAGCCGCACTTTAAGGAGCAGACCGAGGCTGAGACAGTCGTGTGGATCTACGGCCTGTACTCGGACACCGAAGGCGACTATGTCCGTAAGCGGATCACCGAGTGCACCGGGGAGGAGATCACCCAGGAGTGGCTCTACCACCTGGGGGTTCCCGAGGCTCGCATCCCCGAGCTCGCAAAGCAGGAGTCGGTCAACACTATCCCGGTGTACATGCCGTACATCACCTCGTACTTCATGCCAAGACACGAGGGGGACATCGCTTTCATCGGCAACTTCGCCGAATCGCCCACACGTGACACCGTGTTCACTACGGAGTACTCGGTGCGCACTGCCATGGAGGCCGTCTACACCCTCCTTGAGGTGGAACGTGGCGTGCCCGAGGTGTTCGGCTCGGCCTATGACATTCGTGAGCTGCTCAGGGCTGCCTACTACTTGCGTGACCGCAAGAACCTGCTTGAAGAGCCCCTGCCGACGAAGCTCCAACTGCCACGGTTCGTATGGTTGCGGATGCTAAGGAAACTGCGTGGTACCTGGATCAAGCAGCTGTTGAAGGAATCTGGGCTGCTCTGAGCCTTGATCCACCGGTGGGGTTGGGTGTTGGGCGCGTCGAAACGTGGGAGTGCCCTTGTGGTGCAACGGAATTGGGATTTCATGAGCCCTGGCCTGTCGCCTCACGAAGGGCACTCCGTAGGTGAAAGCCTCTCGCACGATCCGGCCGGTGTTCGATGACCCGAACCTGGAGTCGGCTGCTGGAGCCTTTTCCGACTCTGAGTGGTTGGTGTGGATGAGGGTGGT
>PDWI01009886.1_pt1 | contig 10807 bp, 9 predicted proteins | sample 1430891 | NCBI WGS metagenome assembly PDWI01 (sample SAMN01162508, study PRJNA174530) | Oral metagenome, whole genome shotgun sequencing project. | biome: Marine environment; feature: Marine mammal; material: Swab sample of the gingival sulcus; isolation source: swab sample of gingival sulcus... | reverse complement strand
AATTCGTAATTGAAAACTCGTAATTATTTACCTGTTCGGTACAGTTGAAAAAGTAATTCCTATCATAAAAACTCTGTTTGTAAGTCTCATTTCAGGCTTTTTTTCGGTTGAAATTTGAGCAATTCCCACATCATATTTAATATCAACTTTCATGGTTGGCAACACTCTTCTTCCTCCTCGTCTTTTGAAACTTTTGCTTTTTAAGTTTTTTATAAAACCAATACCAAATGATACTCCGTAATCGTAGGGATTGGCATTTTTTTCAAAGTCATTATCTATATCTTCGTAAGGGTCTTGCACCACACCCAATTTTGTTTCTTGTATTTTCAATTTTGATTGTGCGTTTAGTAAATAAGCTCCGTAAATTCCGAATTTAGTATAAATGGACGAGAAATTTTCTTTTACATACAAGGGCATTACAGCGTAATCCAATATGTTTTTTATTTTTACCGTTCTTGCCAAAGCCAAATCTTCACGAAAGGTTTTGTGTCTCATTCCCATTTGTGAAACGCCTATGCCTGTTTCTATCGAGATAAAACCCGACCTCATTACGGGTATGTCAATTAGCATAAATGCAGCTCCTCCAAGTCGAGGTGAATTTTCATTGTAATTTTTGTGTCCGTTTAAAGAAGCAAGGTTTGCTCCTGCCTGAAAACCTACCGTTACTTGTGCTAAGCTGTTATCAATTAAAAAAATAAGAGCTATGTTTAATACAATTAATTTCCAAATATACTTCATTTTATAAGTTTTTTTTACTGTTTCTTTATTAGAAACACTTGTATTTGTATTTATATTGTCTTTATTACGTCAATAGTTTACATTTATTTTGCAATTTACTTATAATTAGGATTTTGTAAAGAATGCCTTTTGGGTTTTATTTTAATTGCCGTTAAAGTGGTAATTATTTTTTTGACATTTGTAAACACAAGCACCATGAATTTATTTTATTTTTATTTCAGCTTGTACATCTATTCTAAATCCTGTTTTATCAAAAAATCTTTTCATTTGTTCGCTTGCCATAATTTGAAAACGTGGATGTATTTTGTTACAAGCATAGGCTTTCTTGTATTTTATTTTACTAATATCATTATGTTTTTTTATTAATTTAATGGTATTTTCTAACTGACTTATTGCTCTTGGCAACCAACCGCCTTGTCTTTGAACTTTTAACTCTACAAGGAACAAACTATTTTCAAAAGTCAGCATACCATCGCAAGTACTTTCTTTATCAGATGTTTCTTCTTTCAGAATAATAATACAGTTATCAATAGCAGTAAAAACAATTTTTTTTCTTTTATCGTTTTTTATTGTAGCAATCCACTTTTTTGAATTTGTATTATCCGTGTATGCTTTTGTTCCGTTTTGGTCATCACAAATACCGAATTCCTTATTGCTAATTGAGGCTTCATTACAGTTATTATTGAAAAAATTTATCATAATTCTTGCTCGATTTCCAAAAGTTTATCAAACATAATATTTGTATCTTGTAATAAATTATTTAAGTAATTCTGGTCAGACGGAATACCTTTGTAATCTTGTAATTTTGATATTGTACCTTTTGTTTCATCAAATTGGTAAACCGATACCTCGTCGGGATTAACGGCTGATGCTAATGGAACAACTTTGTTTAATTTTTCTTTAAGTTCATTGTTCGATTTTATCTGCTGTTTAAGATAATAAGCCTGAATTGCAATACTTAGATAATTAATGATATAGGGACTGTGAGTTGTTAATATTAATTTGTTGTTTTCTACGGAATTATTAAACTTGAACAGTGCTTTTAAAAGTTGCCACTGCGAAGTTGGAAACAAGTTTTGTTCAGGTTCTTCAACAATGTTGATAAATGTTGTTTTATTGAATTTTGAAGAAAGTACCGATATTGCAATTCTTTTTTGTTCCTCTGTCAGCACTTTATTTAATAAAATGTTTTCTATTTCTTGTTTGAATTTGTCTGCTTCCTGTGCCGTCATTTTTGTATTACCGACTTCTGTATTTTTTACTTTTTTTGATAAGTATTCGGAAACAAGATATAGAGGAACAAGTGATTGAAATCCACTCGATGCTTCTTCTAATTTTACATCATAATCTTTGTTGTTTATTTTAATAATGTCGTATCTTTTATTGTATTTAACAAAAGCGGAGTTTATTGGTAAAGCAACGGACTTTTTTATGGCTTTTTTTGCATTATTGTATTCATTCAGAAAATCTTTTAATGCTTCCGACGAGAGTTTTAATTCCTTAGAACTTGTCATATATGCAAGAAAATTTCTTTCTGCCGGAACGTACATAATTTGAGGTGAAAAATATTGTTTCTTTGATGTTTCCTCAAAATAAAATCTTCCATTGATGTATTTTATGTGATAAGCATCTCCAAGATATTGAATTTCGGTGTTATTAAATAAAGTATCATTACTGTTCAAATAATTTTCCAATCTGTGATAACTAAATAAACTCTCTATATTTTTTTTTACGTTAAACCAATTTTTTTGATAATCGCCTCTTACAAGTACTTTTTCAATCCACGTGAAAATAGAAATTATTTTGGCTATGGTACTCTTTCCACTTCCTTGATTTCCTATAAAAATAGTTGTTTTTTTTATTTCTATCCAACTATTTTCTTCTATGTAACCTTTTTTTATTGCACCAAAATTCCGTATTCTAATTTTACTCATAACCATTGCTTTATTTGATATTGGGCTGATGCTTGCACATCTTCCCGGTCCGCTGCTGTTTTATCTAAATTTTTATACCGATTATTAAAACATCGTCAATTTGTTTATTTTTACCTTGCCATTCAAAAAATTGTTTTTCAAGTTGTTTGCCTTGTTCTTTTAAAGGCTTTTTGTAGCAATTCATTATCATTCTGCTTAAACCGCCTATGTGTAATTTCCGATTTTTTTTGCCGCCGAAAGCATCTATCACGCCGTCGGAAAAAAGATATAATATGTCGTTTTTTTGTAACTGTATTTGATTTGCCGTAAAATCTTTCATTTTTAAATATATTCCCAAAGGCATTGCATCACCTTTTATTTTGAGTATTTCCTTGTCTCGGAGTATCAACATGGGTTGATTGGCACTTGCAAAATCAAGTTTGAGCGTTTCGGTGTCCAATATACACAGTATCATGTCCATTCCGTCTTTGTTACTGTATATTTTGTTCTTTTGGTCAAGACTTTCTATTATCTTGGTTCTCATTTGGTTAAGAACAAAGTCGGGCGCGGGAATGTCTTTGTTGTGACCATAGAACTCATTGAGCAAAGTAATTCCCAACATGGTCATGAAACCTCCCGGAACACCATGTCCCGTACAATCCGAAAGCGCAAATATTACCTTGTTGCCCTTTTGGCTTATGTAATAAAAATCGCCGCTGACAATGTTTAAAGGTTTGTTGATAATGAAATAATCGCTGAAATTTGTCTCAAACATTTCTTGTTCGGGCATAATGGCTTGTTGCATGGTGTGAGCATATTGTATACTGTCCGTAATGTCTTTGTTTTTTATGCTTATTTCTTTATATGCGTCTATAATTTTTTTCTCGTCTGCAACCTGACTTGTAATATCCATAAACATACATCTGTAAGCAAGCTCTTTGTCCTCAGGTCTTTTTATTATTGAAAACAGTGCAGGAAAATTTGTGTTATCACTCCTTTTTATTTGTAAACTTAAATTTTTTATAAGTTCATTCTCTTTGGTTTTTCGTTGCAATATGGTTATAAATTTTTCGTGATAATCATTTTCATTTACTAAATCATTTATATTCAAGTCTATGTTTTTATCATATTTTACGTATTTGTAAAACTCGTCGTTGGCATACGTAATTTTACCGTGTTTGTCTATTTCAAAAATTGCTTCGGGCAAAAGTTGCAACAAGTTTAGTAATTTTTTTTCATTGTATTCCAATTTTCGTTTCTGCCTGTTTAGGCTGTGGCTTATTGATTTTATCTCTTCGTTTTGAATTTGCAGCTCTTCGTTTTTCTCCAAGAGCGATTTTTTTTGAGTAGTGAGTTTTTGCATTTTTTCCTTTACCATTACGTCCAAATTTTTATTTCTGTAATCCAATTTTTCCGTTAATGTTTCATGCTCTTTAATCAGGTTGGCAAAAACTTTTGTAAGAGCCATTATTTGTCCGAATACCAATACGAAAGTTCCCAAAGGTATGACCTCTATCGACAAATTTATGTATTTCATCTGTTGCAGTATTTCCAATAAAGTACAAGCCAAAAATATTAAAGTGGTGAACGCTACGGTTTTAGCACCTCCTCGTTTATTTTTAACGGCTGTTATTATTCGCCAATACAAGTAAGCTATCATAGTGATGAGCATGATGTAGTGTATTCCTAAAATTCGCGTAAAAAATAAAGGGTCGAACAGTAAAGATAATGACAATAATGAGGATAAAACCAAATATATTCTTATTACTTTTTTGCTTATTTCTCGTTTATATATACTTTCCAAAAAATATAAAATTGCTATTGGACTTGCAATATTAGTAAAATATTCGAGGCGATATTGTGCACTCCAAGCCAAATCGGGCAAAATTTCCACCATAAATCTTGAACCTGTAAGCGATGTGCGCAAACTTAAAAGCATTGCGAGTAAGCTCAATGGTAATGTTCCGGGAATGAATGTTCTTATGACAAATAGTGTGAAAAAATATAAGCCCATTATGAACAAGCTTCCTATAAGAAATATTTCGTATGCTCTTTGAAATTCCTGTGTTTCATATATTTGAGTGTCCTCTCCAAGGGTTGGCGACAAGTAAAATCCTCCTAATCTGTGATGAAAGTTTGAAATTTGAAAAACTATTTCGTTATTTCCTTTTCTCAGCTTTATGTCTATTATTGCGGGAGTGCGTTTGGGTTCTGAATTTTCCCTGTTTTTGGCTACTTTTCCCGATTTGTATATCAATTTCTTATTGCACCAAAGAGTATAAGCAGTCATTTGTTCTGCAATGAACATAGATAATTTTTTGGGCTTTTTGCTTATTATGTTTAGGCGATATGTGGCAAAACCCATGTTGTCTAATTTTTTGCCGTCTATTGTTTTGTTGCCCCAATATCCCGGCATGTCGAAATATGTAACTTTTTCGGGTTTTATGCTGTCGAATTTCGCGGGATTTATTAATTGTTTCCAATAAAATTCCCATTTTCCCGATAAAGTAAGTATGCCGTTTTGCTCAAAGTCCCACGAACTAATGTCCAATACGGCATTTTCGGCTTTGGGTTTGTGTATATTGGCGTTGTTGTTGCATGCAACCGTCAAACTCAATATTAGAATATATATTAATGTTTTTAAGTTCATTTTTCTGCTAAATTTTAAAACCTATCATAAGCATATCGTCTATTTGAGAATTTCTGCCTTGCCATTGTTTTAATTTTCGTTCTATTAGTAAACCTTGTCTTGTCAGCGGTTCTTCGTGATATAATTTTATTATGCTTTTCAAACCTTTCGGGTATAATCTTTTTCTTTTTGGTCCGCCAAAAATATCAACAATTCCGTCGGAGAAAAAATATAAGGTATCATTTCTTTGCAGTTGCAGTTCATGAAGCGTAAAATTTTTCATAACAATATGTATGCCCACAGGCATTTTGTCTCCTTTATAACTTAGGAGTTCGTGTTTTCTCATTATGTATAGATTTTGATTGGCACTTGCGAATTTTAGTTTCAAAGTTTCCAAATTAAGTGTACACAAAATTATATCCATTCCGTCTTTATTGCTGAAATAGTCGTTTTTTTGATGCAAACCCGTTATAATTGAGTGTCGCATTCTGTTGAGAGTGTGATTTGGTTCGGGAATGCTTTCGCCTCCGTACATTTCGTTTAACAGCGTAATTCCGAGCATTGTCATAAAACCTCCGGGTACTCCGTGTCCCGTACAATCCGACAGTGCAAATATAATATGTTTATTTTTTTTATTAAGATAATAAAAATCGCCGCTCACTATGCTGTGAGGTTTGTTTATTATAAAAAACTCTTTAAATGTATTTTTCATCAGCTCCTGCGTGGGCATTACCGCATTTTGAATTTTAAAAGCGTAGTGAAGACTGTCTAATATGTTTTTGTTCTTGTTTTTTATTTCGCTAAAAGCATGGTCTATTATTTCCTCGTCGGTTACGCGCTGCGATATGTCCACAAAAAGACCTCTAAACGAGTCTTTTTCAGACTCTTCGCTTGCGCGAGAAATCGATATTGTTGCCGGAAAACTTGAATCGTCGCTTCTCAACATATTTATTCTTACCTCTCTTATGCTTTTCGTGTGTTTTATGTTTGCCTTAATGAATTCCATAAACGATACGTTGTTATGACTGTTTTTGGCAATTAAACTTTCTATGTTTAAAGTATTTTGAGGTAATAAGAAAAGTTGTCGGTAAAATTCGTCGTTTGCAAATGTTATTTGTCCTTTGTAGTCGAACTCAAAAATTGCTTCGGGCAATAATTTTATTAAACTTCTCATTTTGGCTTCGCTTGTTTTTAAATTGTCTGTTTGAGATTTTAAATTTTTATTTATTGCCGAAATTTTTTTGTTTTTGCTTTTTAATTTTTGACTTAATATTTTGTTTTGCTCAAAAGTTTTTACTGCAATTCCCGCATATACCAACGATTGTCCGAGTATAAACAGCAGTGTTCCTATCGGTATTAGTTCTATGTTCCAGAGAAAAAGCATTTTTACAAAAAACAAATCGTTGATAACCGAGAGCAAATATACAAAAAAGCTGATTAGAAATATTTTTGAACCGTATTTTCTTTTTGTAACTTGTTTTATTAAAACATATATGTAAAAAACAGTAGTCAGTGTGATAACTGTTCCTGCTATGTATGTGCAGGTGTAAATTTTTGAGGGCAAAAATATAGTAAGCGAAGTTATAAATATTATTGCTATATACCATAGGGTTTGTTTTTTGCTAATATCTCGGTAGTATATTCTTTGCATAAATGCCGTAAGGAAAGCGGTTGCTGCGTATATTGTTGCATATTTTATTTTGTATTGTAAATCCCATGATATATTGGGGAGCAACAAGGATATAAAATTAGAACCTGTAAAGGTTGTCATTATCGACAATGATATTGCAAATAAAGCCAACAATATTGTTGCGCTTTCTCCTCTTATGAAAAGTGATACAATTAAGTGATAAAGAGCCATTAAGAGTATTCCTCCTATCAGAAATGTATCGAAAGCAAATTTTTTGTTGGCACTTTTGTATATTGCATCTTTTTCGCCTATGATTGGTTCGTTGTAAAATCCTCCTTTATAATGATGAAAGTTTGATATTTGAAATATAAACTGTGTTGTATCTTTTGATAGCTTGATGGTTTTTATAACGGGTACTATTGATGAGGGGTTGGATAATTCTTCTGTTTCTGCAACATTTCCGCAGGAGCATATTTGCGAATTGTTGCACCAAAAGTTGTATGCAGTCATTTGTTCGCCTATCGATATTCCCAATACTTTGCTTGTGTCGTGAAGAATTGTTAAGCGATATGTTGCATATCCTGTTCCGCTGAGTTTATTTTTTTGTGTGGTTTTAGAGTTCCAATAAGCGGGCACTTTCAGATATTCGGCTGTGTATTTATTTTTTTTGAAATCTTCGGGCGATATTAATTTTTTCCAGTAAAATTCCCATTCTCCTTTTAATTTTACGTTGCCGTTTTGTTTAAAATTCCAATTTCTTAAATCCAATACGCCTTTTTTGGCAACGGGAGCTTCAATATCATTGTTGTTGCAACCCAATGACGATATAAAAACAAAAGTTATAAGTGTGGTTATAAATTTATTCATAAAATCAATATGAAGAATGGATATTGAATTGATAGTTGATAGTTGATAATTGATAATTGATAATTGATAGTTGATAATTGATAATTGATAGTTTTATTGCTAATTGTATTCGTGAAGTTCTACTATTTTGTTTCTTACTAAATCTACCAAATCATCAAGTTCCATTGATTGCACCTGTTCAGCTGTAATTACTTGTCCGAATTTCAGTTTTATTTTAGATGGTTGTAATATAAATCTTCCTTTGGGGTTGAGTGTGTATGCTCCCGACATTCCTATCGGTACAATTCCCACATTGGCTTTTTTTGCCAAATTAATGCTCATTCGTTTGAATTTGCCTATTTTTCCGTCTTTTGTTCTGCTTCCTTCGGGAAAAACAACCATGGAATTACTGTTTTTTAAAACTTCCACAGCTTTGTTCATGCTTTCTACGGATTTTTTTACGCTTTTTCTGTTTACGGGAATATTGCCGTATAATCGAGCAAGTGTTCCGTAGAAGGGCCAACTGAAATGTTCAATAGCTTCCAAAGCTGTTACAAATTCAGGCATGTATGCCGAAAATAAAGGGGCATCAAGTAAACTTACATGGTTAGCCATGTATATGTAATTGTTGTTTGTGTTTATTTTTTCTTCGAATATTCTTTCAACTCTTACAAATATTAAAGCGAACATGGGCATAAGTGCGGCTCTGAAAAATTTTGAATATTTCTTTGCCGGAATAAATCTTAATGCCAATATGCTTATTAATGTTAAAGTGAAAAAATACAAACCCGCTACCGTCCATGTGTATATCGAGTATATGTATTTCATGTGTGTATTTTTCCGGTTATAAATTTGTCAACTTTCAACTTCCAACTTCCAACTTTCAACTTCCAACTTCCAACTTCCAACTTTCAACTTTCCGCTTACTCAAAAAATATCGTTTATGAGTTCTAAATTTTGTACCTCATCATAATTTATTTTGTTTTCCAATAGTTTTTGTAATAAGCTGTCGTATTTTTTTGCATACTCTTCAAGTTCGTCATTTGAAAGTTTATATGTTCCTTGCACTGTAAAGGGCGGCAAATATATCATTTTACAAACCTTAGCCGATTGTTCGTATGGACGCAAAAATTCTTTCATGCTGTATCTGTTTTTTTGTCCGTGTTGATATAATTTTCTTTGTCCGCCTGTTGTTATTACGTTTAGCATTACTTTGCCTTTAAGGGCATTACCGTTTGTGCCGTAAGCCCAACCGTATTCCAAAACCATTTCTGTCCATTGTTTCAGCATTGCCGGTGCACTGTACCAATAAAACGGATATTGACAAACAATGATTTTGTGTTCGGTAAGAAGTTGTTTTTCATGTTCTATGTCAATATCAAATGTAGGGTAAAGTTCGTATAAGTCATGGAAAGTGATATTTTCCCTGTTTGGAATGTATTGTGTCAGCAATTTGTTTGCTCGCGATTTTTCAAACCTCGGATGTGCAAATATTATTAATATCTTCTCCATTTTCTTTTCAATTACGAGTTTTCAATTACGAATTACGAATTTTTAATTACGAGTCTTCAATTACGAATTACGAATTTTCAATTATCAATTATCAATTATCAATTCGTAATTCGTAATTTTTAATTCGTAATTCGTAATTTTTAATTGAAAATTTTTAATTGATAATTGTTAATAATACTTGTGTGGGCTTAGGTAGTTTTTTACATAATCGTTGATTCCTTCTTCGAGCGAATGAAATGGTTTTGTATATCCTATTGCTTTTAGTTTGTCCATTTTAGCTTCTGTGAAATATTGATATTTATCTCTGATGTCTTTCGGCGTATCTATAAAGCTTATATTTTCTTTCATGTTCATTGCTTTGAAAGTATTTTTTGTAAGGTCGTAAAAAGTTCTTGCTTTGCCCGTGCCCAAATTGTAAATACCCGAATTTTTTCTGTGGTTCATTAAAAACATTAACACCTCTAAAACATCTTTAACGTATATAAAATCTCTTAATTGCATTCCGTCCTTAAATTTTGGATTATGAGAGCGAAATAATTTCATTCCTCCCGTTGATTTTATTTGGTTAAATGAGTGAAAAATTACAGATGCCATGCGAGCTTTGTGATATTCGTTTGGTCCGTAAACGTTGAAGAATTTTAAACCTGCCCAAAAGTAGGGTTGCTCCTTTTGGCTTAAAGCCCATTTGTCGAACTCGTTTTTTGAAACCCCGTAAGGATTAAGTGGTTTCAATTGATTTACTATGTTGTGATTATCTTCGTATCCTAATTCTCCTAATCCGTAAGTGGCTGCTGATGAGGCATATACAAGCGGAAGTCCGTATTTACTGCAAGATTGCCACATCTTTTTGGTATAACCGATATTTAGTTTTTCAAATACGGAATAATCGAATTCGGTTGTATCGGTTCTTGCTCCTATGTGGAATATAAATTGGACTAATTTATTATTCTTGTCTAACCAATCAAAAAATACGTCTCTGTCGATTTTTGAGGTATATGTTTTATTTTCTAAATTTTTGTTTTTTTCTTTATTTGTAAAATTATCGACTAAAATAATGTCTTTGAAACCTGCTTGGTTTAGCTTGCCCACTAAGCAACTTCCAATAAATCCTGCTGCTCCTGTTACTATAATCATATTGTCCTATAAATTATAAATTATCAATTAAAAATTACGAATTACGAATTATCAATTACGAATTAAAAATTACGAATTACGAATTATCAATTACGAATTATCAATTACGAATTATCAATTACGAATTATCAATTACGAATTATCAACTATCAACTATCAACTATCAATTATCAATTATCAACTATTAACTATCAATTATCAACTATCAACTATCAACTATCAATTATCAATTATCAACTATTAACTATCAATTATCAACTATCAACTATCAATTATCAACTATCAACTATCAATTATCAACTATCAATTATCAACTATCAACTATCAATTATCAACTATCAACTATCAATTATCAACTATCAACTATCAATTATCAACTATCAATTATCAACTATCAATTATCAA
>PDWI01009885.1_pt1 | contig 10809 bp, 9 predicted proteins | sample 1430891 | NCBI WGS metagenome assembly PDWI01 (sample SAMN01162508, study PRJNA174530) | Oral metagenome, whole genome shotgun sequencing project. | biome: Marine environment; feature: Marine mammal; material: Swab sample of the gingival sulcus; isolation source: swab sample of gingival sulcus... | reverse complement strand
GCAACAAAATGCTAAAAATGCAACTGACAATCAGAGCAAAGCCTTACAAGCATTAGGCGTAAACATGGATGCAATTAATGCGAAAATGTCAGTTGGTGGCATGAAAATGGTTGAGAACTTAAAAGCAGGTATTGGTGCAATCAAAGAGCAAGCAACATCTGCTCAATCATTAAAAACGGCTTTATCCCAAGCATTAGATACAAGTATTGCTAGTGCCAAAACCCAAGCAGATTTTAAAGCAATACAAAAAACGCTCCAAGAAACAGGCATGGCAAGTAAAGCCACTGCTGAACAAATGCAAAAAATAAATGCTGGAGCTGGCGGTGGTGAACAAGCGGTTAAAAAACTAGCAGAAGCAACCAAAGAAACCACACAAGCGATAGCAGAAAACAGCACCGCAAGCCGTGACAATGCAACTGCTAAACGTGAGCAAGTATCAGCAATTCAGCAAGTAGAACAAGCAGACAATCAAGCAACACAATCACACCAAAGCAATGCAACATCAATGCAAACAGCTATTAATATGGTCAATGATAGCGTTAAAGAAAGATTGTCAGTATTGACTGAAATGGGAGCAAGTGCCGAGCAAGTTGATAGCGTATTTAATCAATTAATGTCTAACCAATTCTTTGACGGTCAGCGTTGGGCAAGCGTGGCTGATTATACGCAAGATATGGAAAAACTTAACCAAAGCGTACAAAATCAAGTTGAAAGTTTTACCAATACTAGAAATAAAGTCATTGATTATACGCAAGCATTAAGCGGTGCAGATGTTTCAAGCCGTGATTTAGCGAAAGCCCAAGCCGTATTGGATAATGCTACTAACGCAAGTATTGAGGGCATTATTAGAATGGATAGTCAAACATTATCCAATTTAGAAAATGCGATTGATAGTGCAAGGGCAAAAATGGAAAGTTTTGCTAATGCCTCAAAACAAGCACTTGACGGTTTAGAAAGTGAATTGGCAAGGCTACAAGGTGATGATGAAAAAGCCCTTAAACTTGCAGAAACTAAAAAACTTGCACAAATAGAAGCAAACTTGGAAAAAGCACGCAATCAAGGCAATAGTGAAGCGATTAACAATTACCAAAAAGCCCTAGAAGTGCAAAAACAAATCACTGCTGAAAAAGAAAAACAAGTCAAGCAAAGACAGCGAGAAAAAAGATACGCAGTTCAAAGAACTAACCGTCAATTACAAGCTAACTTAACCAAAGCCAAAACAGGTGATGATACTGAAATTAAAAAGCTACAAAATGACGATAAGTTAATTGAATTAAAACGTAAATTACAAAAACAACAAGCTACCAATGATGAATTACGTCAAGCATTAGCTTTGCAAAAACAAATTAATGCAGAAGAAAGTAACAAAAAAAGCAATTCAGCACAAACAGCGAAACCGAAACAAAGCCAACCAACTCGTAATAATTCAAGCACCAACACAAATAACCGTAATAATTCAATCGATGTTGGCGTTAAGCGGTTAGCAGATGTTATTGATAACAACATGCGACAAATGCTCATTAATGAGGGTGCTGAATTGATGATTACTAAATTAACCGAAGCAATGAAACGGAGAACATAATGACTACACAACGTACAAAAATCAACCAATCCGATATAAAAATATTCCCAAGTGAGCGACTAACAGATAATCCCGATGGTGGTGGAATGCCCTTAGGTACGCCACTCACAGGTGAGCCAAACGAGTTATTTAAGCCAATTCCCAGTATTGAACGAGTTAATGGCGGATTTCACGCACGACTAACCTATCAAGGGGTACAACGTGATGATGATGAGCCGTTAATTGGTGCTTATTCAGCGATTACAAAGCCACCTACTGACCCAAACGTCAGTTATTTATTGTTTCCTGCGACTACGTTTGGTGAAACAAGGGACGAAGTAATTAAGCGTGTTGAAGCTCATAAAGTAGCAACGATTGAAAGCCGAATGACACTACTATCAACGCAAAGCAAAGGTAGTAAAATCATTCAAGCGTATCAACGCACAGAAGAACCATTGCCAACCATTGGAGATACTTATTGTTTACGTCAAAATATGGACGGCTACCCAAAACATGAGCAATATATCCAAATATTAAGCGTGGATAGTGAAATGCGAACCTTTATCGAAGGCGATAATGAATTTTACAGAACTGTGGTAAAAATGGAGATTTCTAATCCATTAGAAACTGACTTTATCGGCATGGATTATCCAGTCAAACGCAAAGGTAATCCGCCCTGTAAAGTTCGTGAAACGCACGTTGTTAATGCCTCAAAATTTTATGGTATTAAGCCATTGGCAAAAGCCATTAATCAAAATTCTACTAAAATCAAAATTCCATCATTAATGGAAAAAATTATCCCAACGAACCAGTTAAGAAAGCCTTTGCCTGATATGGGGATTAGTTTTAAAGAACTATTATTTAATAGTGGTAATGCTAACACTAAAGTCAAAAAAACAATTGGCGAAACTTTTAATAAAAATCAGTTATTATTTTTAGCCTCTGCGGTGGAGGTTGGCAGTGTAGAATTGCAATGTACACAAGGAACTTTTAGTGACAGTAACGGTGAATTTAAAAAAGATGGAAGTTTAATTGCAACAATTAACTATCAACAGGGTATGATTAGATTTGCTGTAACTAGTTATGCAAAAACCATCAAATATCGCCCTGCGGTAGCAGATAGGCAAGTGGGCGATAGCACGGCGATTGCGATTACAGAAAACAACCAACGTCAAAGTTATGTAATTACATTAAACCCTATTCCTGCTGAAAAATCTTTGCGAGTAAGTTATTTATCACAGGGGCAATGGTATGACTTATTTGTTGATGATAATGGACAATTAAGGGGCGATTCACAAGCTCATGGTGGCGGTAATATCAACTATCAAACAGGTACGGCGAGTGTTACTTGTGGTGAGTTGCCTGATGTTGGTAGTCATATTATTTTCTCATGGGCGACAGCAAGCCGTTACCAGAATAAAACCAATAAAACTATTAGCCCTTATTTGCCGATTGAGTTGGTCAGTGATACTGACCCAACAAGCATTACTGTAAATTGGCAATTAGCAAATGAAGCAAAAACAGCAACCATCAAAAATGGCAAATTATTAGGCAATGCGACAGGATTTTATGATAAAGAAAACCACACCTTAAATATTGATGTAGAAAATTCTGAAATAGACAATAACGCAGAATTTACAGTTAGTTATAAACAAGCCTATGCTGATGATATTTTTAATCAAAGTGTATCAGTAAGCCGTGAGACAACTACAAATAGTTATAAAAACGATAAAGTTACTATCAATTTTAATAAAACCATTGAACGAGGGTTTATTATTGAAAGTCAGTTAAAAATTTATCAAGACGAGCCGATTAAAAACTTAAACTGGCAACGCTTAATTAATGATAAATTTATGATTTATGATGACAAAAACGGTAATTTAATTGATGAAGATGGTAATAATATTGGTACAGTTGATTACAGCACAGGTAAATTAATTTTTATTATCTATGCAAGCCGAACTATGCAATATAGCAGTTATCAAATTGAAGATGGACAAGCTGTATTTAAAGGCGTACAAGAAAAACAAACTGAAGTAATCATTAAAGAAATCAAACGTATTTATTACTACCAAAATACTAGTACGATTGAGACAGTACAACAGGCAGTTAATACCAGTAAATTAATCCTATTATTACCGAATGACAATCTTAATATTGCTAAAAATTCAGCCGTGTTTCAATGTTTTAATAAGTACTATTTTGATAGAAATGGCGAAATTTTCACAGATTACAATATACGTAGTAATGCGATAACGCCATGCGGAACAATTGACTATATCACTGGAAAGGGGGTTATTAATCATTGGAAATATATTGCTAATACGAGTAGTGAGTTATGCTCATTAGCGACTTATTTGGCAACCAATCCAATTGCTAAAGCAGTATTTCGTATTCCGACTGTGCCAGTTGCTGTAGCTTCGTTACAGGTGAGAGCTCAAACAGTAGAAGGCAATCAACTTACTGCTCAAGCTCAAACGAACGGCGAAATTACAGGCGAAAATGTCAGCGGTCAGATTAATACAGAAAGCGGTTTTGTAGAAGTTAATTTTAGTGAAATGGTTGTTGCTGAAAGTATTGCTTATAACGCCGTTGCACGTTCATTTTTACCAATTGACAGCGATATTATTAAAATTGATACGGTGCGTTTACCCAGTGATGGACGAGTGCCAATTTTTAGACGTGGCGATACCATTTTAATTGGCAATCGTCAAAGTGAAAGTATTGGCTCAGCGTTTAATGGTGGTGAAACAGTGCAATTAGGCAGACAAAATTTAGATAGAATTTGTTTAAAAGATAGTAAAGGCAAGCCTGTTTTGGCGGATTTATGGGACTATGATTTAGAGCAAGGAACAATTACTTTTACTAAGCCTTTAGATATTTCTAGTTATCAAAAACCACTTATCGCCTATCATTCACACGAAGAACGCAACCGAATTTTAAAGGCGGATATTGATGGCACGCTAGAATTAATGTTTCCAACAAAACACGATTATCCACTTGAAAATACTTACGTTTCCAGTGTGTTGATTAGTGGTGATTTGCAAGTGCGTGTATATTCTCTGTTTACGCAACGCAGTTGGAATAATATTTGGGCTGACGAGCCACAAGGCGAACAATTATTAAATAAATTAAACTTAACTACTTACCCCATGCTTTTAACTGATGACGGAGCAATTACCGAGCGTTGGCTAATTAAATTTAATAATCCTGCTCAATTTGAATTATATGGGGAAAAATTGGGGTTTGTTGGTCGTTTTGATACGTTAGCAGATGTTTCCCCTGTTAATCCTGCCACCAACAAGCCTTATTTTACTATTAAAAAAGAAGCATTTGGTAACACAGACGCACCATGGGCAAGGCAAGATGTAATTCGTTTTAATACTGAGGGAACGCTTGCACCAATTTGGGTGTTATGTGCAGTGCAACCATCGATAACTACGCCACAGGGTGAAGATAGTTTTACTCAATGTTTATATGGTGATACTACTGAAATTTAGGAGAAGATTATGAGTTTACGACAACCAGTCCAATACCCTGTAAAGTTTTACAGTTCACAAGATAACAAAGCCCCTATTCTTGAAAGTAGTGACGGCTGTATTAAAACCATTCTCAAAGCCTGTCTAGTAACAGGCTATGGCGATAAACAATCAGCAGGGTGGACAATGGCGTTTGAAGATGATTTTGCTTGTGTTTTGCAAATGCCAAAACGCACAGGAAATCCGCCTGATATCAAAATAGAAAACGGTGTGATTAATGGTAAAGCATGTCATAAGATTACAAGTTATGAATTTGAAACTTGTACAGGGCTTGATGATAGTAATGAAATTGCAAGCGTTAATTTATTTGCAAAAGATAGAGATTGCGGTGAGCAGTGGTATTTAATCGCTTCTGATGTTGGTTTTATTTTTTGTTATCAAATGGGAAGGCGAGGCTATAAAGATTTAACGAAAAAAAATCATGCTTTATATGTTGGCGAAATTCAAAAGCTAAAAGACAATGAGCAAGATATTTTTATTGCAACTCAATCACGCAATGTTAAAGCGACAGGAGAAAGCGGAAGCTGGCTGACTGCACTAACTTATCAATATACAATGATTAAAAACTTGAATACAAATGCAGTATTAAGAGGCACTGATGTTATTGATGTTGATATTGAAGAAACTGAAAGCGGAGATTATTTAGCCCAACCCATGTTGATTGGCAAGCAGGGCTATTATCCGTTTTATTGTGCAGTGAGTAAGCGATTTGATAATACCAACCATAGTGAAGTGATGATTGACAATCGTCCTATGCTTCGTTTTATTAACCGAGTATATCAAAATTACGGTAATAAAGTTCTCTATATTCCACTTGATTATTGGGAAATTTAACCATGATAAAAAAACATTTAGTGGGTCATTATCAAAATCAAGCATTTTTTGCAGGGGCAGAAGATGGGATTGCTACTTTAGACAATCAACCAGTTAGCCGTGATATTGTCGTTTTTAATGCAAAAACTTTAGCAGTGGTTTGGCGTGGTGCTAGTTTGAAAAATGGACGTTATATGGTACAGGGGCTTGAGCAAGATGTTGAATATATACTGATGATACGAGATTATAAAAAAGATAAAGAGGCGTTTTGTTATGACTATATTAAGCCATCGACTGAATTAACTGTGGCTGAGCAGGTGCAATTATGGCAATCGTGGCAAGCCGTTTAAAATTACCTTTATCACGCTTAATAAGTGATAGACAGCCTAGTCATAAATTACCTTTGCCATTAAATCGTGCATTGGGAACTGTGGGCGATGTTGATAATGGCAATAACGGCACTGATGATAAACCACCTGTTCAGCAAGGCTTAGCTAATTCAGCGTTAGCAAATTGTTTTGATTTTAATACAAATCAAGCAATAAATATCAAGCGTTGTTATAGCTATATTAATAATAGCAAGCATATTGCAAATTGTTTTTTAACAACACGAGAACAAGCAAAAATTATTACAAATTGCCATCAATCATTAGTGACTAATTTTGTTAATTTATCCGCTTGTACAAGTCATTTAAACAGCAATTTAACAGCAATTAATCAGTGCTTTTACCACTATTATTTAGCTTGTATTTTATTGAGCAATTGCCAAAAACCAAAAGTTACAAGCACTATTGGTTATCAAACTTGCACAAACCAATTACAAGCAAAAATTAAGCCCTTGCACCATTGCGATACTTTGCAATTACAAGCAACTGTACCATTTCAGCATTGTTTAAATGAGCAAATTAAGGGGAAATTTTGGGGGGTATGTCATAAAAGTACGATTGAAAAAGCCGTACCAGTGCCTTGTCGTTATTATCCAATTCCACCACCGCCACCAAAGCCCCCTGTACGCACTTGTCGGATACGTCCGCCTAGCTATAGATTGCCTTTGCCATTGACTAGAAAAAAAACGCTTCGTCCTTCGTCATGCTTGCCTTTGCCGTTGCAATGCTGGCATGATGAAGAACCTATTATTATCCCTAATTTACCGAGTTACACAATGACAAACACAACAACAGCAACCCTTGCAGGGCTAAAGATTGAGTTATTGTCTTTTAGTATTAAGACTGATATAGATAGCTATTGCTGGCAGGGTTCAATTGAAATAAGTCCAGATGATTATGAAAAAGTACAAACAAAATTAAATGTTGAACGTGGTAATGAACCACTAATTAATATCACGATTAATAACCAACAATTTAGCTTTTTAGCAGAGGAGCAGAGCCGTAATCGTGCCTTTGTCAACCATAGTTATACTATTAGTGGTCGCAGTTTATCAGCACGCTTAGGAGCGGATTATGCCACAGCTAAAGGTGGAATGTTAGAGCTTGCCAGTTATGCAAGTCAAATCATCAATGAACAACTTAATGAAACACCAATAACTTTAGATGAATTAACTATTGCCGATTGGCTAATCCCTGCAAACAGTTATAGCATGACAAATAAAACCATGATAGCCGTGATTAATGAAATTGCAGAGGCATGTGGTGGTTTTGTCTATAGTGACCCATCACAAGCTAAAATTTCGTTAAAAAAACGCTATAAAAATTCTGCATGGGAATTGGCAACGGCTACCGCTGATGTAGTATTGCCCCTTGAGGTATTAAAACAAATTAATGATAGCAAACGCATTGCACCACGCTATAACACAGTGACATTAACCAGTAATAGCAAAGGAGGAATTGTCTATCGTCAAGAGCAAGGGCGTGATTTAATCGCTCCTGTTGCAAATAATAACCTATTTACTGATAGAGATTGTATTATTGCAAAAGGCATTCAAATTTTATCTGATAGCGGAACACATATTGATTACCAATTAACCTTGCCGTTTTCGCCAAAATATCAAATTGAGTTAGCGAAAATCGGCGATATTTGGCAAGTCAATGATAGTGAGGGAGCTTGGCGAGGCGTGGTAACTTCGGTTGCAATTGATGTTAAGGTCAGTGATGGCGTGCCTGTGGTTTGGCAAAATGTAAGTATTGATAGGTATTTGGATGAGTAGCGTTAAAAAACAGTCTGGGGGACTGTTTTAGCTACACAAGACGAGCGACAGCGAAGTGCAAAGGAAAATTTATGAGTATTTTAAATCAATTTAATCAATTATTAAATCGCCAAGAATTAGCCATTGCCACCATTACAGGTAATAAAGGCGGTGGAAAATTGGTGGCAAAAACTGAGGGCAGTGCAGTGGTGATTTTATCAGGAACTTTAGAAATTGGTAAAAAGTGCTTTTATGACCGAACAACAAACAATATTATTTCAGAAGCTCCGAATGTGGAGTTTATAGAATACGGAATTTAAGCAACAACGAAGTAAAATTTTTAACCATACCGCCAACAAGGCGGTTTTTATTGGAGATAGAAAAATGTTAGAAAAAATACCCGCTGAATTGGTGGGTTTCTCGCTCGCCGTATTTTTAGCAATAGTCAGAATATGGGGAGATGAGAGAGACAACAAATTTATGCGAATTTTAATTGAAAGTGTGATTTGTGGCGGATTAAGCGTATCCCTTTCTTTTGCAGTGTTAGCAATGGGAATGAGTGTCTATTGGTCAGCGTTTATCGGTGGAATGATTGGCTACTTAGGCAGTACAACAATACACGCTTTAGCAGTAAAAATTATTCATTCAAAAATAGATAAGATGAAATAACAACCACCCCTAACCCCTCCTTGATTAAGGAGGGGGATTAAATGAAAGGAGCAATCTTATGAGCGATATTCAAAAAGAAGTGAGTAAACATTGGGCAGATAGTCGTACTATTCGCTTTAATATTTTAGCGTTTTTATTAGCTATTTTAACGCTAGTTGGCGAAAACAATCATATTTTAAAGCCATTTTTAAAACCTGAATTTTATCAGATTATCGTAGCGGTTTTGCCTGTGATTAATATTTATTTGCGTTCAATTACCAAAGAAAGCATTCACGGCAAAGCAAAAGAAAAGGAGCAGAATAATGACAAATCAAACTAACACTTGTCAGCCAATTACTGAAACTAAACAGCCAACTAAAACCACCCCTAACCCCTCCTTGAGAAGCGTTAAAAATCGATTAAGTATCGATTTAGCTTCGCAAGACAAGAGCTATGCTCGAAGTGAAAAGGAGGGGAAATATAAGGATAAAAAACTAACTGATGAGCAAATCACAGAATTAGCAAACAAGCATAATATTAGCGTACGAGCGTTAAAAGCAGTGATTAAAGTCGAATGCGGAAACGGTAATGGCTTTTATAAAAATGGCAAGCCAAAAATACTATTTGAACGCCATATTTTCTGGCGATTGCTTGGTAAAATTAAATGGTGGTCAAAACGCAAAGAATTTAGCCGAATTTACCCTAGTTTATGCAATAAGTCATGGGGCGGTTATAATTCCCACAATAGAGACCAACATTTACGCTTAGAAATCGCTAGTAATTTAGTCGATAGCGACCAATTAAAAGAAATTGCTTTGATGTCCTGCTCATGGGGCTTAGGTCAAGTGATGGGCTATCACTATGAGAAATTGGGCTATAAATCTATTCAAGAATTTGTGGACAAGATGAATGAAAGCGAGGAGCAACAATTAGAAGCTATGATTAGATTTTTAGAAGTGAATAATCTGATTGATTGTCTTAATAAGCAAAAATGGGCTAGTTTTGCATTAGCTTACAATGGCAAAGCGTATAAGAAAAATCGCTACGATAAAAAGTTAAAAAATGCTTATGAGAATATTGTAGCTTGATAATATGAGGTTAAACATGCAAGATATAGCACATAAACAATCAACAGAATATTATCAGTTTCTACAAAAGTTTAAGGCAAAGAAAACTACTGATGATTGTTACACTCCGCCTAAAATTTATGATGTGATTATACAATATATCAATGAATTTATTATAGATTTAGCTGATAAAGACATTGTACGCCCCTTTTATCCAAATGGAGATTATCAAGAACATGCTAAAAATTATTCAGATAATACTATTGTGATTGATAATCCGCCTTTTTCGATGTTGGCAGAGATTAAGCATTTTTATATTGAAAGGGAGATTAAATTTTTCTTATTCTCCCCTCATTTAACTACTTTTAGCTCTGGATTAAATGGTTGTAGCGTTATTATTACTAATATTCCACTTTTTTATAGTAATGGTGCAAAAGTAACTACAGCATTTACAACTAATTTACTTGGTGATGTATTGATTAAAGGTTGCCCAATTTTAGCAGAAAGGTTAAACAAAGCACAGGAAACTGATAAGCCTAAATTGCCTAAATATAGTTATAATGATAATGTAGTAACCGCTTGTAAACTTGGTAAATTGGTCAGAAATGGTGCAAACATTGAGATAAAAAGAGACGAGGCGTTTTTTATTCGTCAGCTTGACGAGCAAAAACCCCATAAAAAGCAGATATTCGGAGCAGGATTTTTAGTAACGGATAAAGTTGCAAAAAACATTAAACAACTCCAACATAAGCAATTGCAAGATAAATATATTTTTTGGAAGTTGTCAGAACGTGAAAAGGCGATTGTTGATAACATGCACACGATTTAGCGTTTTCTTGTGTACGTCATTAAGACATGCACACAATATAGCGATTTCATGTACATGTTGAGGGTGATATGTTGGGGTTTTGGGATTTTTTAGTCATGTAATTGTTTAGAAATATATATGACGGTATTATATACGGTACTGAATATCACATATTATTAAATACTATTTATTTATTAATATGTTGTGTAATATTTTTACAATCGTATTGG
>PDWI01009884.1_pt1 | contig 10809 bp, 18 predicted proteins | sample 1430891 | NCBI WGS metagenome assembly PDWI01 (sample SAMN01162508, study PRJNA174530) | Oral metagenome, whole genome shotgun sequencing project. | biome: Marine environment; feature: Marine mammal; material: Swab sample of the gingival sulcus; isolation source: swab sample of gingival sulcus... | reverse complement strand
TGTTCCATCAGGCTGGACTTTGACACCAAGTTCACGCCTTAGTTTTGCAATTAGCATATCAGTATTTTCTTTTTGCGTTTTGGTTTGTTCTTTTATTAAGTTGATTTGATTTTCTATTTGGGATTTGCCATCATCTAAAAATTCCAAATTTCCATCCGAATCAATTTCAGCTCCCAATTCTCTTTTTAGTTTAGCAATTTCTGTTTGTTTTTGAATATCCACCAATTCATTTTGTTTATTAATTTTATGTGCATCTACAGCCGAATTCATTGCCGTATTAAATATGTTTCCCAAAATTGCTATAAGAGTTTCATCTTCCATTTGGGTGGGCTCTTGGTATTCGTTTAATTTTTCAAAACTTATATCCAAAAAATCTTCATATAATTCTTTTATAGATTTTTTATTTTCCATCTTCCATCCTTAAAACAATTTCCCTATAATTCCTATTGCTTTACTTCTCTCACTATCAAGCACAAGAGCCGCAACCCTAAAGATTCTTTTCATATCTACATATTATCACATTAACCCAATAAATTTAAATAGCGGGTGTCTAATATCACTTATATATAAAGAGGACACCAATACAATTATAAGAGTTGTTATTTTTGGGTACTTACACATAACTACAATGGGATTAAGTAAATCTAATTTATACTCTAAACTTCTCAATCTTCTATTAACACTTGTTAATTCTTGCTCTTTTATTAATTTGCTTAAATCTGATAAATCTTTTTGGAATTGCCTCTGACTAGCAATAAGCTCAGTTATTTGCTTAGCATTGGCAATCGTCATTCTCTCCCATTCCGTCATTCTCTCTCTCCATATAATTCTTTAATATAGTTCAATTGCTTAGTGCATTGTTTATAAGCTGTTTGTAAATCTATTAAATGTTTTTGAAATCCTTTAATAGTCTTAACTAAAAGTACACCATCTTGATAACTATCTGTACCATTAATATCATATTTCATAGGAAACACTTGAGGTGTGTCAAACAAATAATTAGGTATAGATATATTACGTTCAATAACTTTAGTTACAACTATTGTTTCTGGCTCAGGTGTTTTATCACTGCAACCTATAAGTACTAAACTTAGTATTAATAAACTACTTAACTTTTTCATTATTCACCTCGGGGTACATAGATTTTATCAGGGCTATATCAACAGTATTAAGTGGTCTTTCTTCCTTGTTTGCTTTACTAACTAAATCTACTAATATAGCCTTTTTAGTAGAGAGTATTTTATTCTGTCTTGTTAATTTATTCACTATCTTAGCTGTTTTAATTTTCTCTGCTTGTAAGCTATGTATAACCTCAATGTTATCTTCAGTTATCTTAGCGGCACTTTTTAGCTCTAATGTTAGAGTAGCTTTTTCAGCTCTAACTTCTTTTAAATCTTTTTCAGCTTTATCCAGTTTAGTTTCAGACTGTTTTATCTCACTATTTAAGCTATATATTTTATAGCCCAAAAAAGCTTGTTCTGCTAAGGCTAAAATAGCTATAATACCTATAGCTAATGTACTTATTTTAAAATCAAACATTTATCTTCCTTCTAACATAAGAAACCATTTGTAGATTCGATCCACATAAATTAGGGTCTCTTTACTATGCTTACCTGTAACTTTAGGCAAACATATCTTTATATCTTCCCAAAATACAGACTTTAGACCCATTTGCTTACACACTCTTTGAGCTTTTAATATGTTTCCAAATCCTGCATTATAACTAGCAAGGGCTAGATAATGCTTTTGTCTTATCTCTCTTTTATAGCTCCACCCATCCCGCAAAATTCTCATATAGTAAGCCCCTGCATTTATTGCATATGAGGGCATATAAGGACTCGCCCATGGGGGAATATTCATTTTCTTTTGCATCTGTATCCAGGTTGAGGGCATAAACTGGGCTAGCCCCTTTGCACCAGCTGAGCTTTTAGCATAGGGATTGAGCCTACTCTCTTGAAAGAGCTGAGCTTTATACATCTTCCAATTAGGATAATCTAACCAATATATTTTTACAGCATTCTGCATATCTTTATCATACTTAGTAGAACGTAGTATATCTGCATATAAACTAATTGAAATAAGTAATAAAGCTAATAATCTCATCTAACATTCTTCATATAACTTATGGAATACATCTGTAGGAAGCCAACTTACGTACCCCTTATACTCTTTAGCGTTACTTTCTCTTGCTGAGGGGTTTTCCACTAAATAACCTTCATCTGCTCCGTTTTCATTCTCTGGAAGTTTCCAACCTCTGAACTGATTGTATTCTAATCTATTCATAGGTTTTGCGTTTATAACCCAATTTGCTTTAAATTTTTTCATTTTAATTTATCTTCCCAATCTAATCTGGTAACCTTCTTACCCTCTTTTAAAAATTTTAGAGCTTTGATAAAACTAAACGTTGATTCCATCTACTTTTCCTTTATTTTATTTTCACTTTTAAGTGCTATTGGTTCAAGTACATTAAAACGTATAGGTTCTGTAAAAAATTCAAGTTTTTTGACATCCCCTGTAAAACTCTTTGCTAGTGTTATGTGAGGCTTATAGTAGTCATAACCCCATTTAAATCCATATCTACATTTAAAGTACTCATGTAGTTTATTTATAACGTCGTTAGTTATTTCCATAACTAAACAGTCTCTAAATACATTAAACTTATTAAAATTTGCTTCTATAATATTTATATATTCTTTTTCTACTTTAACACTTCTAGGTTCTTTAGAATAAGCTATAGTGCAATGATAGTTTAATGTTGGTTCCATCGATAAATGTTTATTAACATAATCATCTAAACTCATTCGTGTAAGAAAATCAGGAACCAATTGTATATAAACTCCATTAGGGTAATTCATTTTATTTCTCCTTTAAGGTATTATTTTAGTAGCTAAGAGCACGTATCCTATAAAGAATAGTCCTTCTAGTAGTGCTATAGCCACAGGTTCTTTATTGACTAGTAACTTCAACTCTTCTTTTAAAATAGTACTTCTAAACTTGCGTACTAAAAGCCATATAACTATTACCACTATAGGTAAAACCACTAATTTATATAATACATTTCCAATTAAAAAATTCATTTTAACTCCTTGTTATCTTAATATCTTTTTCATTAAGTAATTTATTAAAAACATCGCCTGGTGTATACAAATAGGGCTTATCCCATTCTAATAATTCAGCTACCCACTCTGAACAAATATATTTATTTTTGTTGTGGAGTTTTAGCCTAAATAGATGTGTTAAAATAATACTCTTCCAGTCGTATTTTTTATGCAAAGTTGCGGCTATGAATTTATTTAACCTTTCTTCAGATACACCCATTTCAATGCTATCCCAGTACTCTTTATCTGGTTCGTGTCTAGGTATGACTGCTACCCTGCCTAAATCAGGTCTAACTCCATACCTGTGCCCTCTGTGATGTATTTCACAATGGGAGTATGGACTACCTGTGAACCAAGAGATTAGCTTATCATCCCATTTGCCTTTTGAAGCCTTGAAAAAGATTATTTGCATTTTATGTCCAGTTTATTGCATTTATTTCTTCTGAACTTGAAGCTTGTTCTAGCAAATCCTCTAGCCTTTGCCTTTTGCCTGTTAGGGTTCCAACAGCCCCGGTATAGGCATTTGCTTTTTGTATAACCTTGCTAACTAGTAAATTAAGGGGTATGCCCCTCGTAGAAGCTAGATTTGTTAAAAAAGGCGTTGGGGAGGCATTATCTTTTTGATAAGCCCTTGCCTCGTTTTCTTGCTTATCCCAAGTTTGCTTTTCGGTATTTGGAACTCCCTTAGTCAGCTCTCCTGTTGCTTGTTCATAGGCGGAATTTATTTGAAGCAGTTTTTGCTCTTTTGCCTCTTCCAATCCATATTGTTCTTGTACAATCCCCCCATTATTTATCCATTTTTGTATAGCTTCACATTCTTTGCTAAGTTGCCCCTTTGGAACATAAAGTGTGTTATTTAAAAGATAGGTTTCTCCCATATCTTTTAAACTTATTATTTCTATATTTTTTTGTTCATTTAAAAAATCTAAATTTTCCATTTTGTTCTCCTTTAAAGCTCTGCGCTTGCTACTACTTTACCCAGAATACCACCAGTGTTTTCGCTTGCCCCTACGAGACCTTGTATTCTAAAGCCATGGTTTGTTAGGTTTAGAACTTGTGGGACGCCCTCGAATTTATCTATATTTTCCAAAGATACGTTTGGAATTCTTAACATATGTATTGGGAAAGATATATCTCTAACACAAAATCTACTATCTGGGTTACTTGTCCACCTATTGATAAATTTTGGGGTTTTGTCAACATATAAGTACCTTTGGCATTTTCTTAATTCGGTTGCAAAATCGGGCGTTTCAAACCTTGTAGCTTTATCTCCTCTTTCTAATTTAATATTTTTTATACTAAATTCAAAAGGCACATGTAAGTTTCCATTTCCTGCTATTTGTATTTCAAAAAAAGATTCCTCTCCATTAGTATCACTTGGAAGGGTAAATGAATATTCTAGCCTTTGTGCTACATTTAAAAGATTTACATCAATTAAATTGTTTATTTTTGTAAAGACATGCGTTCCTGCCATGCTAGAGTCGAGCTTTTTCCACATAAAAAGCAAGTATGCTTGTTCTAATGTGGTATGGGTTTTAATGTTTAATGATAAAGTTATTTTTTTGCCTTTTAATTCCTTTGGCAACTCTACTCTGTTCGCAAAATACGAAAATGTAGAAGTGTTGTTATTGTTTTTTAGTTTTATCCAGCCATCTGCAGTTTTCTCAGCTTCTACTCCGTCAGCAACTATCCACCCATCCCAAGCCCTCATGGGGGAGCTTGAAGCGACATAGGTATCTTGTCCCCTTTGATTTATACTAAAAGAGGGATTTAAGATGTAGTTTTTGTTTGACATAGCATCAATCCTATCATTCGTTAGCTTTACAGCTTTTGCAGTAGCGACTTTATTTTCATCATCTTCATTAAGACCAGAGCTAATAGGGAGCAATTCTAAATCTCCCTTATCTCCTTTGTCCCCCTTATCACCCTTATCACCTTTATCCCCATCTACTCCATCCTTACTCCATTCCTCCCAATGTAGAGGGCTCGAAGTAGTAATAGAAGCACTACTTGTATGATCTTGCAAACAACAAAACATTTTGCCATCATCTTTTGCCAAATCAAGATATCTATAATCCTCACCTATTGCCCAGTTGCCTCTTATAACTAAGCCCACTCTGCCTAAATTTATTTTTCCCATGTTTTATCTCCTAATATTCCATTACCAAATATCCATCTTCTAAACTTGGCACACTTGTTGCCTCATCTGACAAGGTGGCAACTAGCTCCCCATTTTCAACGGCAAAAATGGGAACGTTTAATCTGCTTAACTCTTCACTTAAAGCTAGGGCCGCTAGAGTTTGCTCTTTTGCATTAATGGCACTTATTGCCTCAGCCTTTGCTTGGTCTTTAAAGCTCTCCCCTTCATTTTTAAATCCCTGTGCTTGTAAGGCACATTCGCAAGCTTGAGTTTTACACTCCCTTGCACTTTGCTCTAAAGCCTCACACTCATCTTTAAGATTGCTTGTTTGCTCGGCTTTTTGTAGTAGGGTATCTTTTGTGTTTTGTAGCTGGTTTTTTATATTTATAATTTCATTATATCTATTGTTTATGATGGCTAGGTAGTCTTCAAGGCTTGTCCTAGAGGTTTGATGTTTTTGTTCTATTTCAGCTATAAGGGCATCTGTTTTATCTCTGAGTTCACGTAGTCCTGAGGATTTTTTATCATCTATAAGATTAGAAACATTTAGTAAATCATCTAGACTTTGAGAAATTAAAAGTAATTTGTTTATGTTGTTACTTATGTTTCTTACTCTTAAAATATCTTCTAGCCTCGAAACTAAAATATTTACATTTTCTATAAAGCTATATGTTTGTTGTGGCATTTTCTAATCCTATTTGGGATAATAGTCTGTCCATTAAAAAGCATTCATCATTAGTTGCAACCTGTTGATGATGGGCAGTATCCGCATATTTAATATATTTTTTAGTAAGTTTGTTTTCATTTTCTTTGAAGTGTGGATTTTTATGAAGTAAAAAATTCTCAAATTTTTTTACATATTCACTATTTATTGTTTTTTTATGCAAATCGATAAGCCCCTTAAAACAACCCCCTAATATTAAAAGGGGAATATCAAGGGGTTTATCTGGTGCAAATAAAGGAGATGATTTAATTAAAAAGGGCAGAATATTTCCATTTGGTAATTTTAGATTATAATACGTGTTTATGCATAGAACATCATTTTCTAAAAGCTCAGCCCTTACGGAATTATTAGAGGTAACAGCATCTATTTTAAATGCTGGATTTTTGCATTCAGCGCCCACATAATCCATTAAAACAATTGTAACAATATCTTCACTATTAATGCCAAGTTGTTCGGTAGTGGCGTAAACCTCTCTCATATTTCACCCTTTGTCAAACTTCACTAAAATTATAATAAATTAAAATTGGTTAAGGGCGTGTTTTTTATGCACGGCTTAATTTTATATACGCCATTTACTAGAAAAATTGATTTTTTTATTATTTTTGCGGTTTTTATTTTTGGTTGTTATTTTTGGTTTACCCCAATCGTTTACAACTACGTTAGATATAGCATCCATACAGTCATCCTCTTTACTATCTTTTTCAGGGTTAAAGGCTTTGTATTCTTTTTTTATTTGCTCTATTCCGGGGGCATTATGTAAAAATCTAATTTGTCCATTTTTTAAGCAATCACAACTTAGATCAATTTTTTGATTTTTGCTTATCTTTGTTTTTGGATTAAATAAAATTATACGATTTGTAATAATGGGTTTTCCTTGTTGTTTTAAATCCATATTTATTTCGGCTCTTTTTTTTCTTAGGTATTGCTCGGTGATTATTCCGCCCCCACTACTTTCCATATAAATATCAGCATTTGGATATTTTTTAGCTGTATCTAATATTGATTTACAAAAAGTATCATTATCCCATTTTCCAAAAACTGCCTCATATATGTTGAAAAGCTCCATTCTTTCGCTATTTAAACTAACTCCAACAACAACAATAGCCCTATTATCACTGCTTTGCTTTGTGCTTTGTGCTGGGTCTATGGATATATATTTATAGTCTTCTTCTATCTCCCATGAATTAATATATCTAAAATGTTCATCTTTAATATATCCAGTTTCTATGGTGGTTGGGTTTTGCATATACTGTGAATACCATTTGTCGCTCATGGCTTTCTTTTGTTGATCTAATGCTTTATTATCCTCAAATAGATGATTTAGTGGTTCGTTGGCTTTTCTCTTATAGTAAAAATTATAAAAATTATATTCAATTTCCTTATCTTCAATGGCAGTTAGATTGATATGTGTCCATTCTTCAGATTCATTTTCAAGCAAATACCCCACTAAATCCTTTTCGTGCAATCTTTGCATAATAAGAACTATAAAAGCGTTTTTATCGCTTTTACGTAGCCTTGAAAGGATAGAGCTTTGATAATATTCTTCCACAAAATCACGACTTGCCTTTGAATTGGCTTCAATAGCCTTCATGGGATCATCTATAATAATGCCATTCCCATGGAATCCTGTTATGGCACCACCAATAGTAGTACTATACATTCCCCCTTTAAAACTTTGCAAATTCCATTCCTTGTCGGAAGTTTTATCTCCTAATTTGATATTTTCAAATATCTTTTTATAACTTAAACATTTTATAATACCCTTGATTTCTCTTGGAGTTTTGCCAGCTAAATCATCGCTATAAGTTGTATATATAATATTTTTTTTGGGGTTTTTGCCCAAAAACCAACTCACAAAAAGCCTTACTGCAAATTCAGTTTTACCATAAGAGGGCGGCATATTTATTATGAGCCTTGTTATATCTCCTTTTTCAACCCTCATTAGGGCTTCACATAAAAGACCATGGTACCAACTTTCTAAAAAGGGTATTTCATATTCTTTATGGAAAATATATCTTCCATAATGAAGCAGACTGCGTCTTGCCATTTCAAGTCGCAGAGGCTCTTTCCTTTTGTCCTCAATAGCTTGTTTTATCTTATTCAAGGGGCTTTGAAAACTTTGTTGTTATAATAAATATTTGATTTGGTATCACCGCTTCATCTTGCCTTATATCTTTGCAAAATATTTGCACTGGTTTTACCATGGAGATTGGATCAAAAATCCACCCTTTTTTGTTTTTGATTTTCCCAACTTTTATCCATGGCATAAGCTCTCCTTTGTGGGCAACATTAAAAAGAACCGATCCATCTGGATGTAGTAAAAACTTTTTTCTTAAACCTATGGTTCTAATATCTAGCATTGTTTGTTCCCAAGCCTTGCCATCTTTAGGCTCTATCTTTTGTATATATCCAACCCCTATATTTTGCTCATACATAAAATCCCCTTTAAAGTATATCTATATTCATTTGTTCTCCGTTGTAGGTAATTTCAATAGGCTCAACGGGTATTCTATATTTATCTATTGCTTTGGTTGAAACACCTCTTTCATCCACTTCACACCTATAAAAATCACTAGTTTGAGGTACAAACATTAAGTGTTGTTTTGGGTGTTTGTGGGTATCTTTATTTTTTACCCAAATAATCGTTCTTTGTTCGCTATCTGGATTTTTGGCAAAGGATTTATATACATGTATCCAGCAAAAAGCTTCATGGTCTGCATTAATTGCTCCCTTGACACTTATGATGCTAGATTTTAAATCCTCTTTTGCACTTTGTACTATTATGATGATAGGTATTTGCAATTCCTTGCTTATTTTTGCAAGTTTACTAAACATATTGCTTAATCTTTCCTCGTTTGAGTAAAACGCTCCATTTGCATTTGTCATTCTTAGCATACTATCAAGTGCAACAAGTTTTATGTCATTTATTTTCTTTTGAAATCTTATTTCGGCTATTATTTGGTCAACATCATAAATATCATCAAATACAAAGATATTTTCTAACTTACCATTAAAACATTTTTTCTTCTGTGCTTTTTCTATATTTTTATCATAGAGCTTTTTGCCAAACTCCATACTTCCAAATAAAACCTTGTGTTCTTTGGATACATTTTCAACTATTCTAGTAAGTATAAAAGTTTTACCACTTTCTTTTAATCCACTAATATAAAAAAGGTTTTCCCCCAGTATTCCGCTATTTTTTTCATCATCGGTTAAGACTGTATCTATGAATGGAATATGTGTTTTTATTCTTTTTGCTTGTGGCTCCTTAACCCTTTGACTTCTTATATCTGCCAAATTTTTTGCATATCCACTACTAGCTAAAAAATTAAAATCTTTTAAAGCATTTTCGGTCATTGTAAGGATAGAATTTATATCTTCATTTTTCTCGCTTTGTTTTAAAATCTCATAGGCTAGTTTTTGTATTCTTTTGTGGAAAAAATTATCTTTTAATTTATTTATGTGTTCAATTACAATATCTTGTGGAACAAGATTTAAGATGCTAAGTTCTAGTATAATATCTTCAGGATTTTTAATATCGCATTTTTTCAGATATTCAACCACCAATCCCTCATCATATCTTTTATTTGCATTTTTATATATTTCAAAAACTTCATAAATTTTTTGGTGTAATTTATCTTCAAACCATGAGGCATTTATGCCAGTTTCATAGAAAGCTTCAATATTATAATTTTTTATTTTATGGGCTTTTAGGAAAGCATTTAGGATTAGTCTTTCGCTATTTTCAAGCATACAAATCTCTTGTTTCTACAATATGTTCTTCTAGGGTTTTATCTATTAATTTTCTATCATAATAAACCCTGCCACCAAATTTGCTAAAAGGCATACGTCTTTCTTTCCTCATCTTCTCTTGAGTCTTATACCCTACCTTAAATTCTTCCTCAAAATCTTCGGTAGTAAGCCATCTTTTTTGCTTGACTTGAGCTAACAATTCAGCTATTTGTTTTGCATGTTCTACCACTTTTTCATCCATGAATTACCCCTTAATACAATGCTATTCCGATATCACCAAAAAAGATAATATCGTTCATCCATTGTTTATTGTTTTTATTTTTCATGTAGTTAAGGTTCACCCTAATTGCATTATATTTTTGTAATAATTTTTTTTGTTTTTCATTTATTTTTATGAAGTAATAATTGCATATTTTTTTGTATTCAAACAAATTAACATTTTGTCTTTTCATTATCTCTATACGTAGAGAAAATACCCTTCTATTAACACAAGCCTCTTTACAAAGATATGAAATTAAAAAATAATCATCTAATTTAGTTATTTGCTTTTGTATTTGTATGGGTAAAAATTTATATGGCAAAAATGATATACGATTTATTATGATAATATATTTTTTGTATTTTTTGCGAATATCATTTTCAAGCTCTACTCCCGCTATATGCCCAATCTCTTTTAAAAGGACTAATCCGTCAAAGCTTTTTAGCATACCTCATCCTGTATAAAATCCATTATTCTCGCCCTCATTTGTCTTATTCCATTTACTGTAATTATTACACCATGTAACATAAGCCATTAGCCAATTTATATATTTTGAGCCTTTAGAACGGTGGTATGCTACAAATTTTTCAAATTCAGTTTCTGGAATTTGTCGCTTTTTGGAATATCCCACACATTTGATTTTTAATTTTTCTTTATATTCCTTTGATAAATTTTCATAATTTGATTGTCTAGAGAGATTAAAACTATTTTTTTCTTTGACTTCTATGTGTTCTTTTGTCTTTGTTAAATATTGAAATTCACCCCAAGATTTGCCTTTTTGGGTTAATCTTATTGCTGGAGTGGAATTTTTACGGATATATTCAATCATTTCTTT
>PDWI01009883.1_pt1 | contig 10809 bp, 12 predicted proteins | sample 1430891 | NCBI WGS metagenome assembly PDWI01 (sample SAMN01162508, study PRJNA174530) | Oral metagenome, whole genome shotgun sequencing project. | biome: Marine environment; feature: Marine mammal; material: Swab sample of the gingival sulcus; isolation source: swab sample of gingival sulcus... | reverse complement strand
GAAAAATAACTGGTGAAACAATTGAAAAAGATATTGTAAAAGAAATATTTTCTAATTTTTGTTTAGGAAAATAAGGAGGATTATGGATACATTTTTTGTGGATGATTATGATGTGATAGTTGTAGGAGCAGGACATGCAGGTTGTGAAGCAGCACTTGCTACTGCTAGAATGAATAAAAAAACATTACTTCTTACCATTAATTTAGATTCTATTGCAATGATGCCTTGTAATCCATCAATAGGTGGAACAGGAAAAGGACATTTAGTAAGAGAAATCGATGCACTCGGTGGAGAAATGGGTATTAATATTGATAAGACAATGATACAGTGCAAGATGCTCAATATTAAAAAAGGTCCAGCAGTACATTCTTTAAGAGCACAAGCTGATAAGAGAATGTATCATGAAGAAATGAAAAAAGTAATAGAAAATACTGATAATCTTGATGTGAAGCAAGCAGAAGTAATAGAAATTTTAATGGAAGAAGGTAAAATAAAAGGTGTTTTAACTACAATTGGCTCTATTTATCATGCAAAAGCGATTATACTTGCAACAGGAACGTATTTAGGAGGAAAGATTTTTATAGGATCTTCCGTAACTGTTTCTGGGCCAAATGGATTAGCTCCTTCCCTTCAGTTAACAAAAGACTTAGTGGCAAAAGACATCGATATGAGAAGGTTTAAAACAGGAACGCCAGCTAGAGTGAATTCAAGAACGATTAATTATGAAAATATGCTCCGTCAAGATGGTGATGAAGTCATTGTGCCATTTTCTTTTTTAACAGATTCTATTAATATTGATCAGGTGCCATGTTATTTAACTTATACGAATAATGAAACACATAAAGTGATTATGGATAATTTTCATCGCTCTGCCCTCTTTTCAGGTAATATAGAAGGAACAGGTCCAAGATACTGTCCATCCATTGAAGATAAGGTCAATAGATTTTTTGATAAAGATCGTCATCAATTATTTATTGAGCCAGAAGGACTTAGTACAAATGAAATGTATGTACAAGGAATGTCTACATCAATGCCTGAGGATGTTCAGATTAAATTTATGAAAACGATACCTGGTCTTGAAAATGTAGAGATTATGAGACCAGCTTATGCGATAGAATATGATTGTATTGATCCAACACAGTTAAAACTTTCTTTAGAATTTAAAGATATTGAAAATCTTTTTTCAGCAGGTCAATTCAATGGTTCTAGTGGATATGAAGAAGCTGGTGCACAAGGTATTATGGCTGGAATTAATGCTGTACTCAAATTAGATGGAAAAGAACCTTTTATTTTAGATCGATCAGAAGCTTATATTGGTGTACTCATTGATGATTTAGTTACAAAAGGAACGAATGAACCATATAGAATGATGACATCAAGATCAGAATATAGACTATTACTTCGTCAGGATAATGCTGATCTTAGATTAACAGAAAAAGCTTATAATATAGGACTTGCTAGTAAAGAAAGATATGATAAAGTATTAGAAAAGAAAAAATTAATAGAACTTGAAATGGAGAGAATGAAAAATACTCTTATAAAAATAGATGATATTAATGATTTCTTAGAAGAAATAGGTTCTTCAAAAATAAAGGATAGTACGACTATTTATAATCTTTTAAAAAGACCAGAAATTTTCTATCATGATATTAGAAAATTTGATAAAAATCATACGGTAAGAGAAGATATTTCAAAGCAGTGTGAAATCAGTATAAAATATGATGGTTATATAAAAAAGCAGTTAAAGCAAGTAGAAAAATTTAAATCACTTGAAACAAAGAAACTGATTGATATTGATTATGATGATGTAGAGAGTCTCAGGTTAGAAGCGAGAGAGAAACTTAAAAAAATAAAACCAACTTCAGTTGGTCAGGCTTCAAGAATTTCAGGAGTATCTCCTGCTGATATATCTGTCTTACTTGTTTATCTGGAATATAAGAGGAGAAAATAATGAGTCTATTAAGAAAATATTTTCTTAAATTAAATATAGAGCTGACAGATGCAGAAGTAGAAAAATTTTTAACATTTGAAAAAATTCTTGTTGAAACCAATAAGAAAATGAATTTAACATCGATTACTGAGTCAGAAGAAATATATGATAAGCATTTTTTAGATTCAGCTTCTCTTTTACTTTCAAACAAAATTAAATCAAATTCAAAAATTATTGATATTGGTACTGGCGCAGGTTTTCCTGGAGTACCAATAAAAATTTTAAGAGATGATATAAATATTACTCTTTTAGATGCACTTAAAAAAAGAATAGATTATTTAGATAATGTATCATATAATTTAGGTTTTGAAAATGTAGAATTAATTCATGGTCGTGCAGAAGATTATGGTAGGAATGAAGAATATAGAGAAAAGTTTGATATAGTAGTTTCTAGAGCGGTTGCTCATTTAAGAGAACTTTTGGAGTATGCCTCTCCTTTCATAAAAAAAGATGGATATTTTATCTCATTAAAAGGTAAAAAATATAAAGAGGAACTTTCTGAATCAGAAAATGCTATGAAGATTTTAAATATGGAATTAGAAGAAATTATTAAAGTTCCTTTAGAAGAATATGAACATTATTTGATTATCTTTAGAAAAAATAATATACTAGATAGTAGATATCCTAGGAGTAGCAAAAAAATTTCTAAAAAACCATTATAGAGGAGTCTTATGGAAAAAATTAATGATATAGTATTAGTTGATATTGATGATATTGTTAGAAATTATAATCAACCAAGAAAAGAATTTGATGAAGAATTATTAAAGGAGCTTTCAGAATCTATTAAAAGATATGGAATACTTCAACCAATAACACTTCGAAAAAAGAATGATAAATATGAAATTGTTATGGGTGAAAGAAGATATAGAGCATCAAAAATGCTTGGGCTCAGTGAAATACCGGCTATTATATTAGATGTTAATGATGAAGATGGTTTAGCCGCTTCGCTTATTGAGAATATTCAGCGTGTTGATTTAAATTTTATTGAGGAAGCACAATCAATAAAAGATTTTATTGATCTTTATCATTTAAGTCAAGAAGAGGTATCAAAAAAACTCGGTAAAACGCAGTCTACTATATCAAATAAACTTCGAATATTAAAACTTACAGATAAAGAGTTAAATCTTATTTTAAAATCTTCATTGACGGAAAGACATGCACGAGCACTTTTAAAAATTGAAGATGAAAAGTTAAGATTTATAGTTCTTAATCATATTATAAAGAAAAAATTAAATGTTAAACAATCTGAAAATTATATTAAAAAAATTCTTACAAAAGAGAATAAACCAAAATATAGTTTAGATTATAAATTATATGAAAATTCTATAAGAAAAACATATAATGATATAAAAAAAATTAATGAAAATATTAAAATGAAAAAATATGAGGATGATGATTTTATTCATATGGAAATAATAATACCTAAGAAATAATATTTCCCGGGAAATATAAGGAGGAATATGGGAAAAATAATTGCTATATTTAATCAAAAAGGAGGCGTTGGGAAAACAACGACTCATATCAATTTATCTGCATATTTAGCTAAGATGAAAAAGAAGGTTCTTATGGTGGATAGTGATCCACAAGGAAATTCAACATCTGGTATAGGTATTGAAAAGGATGAATTAGAAAATGATTTATATGATGTATTGATAAATGATATAGATATTAATGATTGTATTATAAAAACACAATATAAAAATTTACATATTTTACCAACTAATATAGAACTTGCTGGTGCAGAGATTGAACTTTCATCACTTGATAATAGAGAATATAGATTAAAATATTCAATAGATAAAGTAAAAGATAATTATGATTATATTATTATTGATTGTCCTCCTTCTTTAGGTCTATTATCAGTTAATGCACTTACAGCATCTGATTCAATATTAATCCCTATTCAATGTGAATATTATGCACTTGAAGGAGTGGGATCTTTGTTAAATACGTATAATTTGATAAAAACAAGTATTAATAAAAATTTGGATATAGAAGGAATACTTATGACGATGTATGATAGTAGAACAAATTTATCAACTCAAGTTTATGATGAAGTGAAAAAGTATTTTTCTGATAAAGTTTATAAAACGGTTATTCCTAGAAATATAAAATTAGCAGAAGCACCTAGTTTTGGAAAAGCAATATATGACTATTCCCCTGTTTCTCAGGGTTCTAGCGCTTATAAAAAATTAGCAAAAGAATTCATAAAAAGGAGTAATAATGGCTAAGAGTAAATTAGGAAAAGGTTTAGATTCTTTAATATCTCAGAATATTACTGCTGATGATACTGTTAAAGAATATGATATAAAAAATATTATTCCGAATAAAGATCAGCCTAGAAAAGAATTTTCAAAAGAAAAAATTGAAAGTCTTTCGGAATCAATCAAGGAATATGGTGTTATTCAGCCTATTATTATTAGAAAAAAAGGCATAAAATATGAAATTGTTGCTGGTGAACGAAGATATAGAGCAGCAAAACTTGCTGGTCTTAAAAAAATTCCTGCTGTTTTAAAAGATATTGATGATGAAACATTTCATAAAATGGCTCTTATTGAAAATTTACAACGTGAGGATTTAAATCCAATTGAAGAAGCAATGTCGTATGATTATATGATTAAAGAGTATGAAATATCTCAATCAGAACTTTCAAAAGTTGTTGGTAAGAGTAGAACGTATATAACGAATACATTAAGACTTTTAAAGCTAGATAATAGGGTTAAAAAACTTGTTGAAAAAGGAATTTTATCTAGTGGTCATGGTAGAACGCTTTTATCGTTAGAGGATAAATCAGTACAATATGATATTGCAAATTTAGCAATAAAAAATGATTTAAGTGTTAGAGCTCTTGAATCTTATATTAGAAATTTAACAAAATTAAAGAAGAAAACAAAAAAAGAAGATAATCCAATTTATAAAAATTTAGAAGATCATTTAAAATCATATTTTGGGACAAAAGTATCTTTAGAACATAAAAAAAATAAAGGTAAAATAGTTATTTCATATTTTTCTGATGATGAGCTTCAGAGAATATTAGAATTATTAGATTTTGATTTTAAGTAGAGATGTTTCACGTGAAACATTTTAAAAAATATTATATTTTAAGGAAATTTAGCAAAATTGCAAGATAAGCTATCTAATGTTATTATAGTAGTATAATACTTAAATAATAAAAAGATGGCTTATTTCGTAATTTTTAATTATAATCAAGTGAAATGAATGCTTTTAGAATAAAATGGAGGTAAGAAAAGTGTTTCACGTGAAACATAAGAGGAAAAATGAGAAGAATTAAATTTATTATTAATCCAATTGCAGGAAAAGGAAGAGGAGTAAAATTTTTAGAAACAATAAAACATAGAATGGATGAATCTAAAATAGAATATGATATATCTCTTTCTAATTATTTAGGAGAAGAAAAATCAATAGCAAGTAGATCGGTAGAAGAAGGTTATACTGATATTATATCAGTAGGTGGTGATGGAACACTTCTTGAAACATTTAATGGAATAGTAGGAAAAGATGTTGTTTTAGGAATTATTCCATCTGGAACGGGAAATGATTTTATAAAAGCAATAGGAATATCTAAAGATATTGAAGAGAATCTCAATAAAATTATAGAAGGAAATTATAAATATATTGATTATGGTACAATAAATGATAGTTATTTTTTAAATGTAGCAGGAATGGGTATTGATGCGGAAATACTTATTAATTCAACAAAATTTAAAAAATTTTTAAAAGGTGGGTTGGTATATTTATTTTCAACGATGCATACACTTAGAAAATATAAATGTACAGATGTAACGATAATAGCTGATGGTAAAAAGATGAAAAGAAAAATATATTTAGTTGCTGTTGGAAATGGAAATTTTATTGGTGGTGGGATGAATGTTTGTCCTAATGCTAAGGTAGATGATGGATTTTTTGAATTGGTTATTGTTAATGAACTCAAAAAATCGAAGTTTATAAGGTTATTTCCAAGTGTTTATAAGGGGACACATATAAAAGAGGATCCTGTTGAAGTTATATATGCTAAAAAGGTTGAAATTATTGCACATGATAAGCTTCATATAAATGCTGATGGTAATATTATAGGCAGTGATTATGCTAATATGGAGATTGTTGAATTAGGTCAGAAAATTATAATGTAGGTGGTTATGAATAATGAAATTTGTAAGGCAAGAATGCTTTTTCATAAAAAAGGTATAGTTAATAGAAATATAATTCGTAATGATATTTCGTATTCATGGGTTCGATCTAATTTTTTTGATGTTGATTATGAAATAAATTTTGAAAAATATAGTAAAAATAAAGATTTATTTGCATTTGATGAATTTGATAAGAATATCATACGATACATAAGAGAGTATTATGATAATAATTCAAATATTATATTATCAGATATTAATGGCAAAATATTATATAGTAAATTATCAAATATATGTCCTATTTATCTTGATACATTGAATGAACAGATAATAGGAACAACTAGTTTTTCTCTTTCTATTAATTCTAAGAATAATGAAACGGTTAATGGATGTGAACATTATATAAAAAAATTGATGAATTATATCTCTTCAACTATTGTTTTATTTAAAGAAGATAAAAATGAATTCATCTTTTTAACTATTATTAGTTCACTTAATCTGCTAAATGAACATAATATTCTTTTAGATAAGTTTTCGATATTAGATGTATATAATCAGGAAAATAATGATAATTTATTTGAATATATTAGAAAAGATGATGATAATAACTATAAAAAAAGTAAAAAAAATAGGGAAATAAATAAAAAGTTTGATTTAAAACATATTGAAAAAAAGACAATTATTTCTGCTTTAACTCATTATAAATATAATATGTCAAAAGCTTCTAAAAACCTTGGTATTAGTCGATCTACATTATATCGAAAGATAAAAGAACATAATATAGAAACAAAATAAAGCTGTTAACAAATAAAGCTGTTAACAGCTTTATTTGTTATTTTCCATTAGTTCATTTCTAAGTTGATACAAATAATCTGAATCTGAAAATTCTGGATTATTTTTTATGAAATCAAGTGATTGATTTATTAAATTAAATACTTTATTATTTAGTTCTGGTTTTTTTATAAGATATCCATATGTTTCATTCATAATATTAGTTATATGTATTTTGTCTTTATTGTACTTTTCTAAGAAATTTCTATGCTCAGAATACACTAGCTTATAACTTGATATTGCATCAGTATATACTATGTTATAGTCTTTAGAATCAGCTTTTAAATTTTGCAATTCCTGAAATAGTTTTTTTGACTGATCAATGGCTATATTTAGATGATTAACATCTATATTTTTATTATTTATTATAGTATGAATAGAAAAAATTAATACTATAATAAGGATGATTGTTTCAATGATAATAAATTTTTTCATATGAACCTCCACAGGCTTATTATAACACTTATTTTATGGAATAAAAGTTGTAAAATGATATTTTTTTGATATAATATTGAAAAAGGAGAATTATGTTAGAATTACAAAATAAAAAGAATATATTGATAATACTGATATCATCCATAATACTCGGTATTATAGTAGGAGCTATTGCTGCTGTATTTGGTATGGTACTACTTAAAATAACAGAATTTAGATATGAATATTATAACTATTTAATACCTTTTTTAGCTATAGCAGGTATTTTAATTGTAGCTATTTATAAATACATAGGAAAAAATAGTGGAAAAGGAATGACACTTATATTTGAAAAGGCTCATGGATCAAAAGAGCATATTCCAATTATTATGATTCCACTTGTTATTATAACGACTTGGATTACTCATTTATTTGGAGGTTCTGCAGGCAGAGAAGGTGTATCGGTTCAAATCGGCGCAACAGTTGGATATAAAATTGGTGAGTTCTTTAAAAGTGAAGAAATCGGTCATGTTCTTCTTATTTCTGGTATGGCAGCTGGTTTTTCAGGTCTTTTTAGAACGCCACTTGCTGCAGTATTTTTTGCTATGGAGATTTTAACTGTAGGAAAAATGTCTTATTATGCGTTAATACCAGCACTGATTGCAGCTATTACTGCTTATGAAACATCTGCCTTTATTGGACTTGAAAAATTTTCATTTCTCATTGATTTAGATGGAAAACTGGTATATAATACAGAATTTTTAATAAAAATAGTAATTGTTTCTATATTATTTGGTCTTACAGGAAGATTATTTGCTTATTTACTGAAAATTTTAAAGAGCTATTTTTCAAAGAAATTTGATAATAATTTTAAAAAGATATTTATTATAGGAATATTTTTAAGTATTATCATTACTCTTTTATATCATGGTAGGTATGCAGGACTTGGACTAAAATTGATATCAGATAGTTTAAATGGAAATACAATTCATTCATATGATTTTATATTAAAACTTTTACTCACTGTTATCACATTAGCAGCAGGTTTTCAAGGTGGAGAAGTAACACCGCTTTTTGCAATTGGTGCATCACTAGGTGCTTTTCTTGCAGCGAGTTTAGGACTTCCAGTACCTTTAATTGCAGCACTTGGCTATGTGGCTGTGTTTTCAAGTGCAACTAATACTCTTTTAGGACCTATTTTTATAGGTGGTGAAGTATTTGGATTTGAATTTATGCCATTATTTGTACTGGTTAGTATTATTGCTTATAGCGTTAATGGAAATAGAACAATTTATCAAAAGCAGAGTATATTAAAGGTAAGAAATTCTACCAATTGATAGGTTTCTTACCTTCTTTTATAAGATATTCATTTGTTTTAGAAAAAGGTTTTGATCCAAAGAATCCTCTATAGGCTGATAAAGGACTTGGATGAGGACTTTTTATGATAATATGTCTTTTATCAATGAGTTTTTCTTTTTTAATCGCAGGATTTCCCCATAGAATAAAGATTACTTTATCAAGATCATTAATCTTTTTAATAGCAGCTTCTGTAAAGATTTCCCATCCTATTTTACTATGTGATTTTGGGCTTTTTTTTCGAACTGTTAGCACATCATTTATTAAAAGAACCCCTTCTTTTGCCCAATCAGAAAGATCACCATCTTTTCTTTTAATATGTAAATCATCTTCTAATTCTTTATAGATATTTCTAAGAGAAGGAGGTAGTTTTTCTTCTTTTGGAACAGAAAAAGCAAGGCCCATTGCTTGATTTTCTCCATGGTATGGATCTTGTCCTATAATAACTACCTTTATATCTTCATATTTTATTAAATTAAAGGCATGAAATACATTTTCTATATTAGGATATACCGTATTATTTTTATACTCATTTAGGACGGTTTTTTCAAGTTTTTTAAAATAATCTTTTGAAAATTCTTCTTCTAGTATTTTTTGCCAATCATCATTCAAATATTTTTCTAGCATAGCTTCTCCCACTCATCTATCATATTAATGATAAAATGATAGTCTTTATCTTTAAAAAGGATATCATTGTATACATCTAATTTATCTTTAAAAGATTTCTTTTCTTTTTCCTTTATAGAATATTTATCTAAGTAAATATTTACTACATATAAAAAGTCTTCTTTTAATTTTTTATAATGATTGATATTTTCTTTTATTGATATATTCTCTATATCAGTATATACACCATCACCTAGTTTAAAAATTAGAAAACCTATTATAAGGTTTTCAAAATCATCTAAATCATTATATGTATTATTTAAGTATAAACATTTTATTATTTTTTTTTCTCCAAATGTAATATATATTTCTTTTTTATCAAATACAATTACTTTTTTTTCAAAAAGAGTTACTAATACGGCTTTTATACTATTTTTAACATCATTATTTTTAAGATAATCTATAATAGGTAAAGGATATTCTATATTTTTTTTAAATAACATACGCCCTCCCCATATATCATATCAGAAATTAGATTTTTCTGCTACCTGGTTTTACTACAGGAATATTTTTTTTGCAGAGTTCACATTCTTCTTTTTCAAATACATCGATGTTTAATTTAACAGAAGAGATGATATTAAACTCTGTTGTATCATTTGTTCTATCAATGATAGAGCAGATGGCAACTACTTCAGCACCCATACTTTCAAGGAGTTCTTTTACTTCTCTTGTTGATTTAGCAGTTGTTATTACATCTTCTGCTATTGCAACTCTCATTCCTTTTTTTATTTCAAACCCTCTTCTTAGTGCCATTTTTTCATCTACTCGTTCAGTAAATATAGCTTCTATACCTAGTTGTCTTCCGAGTTCATAAGCTACTACAATACCGCCCATAGCTGGACCTACAATCATATCAAGATTCATTTCTTTTAATTTCTCAGCAACAGGCTGTAGTATTTTTTCTGCCTTATCTGGGTATCTTAATACTTTTGCACATTGTACGTATTTTTCTGAATGCTTACCTGATGTAAGTAAAAAATGTCCTGTTAAAAGTGCTCCGCTTTCTTTTAATATATCTAACATAGTCTCTCCTTATATAATTCCTCTAATTTCCTCTAAACTCTTTATATTTTCTTTCTTTAAAAATTCTTCCACGCCTTGTACTAATTTTTCTCCAGCCAGTGGATCCATAAAAGAAGCGGTTCCAAATTGTACTAGAGTAGCACCAGCCATGATGAATTTAATCACATCTTCTGCTGATGTTATTCCGCCCATACCTATTACTGGTATATTTACTGCTTTACAGACTTCTCTAACCATTCGAAGTGCGATTGGTCTTATGGCTGGTCCTGATAGCCCAGCAGTTATATTATTAAAATAGGATTTCCTATTATAAATATCGATTTCAAGTGCATTAAATGTATTGACAAGGCTGATACCATCTGCACCAGCTTCTTCTACTTT
>PDWI01021537.1_pt1 | contig 10811 bp, 10 predicted proteins | sample 1430891 | NCBI WGS metagenome assembly PDWI01 (sample SAMN01162508, study PRJNA174530) | Oral metagenome, whole genome shotgun sequencing project. | biome: Marine environment; feature: Marine mammal; material: Swab sample of the gingival sulcus; isolation source: swab sample of gingival sulcus... | reverse complement strand
GCACGCAAAGAATGTCGTCCGTTATCTCTTGTAACGGTTCGGCATGAGGCGATACACACCGCGCAAATGCGCGAGACTGGTTTTTTATTATTCTACATTATCTATATCGTAGAATATATGATATTGTTATGCAGGTATCGGAACGCCGATAAAGCGTATCATTCTATCCGATTTGAAAAAGAAGCATATAAATTTCAGAACGACATTGACTATTTAAAAAATCGGAAAAATTATTACTGGGCTAAGCTATAAATCATGAAAGTTTATTTTAACAACACGGAAATGGATTTGCCGGTAAACGATAACAGTTACCGGTATAGAGCTATAAAGGGCGAACAGAGCTTAACGCTTTATTATTCGCTTCCACAGCATGTCGAGTTGCCTGTTGGGGCTTATTGCATATTCGAAAACGAGAAATACACCCTTGAAAGACCAAGCAACTTCAAGATGCACAATACTCGAAATTTTGAATATACAGTAATCTTTGATGCAGCGCAAGCGAAGGCAGAGAAATACAAGTTTCGGAATCCGATTGACAGGCGGTTGAAATTTCCTCTCACGGCTACGCCTCGCGAGCATCTGCAAATGTTTGTCGATAACATGAACGCACGCGACAGTGGTTGGACAATAGGGCACTGTATAGAAGCCCCTGAAAAGCTTGTTTCATATAATCATACGTGGTGTATTGATGCGCTTACGCTTATGGCGAATGCTTTCGAGACAGAATATGAGATAAATGGCAAAGAGGTGTCATTGTGGAAAGTTGAGTATAACAAGCACAACCCTCTCCCGCTGTCGTATGGTCGCGGCAACGGCTTTAAATCCGGTTTGGGACGGAGCAACGAGGGGGATTCGCGGCCTGTTGAAATTCTATTTGTGCAAGGCGGAAGCAAAAACATAAATCGAAGCAAATACGGTAGCGCGGAACTGTTACTGCCAAAAAATCAAATTCTTGAATACGAGGGTAGACATTATATAAGCGACGCGGACGGTCTTTCTATCAGGAATGCAGACAAACCTGTCATGACAGGGGCGGAGGATAGTCTGGATTGCTCGCACATCTATCCCTCTCGCGTCGGAACTGTTACATCTGTCGACGTCGTCGATGCGGGAAAACATTTTTACGACTTTATCGACAACACGATACCTGACGACCTCAATTTCGAAGAATGCTTAATTGAGGGAGAGACGATGACCATCATTTTTCAATCCGGCATGCTCGCAGGGAAGGAATTCGAGGTTAAGTACACGCACGCTGATAGGCGCTTCAAAATCTCTCCGCAGGAAATCGACGGCGTGACAATGCCGGATGCCTCGTTTCGCCCTTTCGCGAACGAGAAATACGCCGTATTCGGAATTTCTATGCCTGATGCTTATGTTTGCAACAACGCGGACAAATCAGGCGCGTCATGGGATATGTACCGCGCTGCGGCTAAGTTCTTATTCGAGAACGAAGGGCAAAAGTTTTCATTCACGGGCGAATTGGACGGTATATGGGCAAAAAAGGATTGGATGAACATCGGCGGAAAAATAAAGCTCGGAGGGTACGTACATTTCTCTGATAATCAATTTCAACCCGATGGTGTGCTTATTAGAATAATAGGAATAAAGGACTTTATTAATAATCCGCATAGCCCTGTTATAGAGCTATCAAACTCTGTTGTCGGGAGCAGCATTTCAAGCGACTTGCGACGTATAGAAAACGAACTCGCTCTTGACGAATCAAGGCACAGAGACGCTATCAACTTCACTAAGCGACGCTACCGCGACGCTGTGGAAACAGGCGAAATGTTATCGAAAGCGCTGTTAGATAATTTCACGGAAAACATAACGCCGATAACGGTTAAAACCATGCAGGTACTTCTCGGAGATGAGAGCTTGCAGTATCGATTCGTTAATAGCAAAACGCACCCGAAAACAGTACCGCACATCATAACATACAACAAGGCTACGAAAGTGCTACATTCTCCGGCGGGAATTATTCAGCACATGACGCTGAACATAAAAGACATATCTTCGAAGCACGACGTATCTATGTACAAGTTTTGGGATGTTGCGGAGTTCAACTCGCCTACGATAACGGACACAGCGCCTTACTACCTTTATATCAAAGCTAATAAATCAAATAGTTCTGCATCATTTGTTATGAGTAAAACGGCAATAAAAATGGATGCTGTTTCAGGCTTTTATCACTTCCTCGTCGGCGTGCTTAATAGCGAGTTCGACGGCGAACGCAGCTTTGTAGAGCTATATGGGTTTACGGAGATATTGCCGGGAAGAGTAACAACAGACCGTGTCGTTTCAGCGAACGGATTGAATTATCTTGATTTCGTGAACAACGCATTTAGGGTCGGAAATGCAGAAAGCTGTATCGAGTGGAACAAAAAAGGCGATAACAAGTTGAGAATAAAAGGCACTATAATACAAAGTCCGTCAGGGGTTGAGAGCTTCATTGGGGTGTATCGCGGGGTGTATCAAGATTCATACACGTATCATCCCGGAGACGAGGTTACGTACGTGATAAATGGCGTTGCTTCTACTTATAGATACATAGCGAAATATCCGTCAAATTGGCACAATCCTACAGACACGTCGTATTGGCAAGTCATCGCGCAGGGTTCAAAGGGAAACGCAGGTACGGATGGGGATTATTTTGAATATCGATATGCAGTGAATGGTTCACGAACCTCGCCTCCTGCCTTAGTCACATCTGAAAAAGAACCATATGGCTGGATTACTATTATGCCTATTGTTGGACATTTACGATATTTGTGGTGTACTGTTGCAAAAAAGAATTCCGCAGGAAATTTATTACAAAATTGGAGCTCCCCTGTACGAGTAACAGGATATGACGGAAAAGACGGAGACAAAGGTGATGCGGGACCAACAATGGTCTTTCGGGGAGACTATAAAAGCAACGCAGTATATTACGGCACAAGCAAACGCGTTGATGCTGTTAAGTACAACGGGGTGTATTATGTTGCACGCGCTGATGCCGGAAATGGTTTTTCAAATAAGGTACCGACAAATGTCGGCTATTGGAATAATTTCGGCGCACAATTCGAGAGCGTGGCGACAAATTTGTTGTTAGCAGAAAATGCGAATATAGCAGGCTGGATGTTCACAAAAAAAGATTCTGTATCACAAAAAATATACACTCAGCTTACAACGAACGATGGAACTTCGAGGGCTGTATTGGATGGAGTAAATGGGAAAATAGAACTTGCCTCTGATGTTTCAACGTATACGCCTTCCGGAGGCTCAACAAACAAAAAGCAGATAATCAAAATAGATAGTTTATCAGGCGATATTGAGTCACGCATAAATAGCGACGTTGCTTCTATAAACTCACAGGGCATATTGGCTAATATGGCTGGGAGGCAAGCGGTATCACTTGCCTCTGGAATAGAATTGAAAGCAGCTATTGTTGGCTGGGGAAATGGGGACTTGAGAAAAAACGCATTCTCTAATAAGGGGGCTATATGTGGGGTATTCGGTGCTGCACACAACAAAAGTTCAAATCCAGCAGATTCGTGGGGTGGGTATTTCTATAAACTGCTTGCGAATGGTTTATATTTAAGCACTCGCCAAATAACGCAAAACACATGGTTGCTTGGCATAGATTGTTATGTGTCGGCATATAATACTGCGACTGTTAATGTTTTCTTGCCGGGAAGTCCGCAGCGCGGGCAAATAATATTTGTTCGCAGAATGAATAACGCTTCTGTTATTGTACAAGGCAACGGGATAAATATTCATACCGACGGAAACGCTGTCTCTTCGAAAAGTATAGGCAATGGGCGGGGAGACCTTGGCGTTTTTGTTTATGACGGTCAATTTTGGACATATAATTACGCAGGGAGGTAGGAAAATGGATGTAAGAGCTAAATTAATAAATAAGCATTCTGTCTATGTAGTAGACATAGAGGAGATGAAAAAAAAAGAGCAGTTTCGGCTTGAACAAAATGTATCTGCATTGAAAGATGTCGACAAAATGTCTGCTTCTTGCAAGAAATATAAAAAAATGTATGACTTGGCAATAAAAGAATTGGAGCAAATGTCGCATTTTGTAGAGAGCGAAATGCCCGAGTTGGAAGATTTCGATGTAGCAGTACCTTATTATGAAGAAATAAAAGGTGTTATCTATCAAAGATGGGAAATACAACACAATGATGCACACTTGATATCGGAAGAAATCGAAAAGGCAAAAGAAGAACTTGAAGCGAGCGATTACAAGGTGATAAAATGCAATGAAGCTGATTTGCTTAAGGAAACTCCTCCTTATGACATAAAAAAGCTTCATAAGGAAAGGCAGGCGTTGAGGGATAGAATAAATGAGTTAAAAAATAAAATCGTAAATATTTCGCCTAAATAGTGATTATAATATAATCATATATATTATCTTTGTGGAGAGCTAATGAATATAACATGACAATAGATGAATTTAACAACACTGTTTTTAAAAAAGATATGTTCGTATTGTATAAGGGCTGCTTATACAAACTAAGTGCTGTTGATTTCGACAAAAAGGAGGTGATGTTTTATAATGATAATGACAATCCTATTTGGACTAATTGTGAGAATATTAAAATAGTGTGATATGATTGAATCGAATGGTATTTTTGATGGTACAGAGAATATGATGATAATCGGAATGGTTTGCAGTCTGTTTGTTATCATTGCAATGGTTATAGACCTTGTAAGCGGTCTTATAAAGGCGAAACAACGTGGCGATATGCGAACGAGTTTCGGTTTGCGAAGAACGGTGATGAAGTTTATAACATATGAAGGCGGTGTTATGATTGCTGTCATGATAGACGTCATGATACATTTTTCGCGGCTGCTCGTTCTTATCGGACTTAGTCCCATTGTGGGCTTCCCTGTCATAACGTGTATTATCAGCATATTTTTATGTTTTATAGAGTATTTAAGCATACGCGAAAAAGCAGATGAAAAGACGCAGAGAATGATGTTAAGGGGTACTAAACTGGCAATGACAGTACTTGACAAGGAAAAGTTGCGCGAAATAATAGGAGATGCTTTAAACAAAGCGATAAACAATACACAAAGCAATGGAGAGGGCAATAAGTAAGTTGTTGAATTGTGTATCAAGCGCAACTGGGATTTCGGAAAACACAATCATTTCGAAGGACAGGCACATGAAAATAGCTACCGCCCGAAATGCCGTATGTTATTTCCTGCGAAAACAGGGCTTGTCAACTAATATGATAGGCAGGGCTATTAATAGAGACCATACGACTGTCATAGCAAACTCTCGCAGATTCGGTGATTTATTATTTATCAAAGACCCGTTAGCGGTTAAAATAAAAAAAGCATATGAAGAAGAATTTCTTTACAATAAATGAACTTACGAGGAGTAAGACGGCTGATATTCTCGGGATAGACAACACGCCTTCGGTAATGGAGCGGATAAACTTAAAAACGCTAATAGGCAAATGTCTAAACCCAATACGCGAAGCGTGGGGGAACCCCATTTATGTGAATAGCGGATTCCGCAGCCACGCATTGAATAGGGCTGTCGGCGGAGCTAAAAACAGCCAACACCTAAAAGGGGAAGCCGCAGACATAACAGCCGGTTCACGGAATTTAAACAAGGCACTTTTTAATATGATTCGCGAAAAAGGGTTCGATTTTGACCAACTAATAGATGAGCGTAACTACAAATGGATTCATATAAGCTATAAGAGTAAAGAAACGAACAGAAAAGAAGTTCTACACTTATGAAAAATTTGAAAAAGATAGATCTAATTGAAAAAGTGGTAATGATATTACTTGCATTGTCGATACTTTTTGGGTTATTTGCTGCCTGCAACAGGAGAATAATGCGGCCGCCTTATGCGAGTAGGGTTGATTCGGTGTACGTACAAAGGCTTGTGCCTGTTTCTTTGCCGGCTGACAGCTCTATGTTAAAAGCATATTTGCGCTGTACCGCAGACGGACTTGTAACACTTGCGAGACTAAACATAGAGACATCGAAAAACGCGATACTTCAGTTTAAACTTGATAGTCTCGGGGAGCTTCGAGTTAAGACAGTAGTAAAGCGAGATACGGTGTGGATGAAAGCTGACAGTATTGTTGTGAAAGGTACCGTAACGGAATTTGTCTATTCAAAATAGAAGCAGGCGGGTGGCTTGTTGGCGCAATATCTGGTTTAATAGTCCTATTTATCGTTTATGTCTTGTTGAAAAGAAAATAGAGAGACTTTTTTGCTCATCTATCATATTTTCTTTAATTATTACTTGTTTAGAGCTCCTCCATCTTTTATGGGGAGTTCTTTTTTTAACAAGGGAGATTTTTTACCCACAAAAGGTTCTGCATATGGTTCTGCAAATAAAAAAGAACATTGTAAATCAGCGCTCTTTGTAGTCCAACTGGGACTACACGCCGGGTGCTGTGCACCGCTTATAGTCCTATATATTGGCGTTTCGTTGTTTGTTTTCTGGTCAATTCATCCATTATTGCTGCTTCGTTTCTGTCTGCAAGTGCAGTTGGGTAGGCAAGCTCTTTGGTTGGTTTTGGTTCTGCAATGGCTTCTTCAAGCGACCAGCCAATGTGCTTGACTACGAAGCGTAGGCTATTTTCTACCATTCATCATTGACAACCTGATTTATCTCAATTTTATTTGAAAGTGAATAATAACGCTTAAAAATATCCAGACTGTCTTTGATTTCTCGATACTCGTTGTGTTCTTTTAATTCATCATCAATAATGTCAAAAACCTTGTAATTGGCTATTACAAAACATTTTTTTATTGCTCTTGTAATCGCAACATTTAACCTGTTTGGACTATAGAAAAAGTCTAATCGTCTCATTGATTCTAAAGGATGAGAATTAGCCATACTATAAATTATAAACTCTCTCTCTTGACCTTGCATACTATCAACAGTATCAATAAATAAATCATCAAACAGATTGGTGTAAGATTTTGAAATTATTTTTTTAATCTCTTTTTTTATTTCACGAACTTGTGCCCTATAAGGAGACATTATTCCAATATTTTTCAATTGGACGCCATTTTGCAATAAATCATGAACAAGTTCTGCGACAAGCTTTGATTCGTGTGGAGAACGTCCTTGTGCGTCAAATACATTATGAAGTAGCAAAGTATGTGAAGTGCCATTTAAAATTTCAGGATGATAAGTACATTGATATTCTGTCTGGTCTTCATATAAATTTATATCTGATTGTAATTGGTTGTTATAAAACAGGATGTTGGGGATTTCAATTAATGATGTATTTAGTCTATATGAAGTATTTAACAAGTTAATTTCACTAGGGTAAATTCTTGCCAATCTACTAAAAACTGATTCAGCAAACATTTCATTATTTGTATGCTTTGGAATAATTGGGTCAAGTTGTTTATGGTCTCCAACAAAAATATATTTGCTCGTTCTTGCCATTGCAGCAATTGATAGAGGGATGCTTAATTGAGACGCTTCATCAATAATGCAAACATCAAACTCCCATCCTTCAAGTCGTTTTGTTGTTGGAAAACAAAGCGAATAAGCTGTGGCTCCAATTGCAATTCCTCTTTGATTTAAGTCGTGACTGAATTTATATGTGGAATATTTTAAACGTGTTTTCCTTGTTATGTATTGATTGTCTTTAATCTCTTTGCTTTGTGCTTTTTCGCCTATTTTAATCAATTTACTGGCATCGTTAACTTTACTGGATATAGCATTTAAACAGTTATTAATAGCGGTATGAGTAGGTGCTGTAACAAAAATCCTTAAGCCGCAATCAATAAAATGTTTAGCAATATTTGCAATAGTTTCCGTTTTGCCTGTTCCAGGAGGTCCTTGTATTAAACAAAATTCACTTGAATTGATAGCATTTAAGTAAGCTGTATTTTGTGAATCATTAAGATAACCAACATTTTGTGAAAAGCTGTGTAAACTATTACGAGCTCTCCCGTTTAAAAAACTGTCAATCTTTTGTTGTATTGCAGCATCATCCTTCAGCATCTGTGCGGCTGATAACAATAGCTTTGTTCCAATATCTGTATGAACCACATTAATCTCCCAATTGTTTATTGGATAATTTGAAGAGTCTATATAGCAATATTTTACATTAAAATCATTGGGTTTTAGGATGAAGTTTTCGGTACTATCTTCTTCTATATCCATCTCAAAGCTATAAGTACCATTACTTAGAACCACTGAATTCCCCTCTTTGAACTTTGAGATATTGTTATCACAAAATATTTTAACAGATGATATATATCTTTGTGCCCCTGATAAAGAACGACACCATTGATTTGGCAAACCATCAAAAAAAACAAATTCGATTCGTAAGTTGGTCATAGTTACACCTTTTGCAACTCTCTCGTCTAAAGGCAATTTGTTTTGCTCTTCAAAATCTTCGAGCTTCTTTTTATATTCAATTTCAATTGCATCTTGGAATTCTCTTAAAACGTCCATATTATATCTTTACTTTTAATGAGTTTAAAATTATATTGGTTTCTCTTTTCAGGTCTGGCACATTCACCACATAATAAGCAGGATAGTTTTCGTGTAGTACCACCAATTTCATTGATGATATTTTCATCGAATATTCAGTCTCAGCTAAGTATTTATAAATGTTTTGCTGTAAACAGTATCTATAGTAGCTTGAATTATCCAATGAGTTAAGTTCTGACAAAGCGTAGCCATAACCATAAATTCTTGGCTGACCATCAATGATGAGTTTTTTGCTTCTTTTCCAATCAAGCATCACATATTCGCCATTATTGTTTTTTTTGAAAAGGCAGTCAATTGTACCCGCAACATTATGCTTGTTTGAGAAAATTATTTTTTCAGCATCAAAAAAAGTCAAATTTCTTGTTGAAATTTCCTTCTTGTAAAAATCAAGGAACTGTTGAAATTCAATTGTGTTAGAATCATAATCAACACCTTTTAGGAAGTTCTCTATTTGATTATGTAAAAATGTTCCTTTTTCGGCCGCTTCATCTCTATTTGTTAAATATTCATCTAAAACATCTTCTTCTGCTCTCTCTTCACATTTAGCTTTCTTCTCAATATATCTTTTTAAGTCAAAAGGAAAAAATCGTTCAATCAAAGTTGTAACTGAAATGTATTCTGCATTGCCCGTTTCATCCTTTGGATGAATGTATTTATGTGATTCTTCATCAAATGCGATATTACTGTTCCAATTACTATTTGGGAATAATTTAGTACGTTGGATAGCAGATTCAATACTTTCAGATTCTTCAGAATTAATTTCTATTTCTTTATTACTGAATTGTTTTTGGAAACGTTCAATACCTAAATACTTTTCACGGTAATATTTTTTTTGCCATTGAATACATTGATTATAATCCCATTGGTTTTCTTTTCCACACTTTATATTAGTATCAAAATACTTATTATAAATTGAATTGAGTATATTTTTTAAATAGTCAATACACTCATTTGCTTTACAATGAACTTGTTTTTCGGTGAACCTAATAACAATCCAACCACTTTCAGTAAAAAACAAATCCCTAATGTCGTCTTTTTTCACTTCTTCTTCTGGATGTACATAATGAGTCGGATATCTGAAATAACCGTCATATGGTTCATCAATTTCTATATCGATATAAAGATTTAATATTTTGTCATACAACACAATATCAGGCTCATATGGCTTATTGAAATGTGGTATTACCATATGAACATTGTTAGTTATTCCAATTTGTGGAATTTGAGTTTTTATTTGATTAAAAAAATCATCTTCCTTAAAGCCTTTTTGATTTGTACGACCTTCTCTTGGCAATTTTAAAAAGCAATTGTTTTTAGGCATTTTAACAACTGGATAGAAGTATTCCTTATCCTGACTAAAATGGTTATTAGGATTAAATAAAATTCTTAAATCGTTAGTCTGCTCATGATTTGGTTCAGATTTAATGATTTCTTTTCTAATCCTTTGTTGTGGTTGTTCTTGAGTCTTAAGTGGTGGCTTACTTTCAGATTGTTGCTTATTTTTCTTGTTATATTGAGCTTTAACACCTTGTTCTGTCCATTCTTTTCTTTGATTGAATTTTTTCTTGGTTTCTTTTCCTGATTGTTCCTTGTAAATTTCTATCGGCTCATTTACAATCGTTAAAATTTTCTTTTTTTTAGAATCCTTTTTTTGTTTTTTCAGAAGTTTGTGTTTTGTCCAATCTTGTTTTATCTCTGTAAAAAACTCACTCTTTTTTGCTCGTGTTAATTCCGCAGGAGATTTGACTCCATAAAGTTTTAACTTCCCTAAAAAGAAAGCTCTATACTCTTTTTGTAATTCTGATAGTTTTCTTTCATTCATAAGGCATTATCTGTTAGGGCGGCAAAAAATGGCTCTTTTGATTTTGCCGAAAGTTTGGCTTTTTGCGATAGGGCAAAAGCAAATGTACCATTTGTGCGGTGCCTTTTTTTCTTTATGTAGCAATAAATCATTTGTCATTATCTCGTATGTTTCTGGCTTTTTACAATGAACGCCAACGCACAAATATACGCAACTTTTTTTGTTCGGCAAATAAATGGGTATCTTTTTAAATTCGCTGATTGTGAGAAGGTGTTTCGTGTTAATCTTATAAAATTTGCACATTCGCAAGAACACAAAATACACACTTGTTATAAAGATTGAAAACTACTGTTTCTCTATAGGTATTCCAAACCTCGCAGGTATCCAAAACCTATGTGTTGCGCGTCATTGTGAGAAGCGTAGCGACTAAGCAATCCGGTTGTAAAATGGGACTTACAAAGACTTAAACTCTTTGCATAATAGTTTTAAAAAACGCAATTTCACTATTTAGAGTGATAAAATACGTTCGG
>PDWI01009882.1_pt1 | contig 10811 bp, 9 predicted proteins | sample 1430891 | NCBI WGS metagenome assembly PDWI01 (sample SAMN01162508, study PRJNA174530) | Oral metagenome, whole genome shotgun sequencing project. | biome: Marine environment; feature: Marine mammal; material: Swab sample of the gingival sulcus; isolation source: swab sample of gingival sulcus... | reverse complement strand
AAAATATTTTTAAATTAAAAAAATAAAAAAAAAGATATTGCAAAATATATATATTTGTTGCTTGACATATGTATAAAAATATAGTAAAATTCAGGCATAAATAATACTTTATAGTGTTTTATATAAAAAATATGTGGAGGTTTATTATGACAAAAAAAGAATTTGTAGCTGCATTTGCGGAAAAAGGTGGATTGAAGTTAAAAGAATCTGAAAAATTAGTTAATGCATTTTTAAATACAGTTGAAGAAGCATTAATTACTACAAAAGGTGTAAGATTTATAGGATTTGGATCTTGGGAAGTTAAAAAAAGAGAAGCTAGAGAAGTTATGAACCCACAAACTCAAAAGAAAATGAAAGTTAAAGCTAAAAATGTTGTTAAATTTAAAGTTGGAAAAACTTTAGCTGACAAAATAGCAAAAGTAAAATAGGAATTAAAAAAAATTAAAATAAAAAGGGGGCTGTTGCAAGTAAGTAGTTCTAAAAGCTATTTATTGCTAGCTCTTTTTTTTAAGAAAAATTTTATTCTTGACAATTTCTAAAAAAAGATATAAAATAATAGAAATTTAAAATCCTTTTAAAAGGAGTCCAGTGAGGCTAACAAGGGTACATATAAATTGAATTTTACTTAAAGATTTTTAAGTGAACAGTTGTTTTTGTATATAATGACCAAAGTCTCAAGGCTTTGGTTTTTGTTTTTTACACTAAAAAAAATTATAAGGAGTAGAAGATAGGTATGAAAATTCTTTTAGATGAAGTTGGAATGAAAAAATCCATGATGAGAATTTGTTATGAAATTATAGAGAGAAATAAAGAGTTATCTGATCTAGTATTCATTGGAATAAAAAGTAGGGGAGATATACTTGCTGAAAGAATGATAAAAAAAATAAAAGAATTAGAAAATATTTCCATTCCACTTGAGGTACTAGATATAACATATTACAGAGATGATATAGATAAAAAAAGTGAAGATGTTAATATAAAAGAAAAGAAATTTAATATAAATTTAACAGGAAAAACAATAATAATAATAGATGATGTTCTTTACACTGGTAGAACTATAAGAGCAGCTTTAGATGCTATTCTTAGAGATTCAAGACCAAATAAGATACAACTTGCTTGTTTAATAGATAGAGGACATAGAGAATTACCCATAAGAGCAGACTTTATAGGAAAGAATATTCCTACATCAAAAGATGAAAATATTGAGGTTCATTTAAAAGAACTAGATGGACTTGATGATGTGGAAATAATATAAATTTTAAGATTTAATTTATACTTTGCTATTTAGAAGATGCTTATTATTTTAATTTTATTCTCCTAAGTAGTTAAGTAAAAAAACTATTTAGGAGATTTTTTATGAAAAAATTAAAGAATTTATTGAAAATGGAAGATTTAACTAATGAAGAAATACTAAATTTGATAAAAAGGGCTTTAGACTTAAAAAGAGGTGCAGCTAATAACAAAAATAATAAAATTTTTGTAGCAAATTTATTTTTTGAAAATTCAACAAGAACTAAAAAAAGTTTTGAAGTGGCGGAATTAAAATTAGGTTTTAATAAGATCGATTTTGAAGTTTCAACTTCTTCAGTACAAAAAGGAGAAAGTTTATATGATACTTGTAAAACCTTGGAAATGATAGGAGTAAATATTCTAGTAATAAGACACAGCGAAAATGAGTATTATAAGCAATTAAAAAATTTGAATATTCCTATTGTCAACGCAGGAGATGGAAGTGGAGAACATCCTTCACAGTGCTTGTTAGACTTGATGACTATATATGAAACATTTGGGAAATTTGAGAATTTAAAAATTACGATAGCTGGGGATATTAAAAATTCAAGAGTAGCTAGAAGCAATCAGAGGAGTTTAACTAGATTAGGTGCTAAAGTGAGTTTTGTGGCACCGGAAATTTGGAAGGATGAAAGTTTAGGAGAGTTTAAAAAATTTGATGACATTGTAAATGATGTTGATGTGTGTATGCTACTGAGGGTTCAACATGAAAGACATACGGAAAAAGATACAAAGGCAAAAGAAAGTTTTTCAAAAGAAGAATATCATAAAAATTATGGTTTAACCAAAGAAAGATATAAGAGTTTGAAAGAAAATTGCATAATAATGCATCCTGCACCAGTTAATAGAGATGTTGAAATTGATGACAGTTTAGTTGAGAGTGAAAAATCAAAAATTTTTGAACAGATGAAAAATGGGATGTTTATGAGGCAGGCAATCTTGGAATATATAGTGGGAAAAAATAATTTATAGTTAGGAGGAACCATGCTTTTAAAAAATTGTAAAATTCTTAAAAATGGCGAATTAGAAAAAGTAGATATTTTGATAAAAGAAAATAAGATTGAGAAAATTTCTGAAAATATAGTATTAGAAAATATGGACAAAGAAAAAGTTATAAATGTAAAAGAAAGATTTGTTTCAGCTGGTTTTATTGATGTACATGTTCATTGGAGAGAACCTGGTTTTTCTAAAAAAGAAACTATATATACAGCATCAAGGGCAGCAGCCAGAGGGGGTTTTACAACTGTAATGCCTATGCCTAATCTAAATCCTGTTCCAGATGATGTGGAAACTTTAAATAAACAATTAGAAATAATAAAAAAAGATTCTGTTATCAGAGCTATTCCTTATGGGGCAATAACAAAAGAAGAATATGGGAAAGAATTAGCAGACATGGAAGCTATGGCAAAAGATGTTTTTGCTTTTTCAGATGATGGAAGAGGAGTACAAAATGCAAATGTTATGTATGAAGCTATGCGTCTTGCTGCAAAATTAAATAAACCTGTAATTGCTCATTGTGAAGATAATTCTCTTATAAGGGGAGGAGCAATGCATGATGGAATAAGAAATAAAGAATTAGGGATAAAAGGAATACCTTCTATTTGTGAATCTGTACAAATCGCAAGAGATGTTCTTTTAGCAGAAGCCAGTAATTGTCACTATCATGTCTGCCATATATCAACTAAAGAGTCAGTGAGAACAGTGAGGGAAGCTAAAAAAAACGGAATAAAGGTCACTTGTGAAGTAACTCCTCATCATTTATTAAGTACAGAATTAGATGTGAAAGAAGATGATGGAATGTGGAAAATGAATCCACCACTTAGAAGCATAGAAGATAGAAAGGCTTTGATTGATGGGGTTTTAGATAGAACTATAGATATTATAGCAACAGATCATGCTCCACATACATTGGAAGAAAAAACAAGAGGTATAGAAAAATCATCTTTTGGTATAGTTGGTTCTGAAACTGCCTTTTCACAACTTTATACAAAATTTGTAAAAACAAAAATATTTTCTTTAGATTTATTAGTTAAATTGATGACAGAAAATGTAGCAAAGATTTTTGATTTAAAAGATTATGGAAAATTAGAAGAAAAAAAGTTGGCTGATTTAGTTGTTATAGATTTAGAAAAAGAACAGATAATAGATGTAGAAAAGTTTTTAAGTAAGGGGAAAAACACTCCATATAATGGAGAAAAAGTAAATGGAATACCAGTATTAACTATATGTGATGGAAAAATAGTTTATATAGATAGAGACGAAATAGAGGAGAGATGAGAAAAGGGAAACGGAGTTTACTGTTTCTCTCTTCCATGGGTCGAAGTCTCACACCCCGAAATTTGTTTTAATAAATTTTTATTGAAGAGGGCGTTGGGGCGACAGCCCCAACCAAAAGGGCGAGCAGGGTGTTAGCCCGTGGCGAGCCAAGAAAGTCAAATAAAATTATCTAAAATAAGAAAAACTAATATAAATATAAGGAGACAATTATGTTTAAAGAAAAGATGTTTGATAAAAAACTAGTTTTAGAAGATGGAACTGTACTTGAAGGTTACAGTTTTGGTGAGGAAAAAGATTTTGTTGGAGAAATCATTTTTGATACCTCTATGTTTGGACATGAAAAAATTTTAATTGATGAGAAAGTAAAAAATAAAATTATAAATTTTTCTTATCCACTTATAGGTAATTATGGTGTATCTAAGGAAGATTATGAAAAATTAAATTTAAAGGCTGCTGCAATTGTAGTAAAAGAACTCTGTGAAAAACCATCAAATTTTCAAAGTGAATATTCTTTAAATGAATTAGTGAAGAAGAATGCTGTTATAGGCATAGCAGGTATAGATACCAGATTTTTAACTAGAAAAATAAGGAAGAGTGGGAAGTTAAAAGCTGCAATAGTTTCAATTGAAAGAAATACTGAAGAAGTTATAAAAGAAATTCTAACTAAATAAGGGGGATGAAATGGCAAAGAGAAAAGATATTAAGACGATTTTAGTGATAGGTTCAGGACCAATAATAATAGGACAGGCTGCAGAATTTGATTATGCTGGAACACAGGCCTGCTTATCATTAAAGGAAGAAGGATATAAAGTAATTTTAGTAAATTCTAATCCGGCAACAATAATGACAGATCCTGAAATAGCAGATAAAGTTTATGTAGAGCCATTAAACCTAGATTTTTTATCAAAAATAATCAGAAAAGAAAAACCTGATGCATTACTTCCAACATTAGGAGGACAAGTTGCTTTAAATTTAGCAGTAGAGCTATATGAAAGTGGTATCTTAGATGAATATGGAGTTGAAATATTAGGGACAAAATTAAATTCTATAAAACAAGCAGAAGATAGAGAAATGTTTAGAGATTTAATGAATGAGCTGAATGAGCCAGTACCGGAATCAGATATAATCCACACAGTTAAGGAAGCACAAAAATTTGTTGATGAAATAGGCTATCCCGTGATAATTAGACCAGCCTACACTATGGGTGGAACAGGTGGAGGAATTTGTAATAATTTTAAAGAATTGGAAGAAGTAGTGACAAATGGATTAAATTACTCACCTGTAAGGCAATGTTTAATAGAGAGATCTATAGCCGGCTACAAGGAAATAGAGTATGAGGTTATAAGAGATAGTAGTGATAGGGCAATAGTTGTGTGTAATATGGAAAATGTTGATCCAGTTGGAATACACACAGGAGATTCAGTTGTAGTTGCTCCAACTCAAACATTGACAGATAAGGAATGTTCAATGTTAAAAGCTGTTTCTTTGAAGATAATTAGAGCTTTAAAAATTGAGGGAGGATGCAATGTACAAATAGCGTTGGACCCCAATTCACTGAAATATTATATCATTGAGGTAAACCCCAGAGTTTCCCGTTCATCAGCTCTTGCTTCAAAGGCGACAGGCTTTCCTATAGCAAGAATAGCGTCAAAAATTGCTGTGGGTATGAATTTAGATGAAATAATTAGTCCTGTGACAAAGATTCCCTATGGAAATTTTGAACCGACGGTTGATTATGTTGTAAGTAAAATTGCCAGATTTCCATTTGATAAATTTGTGGATGGAGATAGAATTTTAGGCACACAAATGAAGGCTACTGGTGAAATAATGTCTATAGGAAGAACTTTTGAAGAATCTTTATTAAAAGGTATTCGTTCACTAGAATATGGAGTCCATCATTTAGGTTTACCTAATGGAGAAAAATTTAGTTTAGAAAAAATAATGGAAAAAATAGAAAAAGCAAGTGATGAAAGACTGTTTTTTATAGGAGAAGCACTCAGAAGAAATGTTTCAGTAGAAAAAATTTATGATATGACTCAGATAGATTTATTTTTCTTAAATAAAATGAAAAATATAATAGATTTAGAGCATATTTTAAAAGAAAATAAGGCTGATATAGCTCTACTAAAAAAAGTAAAAACTTATGGTTTTTCTGACAAAATAATTGCTCACAGATGGGAAATGGAAGAAAAAGAAATTTATGAATTAAGACAAAAAAACAAAATAAAACCAGTTTACAAAATGGTTGATACCTGTGCTGCTGAATATGATTCAGATATTCCATATCTATATTCAAGCTATGAATTTGAAAATGAATCAATTAGAAGTGATAAGGAAAAAATAGTTGTGCTTGGTTCAGGACCAATAAGAATAGGTCAGGGGATAGAGTTTGATTATGCAACTGTTCATGCAATACTTGCAATTAAAAAAATGGGCTATGAAGCAATAATAATAAATAATAATCCTGAAACAGTTTCAACAGATTACACTATTTCAGATAAATTGTATTTTGAGCCCTTAACAGAAGAAGATGTTATGGAAATCTTAGATTTTGAAAAACCTGTGGGAGTTGTGGTTCAATTTGGTGGGCAAACGGCAATTAACTTAGCAGATAAAATTTCAAAACACGGAATAAAAATCTTAGGAAGTTCATTAGAAAGTATAGATACAGCGGAAGATAGAGATAAATTTGAAAAATTATTGGAAGAATTAAAAATTCCTCAACCACTTGGCAAAACAGCTTTTAATGCAGAAGTAGCCCTAAAAAATGCCAATGAAATAGGCTATCCTGTTCTTGTTAGACCATCTTATGTTTTAGGTGGAAGGGCAATGGAAATTGTTTATAACGATGAAGATTTAAAAAAATATATGGAAACAGCAGTAAAAATAAATCCAGAACACCCAGTTTTAATAGATAGATATTTACTTGGGAAAGAAATAGAAGTTGATGCCATATCTGATGGAGAAAATACTCTTATACCGGGAATAATGGAACATATAGAAAGAGCCGGGGTACATAGTGGAGATTCAATTGCAATATATCCTCCACAAAGTTTATCTAAAGAAGAAATAGAGAAAATCATAGATTATACTCGAAAATTAGCAAAAGGATTGAAAGTTAAAGGACTTATAAACATACAATATGTGGTAAGTAATGGGGAAATATATGTGCTTGAAGTCAATCCAAGAGCTTCAAGAACTATACCATTTTTAAGTAAGGTAACAGGAGTTTCAATTCCTAATTTGGCTATGCAATGTATTTTGGGCAAAAATTTAAAAGAATTAGGTTTTAACAAAGAGATAATCGATTTTACTAAAGAAATTTCGGTGAAAGTACCAGTGTTTAGTTTTCAAAAATTAAAAAATGTTGAAACAGCTCTAGGTCCTGAAATGAAATCTACAGGTGAAGTTATGGGAACAGATGTGAATTTAGAGAAAGCTTTATATAAAGGTCTTACAGCAGCAGGAATAAAAATAAGAGATTATGGGAAAGTTTTATTTACTATAGATGATAAAAATAAAGAGGAAGCTTTAAAACTTGCTAAAAGATTTTCTGAAATAGATTATGAAATTATAGCAACAGAGGGAACAGCAAAATATTTTGAAGAGAATAAGCTGAAAGTAAAAGTGGTTGGAAAAATAGATAAATCAGACTATTCAGTTTTAGATGCCATTTCAAATAGAGAAGTGGATATGGTAATAAATACTACTACTAAAGGGAAACTAAGTGAAAAAGATGGCTTTAAAATAAGAAGAAAAGCAAGTGAAAATGGAATAATTTGTTTCACATCTTTGGACACAGCTAATGCTCTTTTAAAAGTTATAGAGTCAAGAACATTTAAAGTAAAGGCTATATAAAAAAGAAATTAAATTTATAAGGAGAATATTTAATGAAGATGGAAATGGCTAAAGTATTAAATAATACTGAAATAGCAAAAAATACTTATAAAATGACTATAGCTGGAGATTTTGTTGAAGAAATAAAAAATCCAGGACAATTTGTAAATATAAAAATAAATCGCGGTAATGAATTTCTTTTAAGGCGTCCAATTTCAATCTCTGCAATTGATAGAGAAAATAAAAATATTGATATAGTTTATAAAATTAAAGGGAAAGGCACAAAAATTCTTTCAGAAATAAAAGCAAATGATGAAATAGATTTGATAGCTCCTCTGGGAAATGGTTTTGATACAGACTCATTGAAAGAAGGAGATACTGCTCTTTTGGTTGGAGGGGGAATAGGAATACCTCCACTGTATGAACTTGCAAAAGTTTTTAAAAATAAGGGCATAAAAATTATAATTGTGCTTGGTTTTAATTCCAAAGATGAGATTTTTTTTGAAGAAGAATTTTCTAAATTAGGAGAAACTTATGTCGTGACAGCTGATGGTTCTTATGGATATAGAGGTTTTGTAACTGATCTAATAAAATCTTTAAAAGAAGAAAAGAAATTAACTTACAATAAATATTATAGTTGTGGTCCTCTTGCTATGTTGAAAAGTTTAAGAGAATTAGAAAAAGATAAAATTGGATATATTTCTATTGAAAATAGGATGGCATGTGGAATAGGAGCATGTTATGCCTGTGTGTGCAAGAAAAATGTGGATAAAGCAGATTTGATAAATTATGATGAAAATAAAGTTTATTACACTAGGGTTTGCTATGATGGACCAGTTTACTTAGCAAATGAAATAGAAATATAAAGTAGGAAAGGAAGATAATATGAGAGAAAGATTGAGAATAAAAATTCCTGGACTTGATTTAAAAAATCCAATTATACCAGCGTCTGGTTGTTTTGCCTTTGGAATAGAATATGCAGAATTATATGATATTTCTATTTTGGGAGCAATAATGATAAAAGCAACAACTAAGGAAGCAAAATTTGGAAATCCTACTCCAAGAGTGGCAGAAACTTCAAGTGGTATGTTAAATGCAATTGGACTGCAAAATCCGGGACTTAAAGAAGTTATGAACAATCAATTAAAAAAGTTAGAAAAATATGATGTCCCTATAATAGCAAATATTGCTGGAAATGAGGAAGAAGATTATGTCTATGTAGCTGAAAAAATTTCAAAAGCTCCCAATGTTAAAGCACTTGAATTAAATATTTCTTGTCCTAATGTAAAACATGGAGGAATACAATTTGGTACTGATCCTGCAACTGCAAAGAGATTAACTCAAAAAGTTAAGGCTGTTTCTTCTGTACCTGTATATGTAAAACTATCTCCTAATGTGACTGATATAGTTGCAATGGCAAAGGCAGTTGAAGAGGGAGGAGCAGATGGAATTACTATGATAAATACTTTAATTGGTATGGAATTAGATAGAAAAACAGGAAAACCTATTTTGGCAAATAAAACTGGTGGACTTTCCGGAGCAGCAATTAAACCAGTTGCCATAAGAATGGTATATCAGGTTGCTCAAGCAGTTAGTATTCCAATTATTGGTATGGGTGGAATTATGGATGAGTGGGATGTTATAGATTTTATTTCAGCTGGTGCAAGTGCTGTTGCCATAGGAACTGCAAATTTTACTAATCCCTATATATGTCCAGAAATAATAGCCAATTTAGAAAAAGTTTTGGATGAGTTAGGAGTTAATCATATTTTAGAATTGAGAGGAAGAAGTTATAAGTAGAATTTTTATTTAGATATAAAATAAGTGAAAAAAGGTGTTGGGGCGACAGCCCCAACCAAAAGAGCGAGTACTCAACTGCTCTGCTAAGCATCTAAGATTTTCTAAACGAAATAATTTCGTTAAGAAACTCTAAGACAGGGCATTAGCCCGTAGCGAGCCAAGAATGAATATAAAAATGTGCTCTTTGGGGATAGTCCTAAAAAATATTTAATTTATAACTCACTAAAAAATTAAAAAATAAGGAGGAAAAATGAAAAGAGAAGTAATAATAGCTTTGGATTTTCCAACATTGGAAAGAACATTAGATTTTTTAAATAGGTTTGAAACAAAAAAAGAAAAAGAGAAATTATTTGTAAAAGTTGGCATGGAACTTTATTTGCAAAATGGACCTATTGTTATAGAAGAAATTAAAAAAAGAGGACATAAAATATTTTTGGATTTAAAATTACATGATATTCCAAACACAGTTTATTCAGCAGCAAAAGGTCTTGCAAAATTTAATATAGATATTTTGACAGTTCATGCAGCTGGTGGCTCAGAAATGTTAAAAGCAGCTAAAAGAGGAATAGATGAAATTGGAGCAAAAACTAAAATAGTAGCAATAACTCAACTTACTTCTACCAGTGAAGAAGATATGAGAAGAGAGCAAAATATCCAAAGTATCATAGAAGAATCTGTTTTAAATTATGCTAACTTAGCCAAAGAAAGTGGAATAGATGGAATAGTTTCATCTGTTTGGGAAACAGAAAAAATTAGAAAACAAAGTGGAAAAGATTTCATAATAATAAATCCGGGAATAAGGTTAAAAGAAGATTCAAAGGGAGATCAAAAAAGAGTTGCAACTCCGCTTGAAGCAAAACAAAAAGGTGCTAGTTATATAGTTGTAGGGCGTTCTATAACTTCAAATGAAAATCCGTTAGAAAGATATAAATATATAAAAAATATGTTTGAAAGTGAGGAAGAATAATGATAAATAAAGAAAATAAAAAGAAAGAAATAGTAAATTTATTACTAGAAATTAAAGCTGTGGAATTAAAGCCAGATAAAAATGATTGGTTTACATGGACATCAGGAATAAAATCACCAATCTATTGTGATAATAGATTAATTATGTCTTATCCAAAAATTAGAAAACAAATTGCTCAAAGCTTTGTAAATAAAATCAAAGAATTATATTCAGAAGTTGATATGATTGTTGGAACTGCCACTGCAGGTATTCCTCATGCTGCTTGGGTAAGTGATTTAATGGATTTACCTATGCTATATGTTAGAAGTAGTGCAAAAGGACATGGAAAAGAAAATCAAATAGAAGGAAAAGTTTCAAAAAATTTAGAAGAAAATAAAAAGAAAGTTGTTGTAATAGAAGATTTAATCTCAACAGGAAAATCTTCAGTAGAAGTTGTAAAAGTTTTAAGAGATACTGGATTTGAAGTTCTTGGGGTCGTTGCAATTTTTTCTTATAATTTAAATAAAGCAAAAGAAAAGTTTGAAGAAGCAAAAGTAGAATTTGAAACTTTAACAAATTATGATATCTTATTAAATTTACTAAAAGAAAAAAATATTATTGATGAAGAAAAAAATAAAATTTTACAAAATTGGAGAGATGA
>PDWI01009880.1_pt1 | contig 10811 bp, 5 predicted proteins | sample 1430891 | NCBI WGS metagenome assembly PDWI01 (sample SAMN01162508, study PRJNA174530) | Oral metagenome, whole genome shotgun sequencing project. | biome: Marine environment; feature: Marine mammal; material: Swab sample of the gingival sulcus; isolation source: swab sample of gingival sulcus... | reverse complement strand
AATGAGCCAAAAACAACATCTATCATACTAAATGGTGATAATAGATTTGATATCACACAAGCTATTGTTAAACCAAAAATATAGCTTGGGTTAAAAAAGGCTAACAGTGTTAATACTTCAGCTAATCTAAATTGAATTGCGCCATACGAAAACACAGGTAAAACCCACGTTAATGCAACATAAATTGCGGCTACTAATGCTTGAATAATAATTGTTCTTGTAGTAAATTGACCTTTCATTTGTTCTCCTTTATATATCTCACAACATTATTCGAGGCATTCTTAAACAAATAATTAAATGAGTTTATACAAAGAAAAAACGTTCTCACCTTTTATGAGAACGTAATTCAAGTCAAAACTACATTCTTGATTTTTTAAGAGGGTGCCAAGAAACTCTTTCAGTGCATTGTACATCATTTTAATGTGAAAGTCAAATAAGACTTCTCAACTACGACTTTGTCTTCGGTCGAAATGATATAAAATTACCAAACAATAATTCGATCTTCTTTTGCTCTGTACATTTTATCGCCTTCCTTCACATCAAAGACTTCATAAAATTCATCCATGTTGCTAGATTGGATATTAGCTCTTAATTTGGTTGGGGCATGGACATCTGACTTTAATAATAATGTCTTATACTCATCTCTAGCTTTAAATGACCATATTCTAGCAAAATTGATAAATAGTTCTTTTAAATCACATTCATCTTCTTCTTTGGCACAGGCTATTGCACAGGCTAAACCACCAACATCAGCTAAGTTTTCTGAAACAACTAAGGCGCCATTTACCTTGCCACCATAAATTTCTATGCCATCAAATTGCTTTATCATTTTATCTGTCAGTTTTTTAAATTCAGCAAAATCACTTTCCTGCCACCAATTATTTAGATTACCTTTTTCATCAAAGTTTGCTCCGTTATTGTCAAAGGCGTGTGAAATTTCATGAGCAATAACTGCTCCTATTCCGCCGTAATTGGCACTTTTTGATTGTTCTAAACTATAAAATGGCTTGTTTAAAATAGCCGCTGGGAAGCAAATTAAGTTAGAACTTGGGTTGTAGTATGCATTAACCATTGATGCAGGCATATGCCATATACTATGATCAACCTCTTTATTATATTTTGCAAATTCATCCTTAACAAATAGCTTAATATTATTAGTAAAGTTTTCATATAAACTCAAGGTGTCATCAAATGTTACCTGCTTATAAACCTCTTGCAATTTATCTGGATATGCAAGCATAATTCGCATAGTAGATAGTTTTAAAATCGCCTTTTCTTTGGTTTGCTCTTGTAAAAATGTGTTTTCCTTCAAACGTTTTTTATACATATCAATGATTCTATAAACCATATCATAAATATCTTTTTTCGCTGCTTCGCCAAAGTATTTTTGCCCATAGTAATTACCAACAACCTCAGAATATATTTGCATCCCCTTAGCATAAGCAAATTTTTCTAAGGACTTTGCTTCCCTAATACCTAAAATTGCATTGCTGTAACTTGCTTTTAATAGTCTTAATTCTTCTGTAAATAAATCAGATGATGAAAATAAAAATTTAGTTAAAATAAGTGCCTTGATTTCGTCGATGTTTTCTAAAGTAAATAATTTATTTAAATTTTCAAAAAACCTTGGTTGTGTAATTGAAATTTCGGCAATATCAGTTGTTATAAAATGCTTGATATGTGATTCAAAATCGATTAAATCACTAAACTTACATAAATCCTCTAAGTTGATTTTATTATACAACTTAGTATAATCAGCGAGTTCTTCTGATGTTCTAACAAATTCAACTATTTTTTCATCTAAAGCTAATGCCTTATCAATGATGTTTTCAGCGTCTTTTATATCGAATTTATCGAATATTTTAAGCATCACATCTTTAAAAATACCTAAAAACTTGTCCTTATTTTCTTTATCTAAATAATATTCCTTACTTGGTAAAATATTGTCTGTAACATCCACAAATAAGATATTTAGTTCAGAATTCTTAAAACTTGGATAAACAAAAGTGCCAATAATAAGCCCTAAACCAATTTCACGTAGATTTTTTAAAACATTATTTAAATCATCCTTTGTTTTAATATCTTGAATTTGTTGAATAGTTTGATAAATTACATGCTCTTTTGTTAATTCTTTATTTTTGCCATCAAGTATTGAGCGATAAAACTTTAAGTAGTTCTGCATTTCTACTGTCACATACTCATCATCAAAAGATAAGTTTTTAAAATCTTCCAAGAGTTGTTTTTCTATCTTCATATCAATTTCAACAAAGGCGCCAATTGATTTTTTGTCAGCTGGAATTTCAACTGTTGCCAAATAATCTTTGTTAACTGCCTCATATAAATCCGTTTTTATTAAATCTTCGTGTATCATAATTCCTCCATTTTTCATTAAATATTCTGCACTTAGTATACCACATTTATCATAAATAATACTAATATTTTGTTAAGAACTCACGACTACGCTCGAGATAACATAAGAAATATGCTATACTATTACACAATGGGGGATTTTATGAAAAAACTTTTTAATAAATTTTATGGTAAATTATTACGTAACGAACTTTATAGACGCATGGTAAAACACGATGTTGTATCTTATTCAGCTCAAAGTGCTTATTATTTAATGCTGGCAATTTTCCCTTTTATAATTTTACTTTTGATGTTTTTGTCTACCATAGGACTTGATTACATAAATGAATTGAATGAAATGTTAACAGTTTTGCCACAAGAAATTACACAAGTAATCAATGAATTTTTAATGAATTCAAAAGAAATTTCAAGTTCAATCTATTCGCCTCTACTTATTACCTCTATTTTAATAAGCTCCAATGCGATTACTTCCTTAGTGAAAGCTTTCAATATAGCAAATGATAATACCGAAGGCCGTTCGTATCTATGGCAAAAATTATTATCATCATTGTTTTTATTATCAATTGTAATCATATTCACTATATCATTAAGCATTTCAATTTTGGGTTTTGAATTTATAAATGAAATTCTTACTAACGTAAAAATAAACCAAATGAGTCTTTTACTATTTAACATCTTAACACTTATCATAAACTTTATATTATATTTATCTATTATTGGCTTAATGTATTACATATTACCAAATAAAAAAGTTAGATTCAAAGAAATTATTGCTGGAACCATATTTGCTGCCCCTACTCTTTTACTAGTTACTAGTTTATTCGGTTATGTGATAAATAATTTTACAAAGTATTCTTTAGTGTATGGTTCGTTAACATCAATTGTTATGCTCTTAATTTGGCTTTTTGTTTGCAGCTTAATCCTAATAATTGGAGAAGAAATCAACGTCGTAGTAACAAATAAAAAGTGTAATAAGTAAAATATATTGAATTTTTTTAATATATGTAGTAAAATTAAAGAATCAATTATAACACAACAATAGTATTTTTTGGGAGGCTAACATGAAGAAATCACTACTTTTTTTACTATCACTTATCCTAGTATTTTCATCTAGTGCATGCGGACAAGATTCAGAATCAGTCAATAACAGCAAATTAAAAATTGGTTTAGTAATTGCGATAAGCGGAGTCGATGATAAATCATTTAATCAAAGTACGTGGGAAGGTATAGAAAAATATGCCAAAGAAAACAACTTACCAAGTGAAAACTATTCCTACACAAATTCACGTAAAGATGATGATTTTATTATCAATCTTTCAGACTTTGCAGATAGTAATGCTGATTTAATCATTGGTCCAGGATATTACTTTAACGAGCCAATTACAATAGTAAGTAATAAATATCCAAATAGTAAATTTCTAATATTGGATGCTGTTATTGATGGCGAAAAAAACTCAGGTAATGTTATGTCAATAACTTTTGCAGAACATGAAGGTAGTTTTTTAGTTGGTGTAGTTACAGCCCTAAAGGCAGAAGAACTTGGCTTAGATAGTGTTGCCTTTATAGGTGGTAAAGACGTTCCAATTGTACAACACTTTGAAGCAGGATATATTGCAGGAATAAAAGCAATAAACCCTGAAATTGATGTAAACGTAGAATATGCAGATGACTTTTCTAACCCTATTAAGGGACAAGAACTAGCTCAAAAATTATATAATAACGGAGAAAAGATAATCTTTAATGTTGCTGGTTCTACTGGTAATGGTATTATTAAAGAAGCTGTAAGCAGAAACCAAAACGGTGAAGAAGTTTGGGTTATTGGTGTAGATAAAGACCAATATGAAGAAGGTATCTATAAAGATGATAAATCATGCGTATTAACGTCTATGGTTAAGCACTTAGATATTGCTACTTATAACACACTTCAAGCTGTTGAAGATGGTAATTTTAAGGGCGAACATATTATATATTCGCTAAAAGATCAAGGTGTCGGCTTACCAAAACAAAACCCGAACTTAAAAGATGAATGGCTTACAACAGCAAAGGAATTTGAGCAAAAAATAATCAATAAAGAAATAGTTGTGCCGGAATTACCTGATAGATTGAGTAATTAAATAAAAAATATATATCATATTAGAAGAATAAAGTGTGAAAAATAATCAATGATTAAAAGAAAAAGGTTATGGACTAGTGTTTATACATCTGACCTTCTTCTTTTTTTCGTTGATTTGTTTTTATACATATTTTGATCAGCCGCATGCAAAACTTCATCAAAAACATCACCCTTTTGAAAGTCGCAATATGAATAACCATAAGAAACACTATATTTCTTTTCTGAATCTTCAGCATTGTGACTTTCATATTCCATTCTAATTTGACATAACAATTCTTCAATCTCGTTATTTTCAAGCGTATGATAAACTACAAAGAATTCATCCCCACCTGCTCTATATATATCAACTTGATGTTCTTTACCGAGTAATTCATTGATTATATTTGGTAGTAATTTAATGATATCATCACCAAATTTATGTCCAAAGTTATCATTAACAAACTTTAAATTATCAACATCTAAAACTATTATATAAAATGAAGACGCTTGTTCGATATATATTTTTTTATTTTCAGCAAATGCCATTCTATTACCATAGCCTGTTAGATTATCAATTAAGGCTAGCTTTTTATATACATCAGATTCAATTTTTTTATCTCTATATGATATATACAAACTGAAAAACTCATGTATTTGTAAAATAGAAAAAATTATCACACCAATCTTAAAGCATAAAGTAAACAGCAGTCTACCATAATACAAGTCTAGTATACATTCTATGAATATTGCAATCAATAAAGGTAATAATGAAATGGTCATGAGTTTTAGTTTATTATTTTCATCAGAATCTGATTTATATAATGAATAGAATATTATTAAAATGGAACAAAGCATTACAAAGTGAGAATAATCAGACAATATAGTAAAATTACTGATTTTAAATATTGCCAAAGCAAACTGTATAATAACATTACAAGATGTGATAAAAATACCGATTTTAAATAAAGATTGTGTTTGTTTACTGGTTCTAAAAGATACTGTCTTTAGTAAAATCATTGGGATAAACATCATTGAGGTATAAATAAAAAGATGTAATAGTATTTTATACTTATTTAATACAAAATAACTAAGCGATGACATAGATATAATATAGATTCCTAAAACTAAACAAAGTAAAGCAATATAATTAAAATAGGACTCTAGTTTGTTCACATGTTTTTTTAATAAGTTCCCTGACAACACTATACTAACACATATAATAAATAAAAGAACCATAATGATAAAATTAAACAGATTATCTCGCAAAAAGTAATCAGAAATCGTATTGATTCTCTTCCCTATTTTTACGTTTTTTAATTCAAAAGTAGTCTGATAATTCTTATCGTTGTAATAGTGTAATATAATAACATTATTTTCAACAGTTTCTGGTAGATCAATTAAATACATTACATTAGCATCATCAAATCTTGAATCGCTATGTACGCCTGCACTTCTGTAAATTACTTTTTCATCCACCTCACATCTGATTAAAACATCTTTAGAAATAAATGATAACGTTTTATCATCAATCATGCCAATGTCTTCTAGATGTAACACTACATCAAAAGCTTGATCCGTTTTAATATTAAAAGGCACTTTAGTATGATAAGTGCTACCATCTTGCATAATTATATCTACTTTACCATTAAAATTATAAGGTGCAATAAGTTCTCTCGGATTTTTTGGGAAAAACATAGGCTCAAATATAATATTAATAAATACTATAAAAAATATAATGATAGCAAGCATAAATGTAATTAAATATGTTCTATTACTTACTTTTTTTATAAAAGTCATATCCCTATCCTTTTCTGTATTTTACAAAAACATATCCAAAGTAAATTGACTAGATTCTGGATAATCATCAAGCATACCAAGTATTCTAAAATTATCTATTGCGACCTTACTTATACCCTCGATTTTACGTAAATCGTCAACAGAATAAATTTCATTATTTTCTCTAAAATCAACTAAACCTTTAATAGCATTTGACCCTAATCTAGGCACAACCTTAATCGGCATGACAAGACTATTTTCTTCAATAGTAAAGACCTCTCCATCCGACTTTAAAATATCTGGACGTTTAAAACTAAAGCCCCTTGCCAACATTTCACGAGCAATTTCTAATACATAAAAACTACCTTGCTCTTTAGACTTTTCTTTTTTATTAGCATATGATTGAAACTCTTTTAACTTAGCATCAATTGCTTCTTTACCACTTAAAATCAATTCTGCATCAAAGTTATCTATATTAGCTGAAAAGAATGAAGCATAAAAAGCCAATGGATAATGTACTTTGTAATAAGCAATTCTAAAACTCATCATAACATAAGCAACCGAGTGAGCTAGCGGAAACATATAACTAATCTTTTTACAAGACTCTATATACCATTCAGGCACCTTATTATCCCTCATAGCCTGTTCGTGTTCTTCGGTTAAGCCCTTACCCTTTCTTACTTTTTCGGTAATATTAAAGGCAAGTTCACTCTCTAAACCACATTTTATTAGATGAGTCATAATTTCGTCCCTAACACAAATTGATTCCATCAGCGTACAAGTGTTACTACGAATCAAGTCCTGAGCGTTATTATTCCAAACATTTGTACCATGGGCAACACCACAAATCTTGGCTAGCTCAAAAAAAGTTGTTGGGCTAGTATCTTCAAGAATGCCTCTCACAAACATGGTGCCAAATTCAGGAATACCTAAAGCACCTGATTTTTCCATATAAGACTTATCTTTGATGCCTAAACTTTCGGTACTACTAAATATCTTCATAGTAGCTTCATCATCAAACTTAATATCAAAAGCAGAGACCCCTGTGTATTCTTCAAGTAGTTTAATTGTGGTGGGTGCACTATGACCTAGCAAGTCTAGTTTTAAAATAATACCGCTAAGGGTACTGTAATCAAAGTGTGTTGTAATAGATCCTTTTGTTTCATCATTTGATGGATACTGCACCGGCGAAAAATCATATATTGTTTTATCTTTTGGTACAACCATGATCCCACCGGCGTGTTGTCCTGTGGTACGTTTGATGCCTTCTAAACTAGACGCAAATCGATTAGCATAGTGTGAATTAATTGGCTTACCCTCATCTTCAAAAAAGGCTTTAACATAACCAAAAGCAGTTTTGCCTTGAATAGTACTAATTGTGCCCGCCTTAAATACGTGGTCATCACCAAATAACACACCTGAATATGCGTGTGACTGAGCCTGATAAGTACCAGCAAAGTTAAGATCGATATCTGGTTCTTTTTCGCCTTTAAAGCCCATAAAGGTTTCAAATGGTATATTGTGTCCATCTCTATATAATTTTTTACCACAAACTGGGCAGTCTTTGACTGGCAAGTCATATCCATCATGGTAAATTTTTTCGTCAACAAATTCTGTATAATGGCAAGGCTTTTCTAAGCAATAATAATGCGGCGGAAGCGGGTTTACTTCAGTTATCCCCGATGTGGTTGCTGCAAAACTAGAACCAACCGAACCCCTAGAACCTACTAAGTAACCATCTTCATTTGACTTTTTAACAATCTTACTGGCAATAATATACATTACTGCATATCCGTTACCAATAATGGCTTTAAGTTCCCTATCAAGCCTTTTGGCAACAGGTTCAGGCAATTCATCGCCATACATGTTGTGTGCCGTTTGGTAACACATTCTCTTTAAGTCCTCTTCTGAACCATCCATATATGGTGGGAAGGTTCCCTTTGGAATAGGTCTAATTTGTTCTGTATTTTCTAAAAACATATTCGGATTTTTAATAACTATTTCATACGCTTTATCTTTTGGCAAGTATCTAAATTCATCTAATAGTTCATTTGTTGTTCTAATATGTGCTTCAGTGCTTATTCTTTTTAGTCTCTTTAGTTCGTGATCACTGTGTAATAAAATTGTTCGCTTGTTCTTATCTTCAGCATCAATATAATACGCATTTGAAACGGCAATAACCGGCTTATTCACCTTATCACAAAGCTCGATCACTTTTTTTACATAATCAGGATAATTTTTATTTAAGAAATTGTATAAACTGACTTCATTTTTAGCTACATTTGAAAGTGATGCTGACTTTGGATATACTTCAATATAATCATAAAAATCAATTATTTTAAGCAATTCCTCATCACTTTTTGCAGAATAATAAGCGTAAAATAAATCACTATTAGAACCTGCACAACCTATTAAAAGTCCTTCACGCATTTGTCTAATTTCTTTTAAATCGTATAAAGGTTCTCTATAAAATCTATGTAAGTGAGAATTTGAAATCAATTCATAGAATTTTGGTAAATATGAAATATCTTTAACTATCAATGTCATATTTTCTGTTTCGTAAGCTGAAAAAGGTAGATTTTCTTCAGCATATTCATTCAGCTCAGTAAAATTATTGATACCTTGTTCTTGCATCATTTCGATCAATTTTAAAAGTATGCCAGTTGTAGCATCAACGTCAGCCTCTGCTCTATGGTGTCTAGTCAGAACAACATTAAGCTCTTTGGAAACCTTATCTAATGAATGTCTTTTAATGGTTTTTACAAACATTCTACTAAGTGCTAAAGTATCTAAAACAGGATTATTAAATGCAATGCCAAGTTTACCTGCATACGCTTTAATAAATGGCACGTCAAAGTTTGCATTGTGGGCAACTAACACTGCATCACCACAAAATTCCTTAAATTTTGGTAGTACCACTTCAACAGGGTCAGCATCCTGTACCATTTCATCATTGATACCTGTTAGTTCAATGGTTTTTAATGAAATTAGCTGATTGGGCTTAACAAATTCCACAAATTTATCAACAACTTCACCATTTTGCACCCTAAAAGCACCTATTTCAATAATTTCATCACAAACAAAAGATAAACCTGTTGTTTCGATATCAAACACAACGTAGTCTGTGTTAAAGTCTCTGTCTTTATCTAATTTCACAAAGTCTTGTTCACTATCAATGACACTGGCATTTAAACCATATAAAAGCTTAAAATCGTCTGCTAATTTGCCAGATTCTAAGAGTTTCATTGCTTCTGGGTAGGATTGTACCGCTCCCTCATCTAAGACAACAAGTCCCTTATGTCCCCATGAATTGACTGTTTTTAAAATATTGGAAATACTATCTATGCCAGTCATCTGACTCATATTGCTATGCACTTTAAATTCTACTCGCTTTTCATTTGCGGTATCCTGTCTTTTTTGCTTTGCTTTAGCAATATTGATACTTTTAGCACGCATGGCATTTTCTCTGGTATATTCATCATACGACACCGTACCATGCACTTTTACAAGCGTTCCATTTTTAATTTCAATATAATTTTCTTGAGCTTTTTCATTTAAAAAATATTTAACCGAAATTCCGTCTGCCTTATCTACCAAAGAAAATGAAACTAGCATGTAGCCATTTCTGGTAATTCTACTATCATAACTATAAACAGTTCCCTCATAACATACCGTAGAATTTTCATCTTCAACAGAATTTATTGGTTTTGATTCCGCTTTAATTAAAGAACCATAAATAATATTAGGGTCTTTTTCTTTCTTTGCTTTAGTAGCTTTTTTGGCTTTTTTACTGTTTTTTCTTTGTTCTTCTAATTTTGCTAAATGCTTACGCTTTTTTTCATCAATTGAATTGTAAACTTCATACTCATTGGTATTTGCTTTATTGACGAATTTTTTAGCTTCAGGATTATCAATTTTATTCTCTATCACTTGATTTGTAATTGTCTCTTCATTTTCATAAAATTTTATAATATTATCATTCAAATCAACAATTTCCATTTTTTCGGCATCAGGAAAAAAACTAGCATATTCATTGATCGTTTGATTATACTCATCTTGACTCATTTTTTCAGCATTTTGTATTTTTATCACAAGAGTATCACCATGAAACTCTGCACTTAATAATTCATAATTGGAACTGTTCAAACTATTCCTCCGCATTTTCAGTAGTAATTGTGTTGATTTGTTTTATTAAAGCGTCTTTAATTTCACTGTATGGGTGCCTTGAAATAATTTTACCTTTAGAAAAAAGTAAAGCATAATCCTTTGCACCAGCTATCCCAATATCAGCATTCTTAGCCTCACCAGGTCCATTTACTTCACAGCCCATAATGGCAATATCAATTTTATTATCCATATTTTTACAAAGTTCTCCCACTTCATCAACAACTTTCTTTAAGTCAATTTGGCATCTAGCACAAGTTGGACAAGCAATGATATTAACCCCAAACTGTCTGATACCAAGGGAAGATAAAATTTCCTTAGCCACTGGAATTTCACTAACAGGATCGCCCGTAATCGACACTCTAATCGTATCGCCTATTCCGTTTATCAAAAGTGAACCTATCCCAAT
>PDWI01030175.1_pt1 | contig 10812 bp, 7 predicted proteins | sample 1430891 | NCBI WGS metagenome assembly PDWI01 (sample SAMN01162508, study PRJNA174530) | Oral metagenome, whole genome shotgun sequencing project. | biome: Marine environment; feature: Marine mammal; material: Swab sample of the gingival sulcus; isolation source: swab sample of gingival sulcus... | reverse complement strand
CGGCCGGCTGCACCGGATCATGGACTTCACCGATCCGTACTTCGTTTCCACCCAGGTGGTTCTGGTGACGGCGGACTCCGAGGTCGAGCACGCCGACGACCTGGCCGGGCGCACTGTAGCTCTGCTGTCCGACAGCGTCGGTGAGAGCTACGTGCGCGAACAGCTGGAGCCGCGTGGGGCCACCATCACCAGCTACCCGGACACCGCGGCGCTCATCGCCGCAGTGACCTCCGGTCAGGCGGAGGCGGCCATCGCCGATGACGTCCGGCTGGATGCCTACGCCGCGCACCACCCGGAAGTGGCGGTGGTCGACGGTATCAACGTGTTTCAGCGGTACGCCCTGGCGACCCGGGACAAGCACTACGACCTCACCGCGGCATTGGACAGAGCACTCGCGCGGATGCGCGCGGAGGGCGAGTACGACCAGTTGCTGGCCACCTGGCTGCCCGGCGTCCAGCAAGAGGAAGAACCGCGGTAGCCGGGTGCGGCGGACCGAGCCGTCCGCCCGCCGGCCCGCATCCGCACCGCGCTGTCAGCCCACCTGTCTGTAGGCCGGACTCACACCTCGACCGGCTCGCGTGGATGCAGGTCCCCGCGCGGCCGCGCGTCCAACCACGCCTCCAGCTGCTCGGCCGGTACGGGCTTGGAGTAGAAGTACCCTTGCGCGACGTCGCACCCGTACTCGCCCAGCTGCATGGCCGCCTCGTGGTCCTCCACTCCTTCGGCCACGATGGCCAGGCCCAGTGAGTGCGCCAGGTGCACCGTGGACTGCACGATCTTCGCGGCCCGCTCGTCCTTGGACATCGGCAGGATGAAAGAACGGTCCAGCTTCAGCTCGTCGACCGGCAACTCCCGCAGGTAGGCCAGCGAGGAGTATCCGGTCCCGTAGTCGTCGATGGAAACCGAGACTCCCCTGGACCGCAGCTGCGCCAACACCTCGCGAGCGCGGATGCGGTCATTCAGCAACGACTCCTCGGTGATCTCCAGGGTCAGCATGCCCGGCTGCAGACCGTAGGTCTCCAGCCGAGCGCACAACCGGTCCGGCAACTGGGAGTCCACCACCGAGGCGGGCGGTAGGTTGATCGACATCGTCAGGCTGCGGCCGGCCCTTTTCCACGTGGCCAGCTGCCGCAACGCCTGCTCGATGATCACATCGGTCATGGCCGGCATCAGGGCGGCGCGGTCCACCATCGGCAGGAACGCGTCCGGGTACAACAGCCCGTCCACGGGGTGCTGCCAACGCACCAACGCCTCCACCCCGGTGACAACACCGGTGACCAGGTCGGCCTTCGGTTGATAGTGCAGCACCAGCTCGTTCCGAGTCAGGGCCGCCCGGAATTCCGAGACCCGCCATGCGTCCACGGTGTCCCGGGTGCTTGCCGGGTCGAAGACGGCGTAGTCGGCGTGACTGAGTTTGGCGTGGTTCAGCGCGGTGTCAGCCGACCGCAACAGCCCCGAGAGCGAGTTGCCGTCCCGAGGCGCCAATGACACACCGACGCTCATCCGGGCCCGGACGGTGGCCCCGCCGATCTGGAACGGCTCGATCAAGATGTCGGTCATCCGGTCGACCGCCTCGGCCACGGTGTTCATGTTTGCCCCCGGAACGAACAAAGCGAACTCGTCGCCGCCCAACCGGGCGACCACCTCGCCCGGGGCAGTGGTTTCGCGTAGCCGCTGGGCGACCTCGGCCAGCATCAGGTCACCCGCGATCTCTCCGAGCGCAGCGTTGATCTCCTTGAACTCGTCCAGGTTGCACAACACCAACGCCGCTTCGTCGACGTTCTCGGAGTTGCTGAACCAGGCTGCCGTCGCGTTCTCCAACCCGCGGCGGTTGGCCAGCCGGGTCAACCCGTCCAGGCCGGCTTCGATCCGGGCCTCGGCCAGCATCCGGACCGAGCGGATGGTCACGAATCCCCGCATGGCGCCCAGCACCAGCGCGCCTCCCGCCACCCACTGAGCCATCCGCTGGGCTTCCCAGCCTCCGAGCGGCAACACCAACAGCAGCGACAACGCCGTCGCTGCGAACGGCAGCGCGAGGACGGCGATCCCGGAGGACGCGTTCAGCTGGGCCCGGTACCGTTCGTCGCGTGACTGGCCGCGGGCGGGGGCGACGAACGCGTCCGCAGCCGCGCACGTGACCAAGCACGCGCCGGCCAGCAGGGTCGTCTCGACGACGAACGAGCCTGTGCTGCGGATGTCGGGACGCGGGAAGCTGAGCCGGACGATGTCGCTGGTCCCCAGCGCGAGTAAAGCCGACGCCATGAGCAGCCATTGCCGGTCCACCTGTCGCCCGAGCATGGTGATGCCAGCCAGCCCGACGCTCATCAACAGGATCGCACCGACGGGGTACAACACTTGCACCACGGCGGCCTGCAGGTCGCCGATCGAGGCGAACAAGTCCGCGAACAGGAACTGGGTGCCGACAGCCAGCGTGGTCAGCGCCACGAGCAGCCCGTCGAGGACCAAGCCGGGATGGAAGTCCTGGATGCGCGCCCGTAGCTGAATGCTCAGCGCCACGTAGGACAGCACCACGAACGCACCCCGGCCGACGTCGGCCCAGGTGAGCCAGCCCATGCCGGGGTTCTGCAGCACGACGCGCTGCTGGTAGATGGTTGCGAAAATGGCCACCAGGTAGGCGGCGGTCATCACCCACCAGGCCGTCTGGCCGGGTTCGTCCCGCAACCCGCGAGTGAAAACGGCCACCAGGGAACACAACAGAATGGCGGCGGTCAGGCTGAGGCTCGTCGCCGCCCAGTGATTGACGAACAGGCGCGACACGACCAGAAAGACGAACAGCACGGTTGCCGTCAGAGCGGCCGTGTGCTCGACCAGGTACTCACGACGTGGACGACTGGTAAGCCCACCGGCGCCGGGGCCAGTACCGGCAGGAGGTACCTGCGCCACGTGCCACCTACTCTCTACGGCTCGTCCGACATCGACGTGGGGCGGGGTGCTTTCTCTCGCTCCACGTCTCGGCGCACCGACGCGGTCACTGAAGAGGCCGGGCCAAGGATGCGCCGCCGGAACCGTGTGGTTGCCTCAAGTGACCGCGAGCGCCCGTCCGGCTGGTTGCCGCCACGCTCTGACCGGGGACAGCGCTGCTCGGCCACCCGCCGGCAGTCCCGCCGGGCAGAAGTGGCCGCAATGCGGTCAGTCCAGGTGTTCGGCGGCCCACTCCCGCAGCGCCCGCTCCGCGGCCTGCGGACCCAGCGGGCCTTCCTCCAAGCGCAGATTGAGCAGGAACCGGTACGCCTTGCCCACCGCCGGACCGGGTGGAGTATCCAGGATGCGCATGATCTGGGTTCCGTCCAGATCGGGGCGAATCCTGGCCAGTTCCTCCGATTCCCGCAACTGGGCGATGCGATCCTCCAAATCGTCGTACGCCGCCCGAAGCCGGGCCGCCTTACGACGGTTACGGGTGGTGCAATCGGCTCGGGTCAAGCGGTGCAGGCGCTCCAGCAACGGGCCGGCGTCCGTGACGTAACGTCGCACCGCGGAGTCGGTCCAGGCCTGGTCGCTGTAGCCGTGAAAACGCAGATGCAGTTCCACCAGCCGGGCAACCTGCTTCGTGGTGTCCTTGTCGAACTTCAACGCCCTCATCCGCCGGGCGGTCATCTTGGCGCCGACCACCTCGTGGTGGTGGAAGCTGACCCCGCCGCCGGGCTCGAAGCGGCGGGTCGCCGGTTTGCCGATGTCATGCATGACCGCGGCAAACCGCAACACGAAGTCGGGGCCGGGCACCGGGCCGTCCGGGCCGGTCTCCAAGTCGATGGCCTGATCCAGCACCGTCAGCGTGTGCTCGTAGACGTCTTTGTGCCGGTGGTGCTCGTCGACCTCCAGCTTCAGTGCCGGCAGCTCGGGCAACATGACACCGGCCAGTCCCGAGTCCACCAACACCTGCAAGCCAGCCCTGGGATGCGCGCCGGCGATCAGCTTGCGCAATTCCTGCTGGACGCGTTCGGCAGACACGATGCCGATCCGATCGCTCATCTGCCGCATCGCGGCCAGTGCTGCGTCATCGATGGTGAAGCCCAACTGGGCAACGAACCTGGCCGCGCGCATCATTCGGTGCGCAGCACCCCGAAGGCCAGATCCATCAGGCCGTCGAACGGGTCCAGCAGTTCCAGGCCGGGTAGCCGCAGCGCCATGGCGTTGACGGTGAAATCGCGCCGGGACAGGTCGGTGGGCAGATCGGACCCGAGGACGACCTGCGGCTTGCGGGAGGCGTCAGCGTAGGTGTCGCTGCGGTAGGTGGTGATCTCCACGACCAGGCCCTGCCGCGCTGCGCCGATGGTGCCGAAAGCGCGGCCGATCTCCCAGTGGGTGTCCGCCCACCCACGCACCAGCTCCAGCGTCTGGTCCGGGGTGGCATCCGTCGTCAGGTCGAGGTCGCTGACCGCCAGGTGTCCCCCGTCGGTACTTGCCCGGCCGAGCAATGCGTCACGAACCGGGCCACCGACCAGGGCCAGTTCGAAGCCGGCGCCGGTGAATCGTTCGGTCAGCCCGGCCAGCATGCGCACGTGCTGGGCAAGCGCGTCTTTCGCCCGCGCCTGCGCATCGATCCGCGCCTGCGCCACCAGCGCGTTCAGGCCGGTGACAGGAGTGGTCGCGGCCCGGGCGGCGTCGTGATCGGGGGGCTGGGACGTGGGCACGGGGGACTAGCCTGCCAGATCGGCGGGGCGCGCGTCGTTAGAGTTGTTCGCATGCCTCGCCGCCCGCCCCGCCGCCCTGCCCCACCACGGGCGCTGCGGATCGCGGCGGCCCGCCAAGCGGTCACCCAGCGATCGAATCCGCGAGCGATCGAGGAGGTCAGCGCGGGTGGTCTCGTGGTCGATCTCGGCGCAACCGCGCGAGTCGCGCTGATCGGACGCCGCAACCGGGCCGGACGGACGGACTGGTGCCTACCCAAGGGGCACCTGGAAAAGGACGAGACACCGGCGCAAGCCGCGGTGCGCGAGATCGCCGAAGAAACCGGCATCCACGGCCGCATCACGCACGAGATCGGAACCATCGACTATTGGTTCTCCCACCGGGGGCAACGTATTCACAAGACCGTGCACCATTTCCTGCTCATCGCGGCCGGAGGCCAGTTGTCGCTGGATGGCGACCCGGACCAGGAAGCCGACGACGTGGCCTGGGTGGACCTGGCCGACCTGCCCACCACGCTGGCCTTCGTCAACGAGCGCCGGATCGCCGCTGTCGCCGCTGACATCCTGGCCAGGTCGTGAGCACGCCGGACCCCCGGTGGTACCGGATGTTGGCAACGTTACTGTCGATCACCGTCTTGTTGGTGTGCTGGGCTCCGGCCTGGTCCGCGCACCCGGCCCCGGCCGCCGACGAGTTCACGCCTGCCGCTCGGCTGGACATCCTCGACATCGCTCCGGTGGCGATGAAGGCCGGTGACCCGTTGTCGGTCCAGGTGCGGGTACGGGCCGGCGACAAGCCGCTACCCGCGTCGAGCAAGCTTGAGTTGCGCCTTCAGCGGCCCGTGCTGAGCACTAGATACGCGGTAGGGCAGTGGGGCAGCCAGTCCGGTAGCACTGGCGCCGGCTCCGTATTGACGACCGGGTCGCTGCCGCGGGACCTGCCGGCCGGGAAATCGGTGGTGGTGCGCTTGACGGCCGATGCCGCCCGCGTCGGACTGGAGGAGGGCCCGTTCGGCCCGCGGGGGCTGGCTGTCGTGCTGCGCGACAGCACCGCGCACCGATTGGCAGTCAGCCACGGGTTCACCGTGTGGGCGCAGGATCCGCCGCCGCCGGTGAATGTGGCCGTCCTGATCCCGCTCGGTGCCGGAACACCCGATGCTGCCACCGGACAGGCGGATCTGGACCGGCTCAGCGCCGACACGGCGCCCAGAGGACGACTGACGGAGGTGCTGGCAGCCTGCCGCCGGCCAGGGGTGAGCCTGGCGATCGACCCGCTGGTCCTCACGCCGGCGGCCGGCAGGCAACCGTTGCCGGCGAATCCTGATGCTGCGCCAACACCAGGTGCGGAGGGGATCGCCGCCTGGCAGCGGACCGCCAGGGTGGTTGCGGCAGAGCGGGACAGCATCGTGGTTCCGGCCGGGAATGCCGATGCGATGGCGGCGGTGAATACCGGGCACCCGGATCTGCTGGGACAAGCGCATGCACTCGCGGCCGGTACCGCGACGCACTGGCCGCGGTCAACGCTGCGGGTGGCCTGGCCCGCGGGCGGACTGCTGGACGAAGCCACCGCCCACGTGCTGGCCGGTCAGGGGGTCAGCGTGGTGGTGCTTCCGCAAGCCGCCTATCCCGCCGACCGGCCGCCGCCGGTGACACCGAACGCGCTGGCCGAGCTGCCGTGGTCTCGCCCGAATGGGCTGCCGATGCGGGCCGTGATGGCCGATGCGGCACTGAGCGATGCCCTTTCCGTGGTTGGGCTGGCGCATGCAGGAGGTAGCCAGGACGCGGAGCAGCAGGACCGGTCGGCCGCGGGAGCAGTGGCCCGGTCGCGGCTGGCCGCGGAAACGGCAGCCATCGCCGCGGAGAATCCGGGCCGGGTGCGTCACGTCGTCGCTACGGCTGGGTGGGACTGGCAACCGGGCGAATTCGGCCGGGCGACGGTGGCGGAGCTGACCGCGCAACCGTGGACTCGGCCGTCACAGTTATCCGAAGTGCTCAGTTCCGAACCGAGTCCGACAGCCCGGCACTTGGCCCCACTGAGCCAACTGTCCGGCGAGCCGTTGCCGGCCGATGGCATCACCACCTTGCTGACCGCGGGAAACTCGGCCAACCGGGTAGCCGCGGCCTGGCAGGAGCCGGAGTTGTTGCTGGCTGGGGTCCGCGCCCGGCAGCGGGGACTCTTGTCCAGTTTCTGGCGTGCCGACGTGGCGAGTTGGCGGACCGAGGTGGCTCGCTTCCGGCGGGACGCGCGGGGGCTGGGTGGCCTGGTGTCGGTGGTGCCGGGCTCAAAGGTCACCCAGGTCTCGCACAACGTGGAGTTGCCGGTGCGCATCCGCAACAACGGACCCTCCGCGGTGACAGTCCGGGTGCGAGCCACGCCGCGGTCCTCCCGGCTACAGGTGACTCAACAGGACCGCGGGGTGCGCATTCCGGCGAACGGCACCCAAGTCACGTCCATTCCGGTGCGCGGGCTCGGCAGCGGAGACACCTCGGTGCGGGTGCGGTTGTTGGGACCGGACGGAACACAGCTGGGACCTGCCAGCGAGATCGACGTGGCGGTCCGGGCCGATTGGGAGACCTGGGGCACCGCGGCGGTGGGTGGGCTGGCGGCACTGGTACTCGTCGTCGGTGTGGTGCGGACGATTCGCCGACAACCGACCCGGGCTGAGTCGATGCGACAGGCGGGTACCTGGCGGGCCGGGTCGTGACCGCATCTCGGCCGGCATGGCCTTCCCGGGGGCGCCTGAGTACCGGGCCACGGCACGCGCGACCGGAGTCCGGTAGTCCCGGCGCACCGCACCGCCCACCAAGGGATGCGAAACGCGGCGACGGGCCCGCGGGCCGCCCGGAGCCGGTGCGATTGCTTCGTTCCAGCGCCGTGATGGCAGCGGGAACGGTCACCTCCCGCGCACTGGGCTTCGTCAGGCTCCTGGTGCTGAACATTGCACTGGGTGCGTACTTCGACTCGGCGAACACGTTCGCACTGGCCAACACGGTGCCCAACATGATCTACATGCTGGTCGCCGGTGGCGTGCTCAACGCGGTCTTGGTTCCGCAGATCGTGCGGGCAAGTAGGCACCCGGACGGCGGGCAGGCCTATGTCAACCGGCTGATCACCTGGTCGTTGCTGCTGCTGGCCGCGATCGCGTTCGTGGCGACGGCGGCTGCCCCCCTGATCGTGCGGTTGTATTCGGACAACGACAACGGCGCCTGGCTGGCATTGGCCACCGCGTTCGCGTTCTGGTGCCTGCCGCAGGTGTTCTTCTACGGCATGTACACGGTGCTGGGGCAGATACTCAACGCACACGGCCGGTTCGGGGCGTTCATGTGGGCGCCTGTCCTGAACAACGTGGTAGGGGTGGCCGGTCTCGGCTTGTTCATCTGGCTGTACGGGCCGGCCGGGAAACCGGACGCGCACCCGGTGTCCTCGTGGAATGCACAGATGATCGCGGTCCTGGCCGGGACCGCGACCCTCGGGGTGGTGGCACAGGCAGTGGTGCTGATCCGGCCGTTGCGGCGCACGGGCCTGCGGTACCGGCCGGACTTCCGCCTGCGTGGCACCGGGCTGGGCCGGGCCAGCCGGGTGGCGCTGTGGACCTTCGCGGCGCTGGTGGTGACCCAGATCGCGCTGTGGGTGTCCACCAGGGTGGCCACCTCGGTGACGGCCCCGGCCGGTGAGTCGGTTCCCGGCCTGCAGGTGATGCAGAACGCCCTGCTGTTGTTCATGCTTCCGCACTCGGTGGTGACGGTCTCGCTGGTGACCGCACTGTTCACCGCGATCAGCCGGGCCGCGGGGCGGGGCGACCTGGCGCGGGTGGTCGACCAGTTGTCGTTCGGGCTGCGGACCGTGGGGTTGTTCACCGTGCTGGGCACCGCGGGCCTGGTGGGACTGGCCTGGCCGGCGGCCAAGGTGTTCACCGGGGCGGCCGAGGCGGACGGGCTGGCGTGGGTCATCATCGCCCGGTCCCTCGGGCTGGTGTTCTTCAGCGCCACGTACCTGTTCCAGCGGCTGTCCTACGCCTACGAGGATGCGCGCACCCCGTTCTGGGTGCAGATGCCTGGAGTCATCCTGATCATGTCCGGTTCGCTGGCGGCCGGCCGGTTACCGCCGCAGTGGGTGGTGGCCGGGGTGTCCCTGGCCTGGACGGCGGGCGCGGTGTCCAACGCGCTGCTCAGCCCCGTGGTGCTGCGCGGTCAGTTCGGGTCGTTGGGACTGCGCCGGGTGTGGCGGCCGCGGCCGGGCTGGTCACATCGACGATACTGATGGCGATGTTGCCGGGCCGGGCCGGGGCGGTGTTGGTGTGCGCAATGGCGGGCATCGTCATCGTGGCCGTCTACGCGGCCACCTGCTGGGTGGTGCGGGTCCCGGAGCTGACCGACGCGGTGCAGGTGCTGCGCCGGCGGATCCGGCGCTGAGTTCGCCCGCCCCGGCGATTCCGCCGCGCCGCCGCCGGCTTCCAGCGGTGGGGGCCGGAACTACCGGGTGCGGGTAGAACTGCCGGCGGCGATGACCTCCGACCGGACCAATAGGTCAAGTTTCTCAACCTGGGTGCCGAGTCAGCGAGTATGCGGACGAGTGATGCGACGTGCCCCGACGCGGGCAGCATCGTGTCCAGTTGGTTGATCAAGGTGGTCGTCGCAATCGGGCTGGTCGCCGTGGTGATCATGCGGTCCTCGAACAAGCGCGTCGTGGTGGCCGCGGCGGACGCCTCGCTGGCCTCGGCCAACGCGGACAACGTGCTCGTCACGCGCAGCGTTCAGGTATCCCCGGACGGCACCGTGACGTTATCCGCGCAGCGCACCGCGCCCACGCTGGTGATGCACTACATCCCGCGGCTGCGCGACTACGCCACCGTGCACGCGACTGGCAGCGGGAAAGCCGTCTAGAACCCGCTCCGGGTGCTGCACCGCACCGGCCGCTCCCGGGCCACTCCGGCTACGGCAGAGAAAACAACACACGCACAATGTGTTTGAAGAATCACCATAAGTGGGGTGCGCTTATCCCGGGAGATATCATCACGGGTGTCCCTCGCCCCGGACGCCCGCACCCATCTGAAGGAGAGCCATGACCGAGAACACCGCAGCCGCTGCCCCGTCCATGCCCCGGATCGGCGACCAGGCACCCCAGTTCACCGCTGAAACCACCCAGGGCCCCATCAACTTCCCGGCCGACTACTCAGGCAAGTGGGTCATTCTCTTCTCGCACCCGGCCGACTTCACCCCGGTGTGCACCAGTGAATTCATGACCTTCGCATCGATGAAGGAGGAGTTCGCCGCCTACAACTGTGACCTGGTCGGGCTGTCGGTCGACGGCCTCTTCAGCCACATCGCCTGGCTGCGAACCATCCAGGACAAGATGGTCTTCCGCGACATGAAGAACGTGGAAGTCACGTTCCCGCTGATCGACGACGTGTCGATGAAGGTCGCCAGCTTGTACGGAATGATCATGCCTGGCGAGTCGGCCACCCAGGCCGTTCGTGCGGTGTTCATCATCGACCCGAAGGGCGTGATCCGCACGATCCTGTACTACCCGCTCAGCACCGGGCGGAACTTCCGGGAGATCCTGCGCACCGTCAAGGCGCTGCAGACCACCGGGACGTCATCGTGCCGACGGCTGGTTCGTGCGGCACCGCGAAGGAGCGGATGGAAGGAAACGTCGAAGGGGTGACGTGCGTCGACTGGTTCTTCTGCACCCGCGAGATCTCCGAGGACGACGTGGAATCAGCAATCCGCAAGCCCTGAAGCTCCATCCCCCGTCGCCTCGGTCTGGGGCGTCGGGCAGTGGTACGTGCACTACCCGACACCCCTGGCTGGCGCCGTGGCCCGAGGACCGGCATCCCTCGTCGGCATTCCCCCGTCCCGCTCACATCGACCCCTATGGTGCCGTCAGAGGACGTATGGCGCCGGCACACCGCTACCCGACGTCCCTCAACGGCGCCATAGGGTCCAGAGTGACCGTTTAATCGGCGCTGTGGGCGCCAGGAGCCAGAGTCCCTGACGAAGCCAGAGTCCCTGACGACACCGGCCTAAACCGGATCGCCGACGGGTGACCGCGCGCACCCGGCAGTTCCACCCCGATCACGGGGCAGCCCCGAGGATCCGCCCAGGGTGCCCAGGAGTACGCATCGGTTCAGCGCAACAACGCGACGAACGCGCCGGCGATGATCGC
>PDWI01009879.1_pt1 | contig 10812 bp, 13 predicted proteins | sample 1430891 | NCBI WGS metagenome assembly PDWI01 (sample SAMN01162508, study PRJNA174530) | Oral metagenome, whole genome shotgun sequencing project. | biome: Marine environment; feature: Marine mammal; material: Swab sample of the gingival sulcus; isolation source: swab sample of gingival sulcus... | reverse complement strand
CTCGCGGCTTTGTTGGATTTTCTCGCCAATCTCGTTCATCTCCACCGCATAGCGATTTACCGCGCTTTTACTGCGCGGTTTTTCGCCGATTTCTTCTAGTAACTCATTAAGTCGCTCGGTGGCCTCCAGTTGGCTAATCGTTGGATCACGCAGCCACGCCTGTAGCTGCTCAAGCAATTCAGGTGGCAGGGTTTTGATTGTGCTTCGGGTCATTATTTCCCCTTGATATGCGCGATTTCAGACGGGCGCAGATCTCGCACGCCTATGGCCCGTGATTTGCCCTGGGCGACTTCTAAACCGCGGTCAGTTAACGTAGCAAAAGTTAGCTGGCCGATTTCCTTTAATGTAACCAAACCATTTTCTGATAGCCACAGAAGCACGTTGTGCAACTGATCGCTGGTAATCGCTTTGCCGTGCGCATCAAACGCCGTTGCCAACATATCGTTGCCTAGCCTATAGTCGGTGTCATAAGATAAGAATGACAGCACCGTGCGGCGGTGGTCTTCAGTCTTTTTTTGTTGTAAAAAATTATTCATTGTTTATCACTTCTTGTCAGTAAAGCCTGTGTAATCATTGCTATTGAGTCAGTCACCCCGCGCATACTACCAACGACGCTATGTGTGGTTTCAGATAACTCGTCAAGGCGCTTATGAATGCGGCTGATTTGCGTACGATCCGGCTGGTGTTTAATTGTCGTTTCAATTTCAGTGAGACGATTTTTAACACTGTTGAGCTCAGCATTGTGTTGTTCGTCTAGTACCGCGATTTTCGTAGCATTGGCTTTGTGTTTGGATAAAATCCATACATAAATGGCAATGCCAATGGTAAATGCCAGCTGCGCGATGTCAAAAATAAACCGCCAGAATGCTACATCCTCTTTGTTCATTGTGTCGCCTCATATTCAGCTTGGCAGCCGATGCACCTTGTCGCAGTGGGATGAGCACGGCGGCGAGCTACCGGGATTTTGCTATCACAGCCGATGCACTCAACTGTGCCCTTAGTTGCCTGTGTCCGCCTAGCATTCTTTATTGCCGCATCGCGGCTTAATTGTTCTAATACTTGTGCTTGGTCGATGTTATCCATTTCTTTCTCCAATCTCGAATAGTGTTCAATTGCTGGTTGCACAATTCAATCGCTGCGTTTTGTTCAATCAAAAACACGGCGACATCTTGTTGTGTTGCGGTTTCCGGGTTCGGCTTTAGCGGCTTTTGTACAGCTTGCGTCAAAGGCTTTGGTACGGGAATTGGCCGATAAACAATGCGTTCTGAGACGCAGCCACTTAAAGCCACTGAAATTGCCGCACAAATTAGTTTCCTATTCATTCGATAGTCTCCAGCGCGCTTTTCAGCACCGGCGCAATCGGCGCATTATCTTTGGCCGGTTTCGCTTTAATGCGTTTAATCACCGTGCGTGTCTTTGTCTTTACTTGTACCTTTGACTTCGCAAGTTCGTCGTATGCTTCTTGGTTAATTTTGAAACTTTGTTGCAGGTTTTTAAGTTCTGCACGCAAACCTGCGTTGGCTTTCGTTAGTTGCTCGTTCTTTTCAGCGTAATGCGATAAAGTAACCCACCCGCCAGCTAGTGCTGCGACTAGTGCAGCGGCAAGCCAAAATGCGTAACTTCTGATCAAAGACATACTGTCCTGCCCCCCCAGCCCGTGTATTTGCGCTGGTGTTTGTAAATAATATTGCGGGGATAGCCGCGGTTTTCTTTAAATGCCCAGCGCGCACGGCGGCTGTGTTTTTCAACGTGGCCCCACCACTTCAAGTGGTTTTTGCCTCGCTGGGCGGCTAACCGCTTGTCGCGGTTGATCCAGCCAAGGCCGCCGTTATATGCTGCCAAAGCAAATGCCCAACGGTGGCAGGTGTTTGTGGCTTTGATGCGCTGATATAGCCAGTTATCGTATTTGACCAATGCGCGAATGGCCCACTTGGGATTAAAGCTGCTACCCCAGCCCAGCGACTTTGGGTAGAGTTGCTTAATCCAGCGTTCAGTGCTCGGTGTGAATTGTGTTAATCCGTTTGCGTATTTACTGCGGGCATTTTTCCGCCAAAGACTTTCTTGATGGATTTGTGCCGCAAACAGCGGTATCGGTGCGTTTATCCCGTATTCGGCACGGGCTTCGCGGATAACTGTTGGCTTATAAAAAGCGCTGCGTTGCCGGACAACATCAGATGCCTGTACCGGCACGCAGCTAAAGGCTGTCATAGAGACAGCGAGGAGACCACCAATGAAATTGCGGATTGTCATTGCAAGCCTTTATAAACCTAATGCGAATGCAATTACTACGCTTCCGACGATGATGGCACGGCGGATCATAGCCATTGAATAAGCCCTGTAAGCTGACTCAATGCGTTCGTTTTTAACGGTATGCCCAATCTTTTCTCGCCACGATTGTGCTGCCATTTCGTGCGGCCTTGCATAATAGAAAATCACCCGATCAGCGTAATAGCCGACTGCAAGTCCAGTTGTGATATAAGTCGCCTTAAGCAGGAGTACACCCAACTGCTGAGGGGCGATAAAGATCAGTACGGCAACGCAAATGATGGCGAGCGCCACCCATTGCCACATGCGGAATTTCTTTTGAAGTTTTGACACGATAACCTCTCGTTGTTAGTTGTTGTTTGTCTAACTGATTGAGAGGTTAGTTTAAGTGTGTTTTGTGAAGGGTTAAATTGGACTAGTTTTTGAATTGCTATACCGGCACATCAGACCAACTAACAGCCGGTGCCTTTGAGATAATAACACGTGTGCGCACATCGTAGTAAACATTATCTCCAGCGCTGTAATCGCCGCCGGTTAGCAATATAGGCCTATTGTCTGTCACCGTGCGACAAGCATAGCCATTCGCTTGTACAGCGTCAATAATAGCAACGGCCTTTTGTTGTTCACCGTAGAACTTTCGAAGTGATTGCGTAAACTTGCTCATCTAATCCCCTAAATAGCTGTCGATATTAGCACTCTGTGTAATGTACGTCGCGCCGTTATTCTCACCGACATCAATACTAACACCAGTGACGACGCCTTTTCCTAAGCTGCCACCGACATCTTGGATTTCGATAATCTCACCCAATTCAAACAGCTCGATATTTTCCGGATTTGTTGTATCATCAGCCCATAACTGTTTGACAGTGTATGACTTGTGCTTGCCGCTGTCAGACAGTATCTGAATGCCTTTGTTTCGGAATGCGGCAATCGGTGTATTAGCGCCATCGCCAGCGTACAAACTATGCGTGACCGTACCAGCTTCGGGTAATGGGTCGCCTGCATTAATACTGCGATAAATATTGCCGCCCTTGGCATTGTCACCTTCGCCGACAAGGCGGACAGAATTATAACGGGTACTGACTTTTCTATCAGCTTGTAGCTCCAACCAAGTCAGCGGCGATATTGACCTGGCTGTAGCGCTGGCCACTTCCCACGCCGGTACCGGCCAGCGTTTCTTGATAATCAGCTGTGTATCAGTCGGATGGCTTTGCACGTAGTGACCACCGGCGGCAGCAATATCCATAATCGCCTCAATTGGTGTGCCGTTAACTGTATAAGTATTGGCAGGCACAAACCAGTCAGCATCGCTGTCGTAAACCAAAGCGAACGGTAGCCCGGCAAGCTGGTCTTGGGCAAGCTGGCTAGCATTTAGTGCATTACTGACAATAGACGTTGAGCGTTTGGCGTAGTCATCGGTCAATAGCGCGGTTTTGCTGCGCCCTTTCAGTGTATAGCTGTCACGGTTAAAGGCTTTGCGCTCGCCATAGTTTTCGACAAGCATATCCCATCTATGCCCGTTGATTGACAGTGCGATGATTGGATCATCTGTGCGCGTTTCAAGCTGCAATTTGTCAAAATCATCGTGCCGTATTTCAACGTCAAATTGCCAGCAGAATGCATCCATGTTAGTGCTGATTTTCGCGCTGTAAATACCCAAGGGCAAGCCGTCAATTTCAGCAGATATTGTATTGTAAATCACGTAAGTCTTTCTCCGGGTTGTTTCGGGCTGATAGTGGCAAACGAAGCCAAACGGCAATAAGTCATTGTCCGGGTGCTGGCCTTCTCGGCGTGCCAGTGCAAAAGGTAGCCTGCCACTAGATGGCGGATCACCGCAAGGCGGCTGATACGGCGGATCAATTGGTGGTAATTCGATATCGTACCACTCGCAAGGCACCGGCACGGCTGGCACGGATAATTCGCCGTAACAATCCTGCAATAGTTTCGCCATATCAGCGCTTATCAAGCAGTTTTCCAGCTGCCAAACCGGGTTTGTTTTATCGCCTTGGCAGTTTTTAAAGCGGTTGGGAATAAACAAATCCTGCGCAAAGCAATTGAACAGCAAGCCCGCAGAGGCACTATCTTCGTTGCTGCAATTAAACAATCGGCCAACGGCTATTGAAACCCCGGAATGACAATCGACGATAGCGACTGTTCCTGCACTGTCACCGTCTCTACAGCTTGCGATCTGCGGCAGTCGCTCAGTAACACCAAGCTGACAGTCGCTAACGGTAATCGTCACACCGTAATCAAAATCACCGCAGCGGTAAACGGGGAACGGCTTCGAGTCAGATTGTTGGCAGTTCGCCAACAGCCGGGGCGTTGCTGTGCGCCCAAAAAGACAGTTGCCGATGATTGTAGACGGCTCACTATTGCCGCCGCCGGTGTCGTCGCTACTGCCAAAACCAAAGGGAAGCTGGCCACTATTCGACTGGCTGCTTTCCAGCACATTAAGCGCAAAGGGCAATGTATAGCTGGTAACCGGGTTTTCTCCGGCATCCGCTCCAGCATTAAAATCCAACAGTAAGTCACTGCCATCAACCTGCGACGACTCAAGTGCATTCAGACCAAGGGGCAGTTCACTGTTGTTTGCTTGCGACGACTCTCTCATCTATACGTTTCGCCACTCTTCTACTTTTGCCATCTGTTGTTGATAGGTCATTTCAGTGGCCGGCGTGCGCCAGTCCCAGCCGATAGGTGCGTACTCATTTTTATGGTCGCGGCAAAGCAGTAGATACTGATAATCCGTAGACAGATTAGGCACAATATAATGGCCATTATCGAATGACCACGTTATTCGTACTAATTCCAACGTCTTTGCGTTGAAACAGTAAATCTCACGGGCAGCGGGTGCTCCAGCAATCGTGACGATGCCGTCAGCAGTTCCGGCAAAATAACCGTTGCCGCCGTAGACGTTATCCCAGTTGACTGGCAACTCGTTAAAAACAATATTACTCATAGCAGCCAATAGTCCATCGGAATGAAATAAACATACCCACCATTACCATTTCCAAGATTGGCCACCCAGTAGGGCCTTCCTTGCAAATTCTCTTCATGGCCAAAGATGTACTCTCGTTTATGACTAGAAAAAATTGGTGCAACCAAATGATATTTGCTATTGATTTGGTAGTAAATAGGATGTCCTAAGTGCCCACTATTAAAACCGTCTGCGGCTACTCTCGCTATGCTTATCGCCGCTGGGTTTTGCTCGCTTATATTTCCGTTTGCATCGCTCGCGATTGCATCTCTATCTGCGTCGATAATACCCGTGCTCGAAGAGTTGGCACCGTTGCCGCTTCTGGCCACCGCAAATATAGCGCAGTTCCCTGTATCAGCTGTTTTAAAGCTCATCATGTCGCCGAACCAAAGAAATGCAGCTCTGTTAGTTGAGCCCGTTGTTTTTTCACTCACAAATAGGAAGCTAACAGGCGTCACAAACAATCGCCATTTAGTGTTTATTCCAGATGAATACGCGAATCCGATATCTTTATCAAACCATTTATTGCTGCCAGTGTCGATATCTGTCATGTTTTCATAACATGCAACGCGGCCAGCCAAGTTGTAGTTATTATCCAGCCGCATACAGAACCCCGTCGCTCTTGGGTCAGTACTTTTAAACACGGCTTTGTCGCCGTCTTCATAGGGCATTGACCAGCCGGTGGCTGGGGCTTTGGTTCCGTAACCGGTAATAAGGCATGCTTTTAACAACGTTTTAAACTCTCCGGCACCACCGGAATTAGACAGTGGTGGTGCATCGGTATCGTCGCTGGAAAATACTTCAACCGGTAATTGGATAGGTAGATCTAGACTCATATTTTTCCTCTTTCTATTAAATTTCTACGGTGTCGCCACGGAACATCAAAGCGTAGCCATCATCGTCAATTTGTGGGTCAGCCGAGGGCTGCACGGCACGAATCATCCAAAGCGGCATCGCGGTACCATAAGTGTTAAACCTTGCACAATTGCCATTTGCCCAAGCAAAATTGACCCCGTCACCAAAGGCTTCTTTGGGTAGCGTAAAGTATGGCTTCCCGGTGGACGGATTAATCGGCGATAGGTCTTGAAGAGTATCTGATAAAGCAACAAGCCCAACTGTTTCGCCGTACAATTCAAACTGCGTAGCGTTTTTAAACTTAATAAGCCAGCGTTCGGTCATGGTGCCGTCATCGGTTAACACGATGGGGTTATTGCGCGTGTCCAATTGCGCTAAAATCTCATTGGTTTCGCGTTCATCAGACCACACGTTATTCCAAGACTGTTGCGTAAAGGGCTTTGTTGCCCGGACTTGTAAATCGCCGGCTATCAATGCGCTTGAGACAAACGAATTGGCCTTGTCATAACTGCGTTTAATTGGGAATTGCAAAGTCAGCTTGCCGGAGATATCGACTTCAGTGACGCGGTTTTCCTCTTCTTTGGCATACCGAGCGAAAAGCGGCAGCGTGTAATCGCTAAGGTCAAGCGGGGTCGCCATTGTGATTTTGCCGGTGCCGAGGTCAACGTCATACAAATCGGCGTGAACGTGCTTACCCTCGGCATCGACAAAGCACATCACCGTGAGATCAGTTTCATTAAGTTGGATTTCTTGCCCGGCGGTAAATACAGAACCCAAGTCCTGCTCCCACCGCGCGGCAATCACGACCATATCGCCTTTTCTGAAAATAGGCACAAGACCATCCGATGGCAACCGCGCCGTGTTGATGCCGACGATGCTGTTATCAAGCGGAATGTACGAGTAGCTAACAGCGTTGTACTTTAAGGTGCTAGCATATACTGCTTTTGGCTTCCAAATCGTGCCATCCGGCCGTACTTGGGAAGCGTCATACCACGTCTCGCTTTCATTGCCGGCGGCGGTCACGTATTCCCCAAACTTGACTGTAGTGACACCGGTTTCGTAAGTGATGCGGCCCTCGACGCCTGCCGTTGTAATCAGTCCGTCGGCATTGGCATTAACATCAACACCGGTGCCGTCGATAAATGTGCCTAAAATCTGCAATGATTGAGGCGCTACCGGGGCCGATGGGATACGGAAAGCAATTTCAGTGACAAAGACTTCACTGTTTGTCGTTAGTAATGCTGACAGCTTGGGGTTAGCCTGTGTGCCCTCGGCCCACTCGGTTACCTCGGCTTTTTTGCTTTGATAATTAATCGTGCCCGCGGGCAATGCTTCGCCGGTGGCGGCATTATGCTCGGTATATAAATTACCGTCCCTGTCGTAGTATTTTTTGCCGCCAATCTCAAAGAATACTGAGCCGGGAACGATGCTGTCATTGACTGTCGGGGCAAGGTTGACAGTTATACTACTCACTGTTTGACTGGCTGTTATTGTCGTTGTGGCGCTGCCTGCTGCAAACGATGTTGATGCAATGTTGCCGGCAAAGGTAAAAGTGCGCGGCTCATAGCGTCTGCGCGTATAAGTACGCTCACTACCGCCGGGTAGTGGAATCGTATAGGTTTCAATAATATCGACTTCGATAGTGAGACTTATGGCGTTCATAGTACCCGTGCCTGCGCTGTAGTTAATCGTTCCGCAAACATCACCGGATTGTGTAACCAAGTTTCCAGCACCATCGTCGCTAACGATGGTGGCACGCTTGTTGTTTGTAGGATCAACATCGCTATCGGCGTTTTCTAACCAAACCTGCATCCATAGCGATTTTGGCGCCATATCCGTTTTGCCAAAATCAAGCGCAAATCCCGAACCAGACGGGGTCACTACGGTGTCGTCGTTATGCTGTTCTGCCGTTGTATAAGAAAGTCCAAAGACATCGGCACCGGGTAGAATGCTTGAGATAATTTCAACCTCGCCGAGGGGGTAATTAACTTTTGCAGTGACATTGCTGTCAGTGATATTGCCGTTGCCGTCGTCATTAATTGTCACCGGTGCGCCGTTGTCGTCATACGTCAAACCGACGGTGTTCGGCGCCATTGGTTGACCGGTTTCCAATATTGTTTTTGGGTTTTCAAAAGTAATATCTGTACGGTTTTCATAATGTGCCTTGGCACTCCATGAAATAATGATATCGGTATCCACGTCCGGCAGATAGCCGAGCGTTACCGCAACCGTATCGGTGACAAAGTCTATTGCCCCTGCGCCATAGGCTTCGGTGACGCCTGACAAGGTGCCGTTTCCGGTATCCTTTAGGGTGTACCACACCCCTTGTGCTCGGTATGACATTATTAAGCTGCCACGCGCTGGCTTTGGCTTGATACTGATCACATAATTTCGTCTTTGGTTGCTGATATTGACGGGAATGATTGCAGAATCAGCCGATCCGGTGACCGCAGCGGACGGGCGGAACTTAATGTTTTTAGTGCCGTTATAACTGTTGCTATTTGTCGTAATTTCGCCGCGGGCATACAATACTTTTCCGACCTTAACACCGTCTGCGAGCAAGTCACCATTACTGTCAGTAAATAACACGGGTCCCTGCGTCATATCGAGCGTACCCGGAGTGATGGCCCTGCCAAGGATCAAGCTATCTGTCGGTGTAAAGTTACCATTAGCTTGATAACTGACAATACCGTCGGCACCGGGTTTTGAAGCATCGACCAAACTGGCAGCAACGCCAGCAGCGCTTTCATTAATGAATGGCGTTTCTGCCGTTGCTGTTGGTGTGATTTTTTCAAACAGCGAGGAAGCCGTAACGCTTAAATCCCCAGTGTTGGCGTTTTCTTTAAGCTGCTTGACGCCATAGTATTTTCCACTGTCGGCGACGTGCGTTTCGCGGATAAGGCAAGGGGGATAGGCATATTGTTTGCTTGGATAATTGACCCCCACAAATGAGTAATCCAGCGGCGAATCCGTTTCAATGGTAACCACTCGGCATTCAAAGTCTGTGTTGTTTTGGGTAAATGTCCGCACCTCATCGGTTACTGACTGCACCCTCACATACTGCTCAGCCTTTTCATAGCCAGTTTTATCTTGGTCGAGACAGTAAACCTCGCCGACTTTGGGTAAAGGCTCATCAACGCGCTGGTAGGCTTGAACAATGCGCGATCCCGCCGCTTGGGTTGACATCATCGTCATACGGCTTTCAATCGTCTTGATGCCATAAGAGGCAATGCGATCAGCAGCTGACTGGCGCTCTTCTGCTTCGCTGATCGACTTAAAAATCAGAAATGACCAGTTCGGCGTTACCGGGGGCTTGGCTAATATGATGTGCGCCCCATATACCGGTTCATCGTCCGGGCGCAGGACGGCAGCAAATAGCTTTTTAATCGACAGCGCACCGTTAACACGGTCTTCTGTAGATACGGGACTGAATACTTCATTTTTGGCACCGGTTAAGGGCGTGCCGACCATTAAGCCGCCACCGTCGGGGGTATCCGTTAGGCGCTCGGAAGGATAGAATTGCAGGTCTTCTCTTGTAACCTTTGTTGGCATGATTTCTCCTAGATAGTAATTAGTTTAATTTCGCCGGTGTAGGGCGCATCATCCGGCTCCGGCGTCAGAAAAAGAACGGGCTCACAGTCAATAGCGCCGTCGTGATTTCTAAATATCACCGTGTAGTTTTCAGCAGCATCGGCATTTCCGCGCGTTAACGTCATCTGCAATTTAGGCACTTCCGACCACGCTTGCAGCGTCTTATAATCACCGCGGTCATTCCACACCCACTCGCCGCCAAGGGTGATGGGGCGGCCGGCCAGCTTGGTTGATTGTTGAATGACTTGAGCGCCGGCTCGTGTGTATTCAGGCGTGCTTTGCGCCAAATCTGACCAGTTAAATTCATCTGTCCAGCGCATATCTTCGGGAAAGATGAGCGTTTCATCAGTGTCGTTTCGTTTTAATTGCCAATCAGCCATCAGATCCCCCTGCCTTTGATTACGCTGTCTAATTGATTCACCAAGTTGCTCTCTACTTGTTCGGCAACGCTGGCTGCCAGTTCTCTGTCGCGTTGTGCAAGTTTATCTGCCAGCGTTTGAGCAAGCCCATTTGTGCCTGTTTTAACACTTACTGGTGGAAGATTCTTAATGACGCTGTCGATATCGGAATCCGTATCCTTGGCACCACTGTCTTTAGATGATCCGGCATCTTTGTCTTTGCGTTTCGCCCGTTCTTTCTCCCGCTGGGCTTCGCGCTCTGCCTCGCGTTTTTTGTCCTCTTCGTATCGTTTGACTTTTTCGTCGTAGATTTCTTTTTCAAGCCTGATTGTTTCCCGTAAAGCTTGGATTTGTTCCTCATTTTGATGCGCTTTGGCATCGGCCAACTCTTCTTCGAGTTTGCGCAGTTTTCGCTTATGCTCTAACTCTAAAGTGGCAGAATCGTCGCCCTTTAGACGTGCTAATTGCGCTTTGTAGTCTTCGACTCTGTCTTTGGCCGTTTGGGCGAGGTCAGCCATCTTCTGACGGGCTTTGTCGATGGCAGCGTTAAGCCCATCCAGTTGGCTTTCGTCATTCAATATATAAAGCGAACTTTTTGTAAGAGAGGCCGCATCTTCAATATCTCTCAGCGTGTAAGTGGCTTCCTTGTTTTTGCTGTTTAGTAAATCTGTTGCATCAGCGATTTCTTGAATAGTGTTCCGGTATTTTTCCAAGACTTCGACGCGC
>PDWI01009875.1_pt1 | contig 10813 bp, 9 predicted proteins | sample 1430891 | NCBI WGS metagenome assembly PDWI01 (sample SAMN01162508, study PRJNA174530) | Oral metagenome, whole genome shotgun sequencing project. | biome: Marine environment; feature: Marine mammal; material: Swab sample of the gingival sulcus; isolation source: swab sample of gingival sulcus... | reverse complement strand
TTATTAATGTCTATGGGTAAAACAAATGATGAAATATTAGAGATATTAAATATTTCAAAGAAGGAATTAGAGAAAATAAAAAAAGAGATTATAAATTAATAATTTGTTGTTTGAATTTAGACACTTATGTGGAAAGAGCAAATTTAATAAAAATATGCACTAAAGAAGGGATTTTAAGAGATTTCTTAATGGAAAGAAAGCATGAGGTTATTGATATGATGGTACATTTAGTTACAACAGAAGAGTGGTTAGAATTAGAGAAGAAAAATTAAAAAATGCCATAACAATGTTAAAAAAAGGTTTTGATATTTCTATAATAAGTTTGATTACAGAATTAACAGAAGAAGAGATTATTAAATTAAAGACAAAAAATAATCTATAACAAAAAGATTGGAAGTGTTAAAAGTTTTGTGTTTCAATAATTCTTAATAAGATAATAAAAACTTAAAACATAAGATTTAATCTTTACATTAAATATCCCTAATTCTAATAAAATTAGGGATAAATATTAATAAATATGTAAGTATAGTTCTAATATCTACTTTTTAATCTGTCTCATGAAATCTTCTGTAATATTTTTTAAATTTTCCTTCGAATCTTTTGCAACAACATTTTCATTTATTATTTGATCAAATACTTCTTTTCTGTGGATTTCAACACTTCTAGGAGCTGATATTCCAAGTTTTACTTTTCCATCTGAAATTTCAACAACTTTAATTTCTGTATTTGAATTAATTATAATTGATTCTTCTAGTTTTCTTGAAAGTATTAACATGATGTTCCTCTTTTCAATTTTTGTCTCAAAGGATATTTATCTTCTAATATAACTTGCTTCGCCTTTTTATTTTTTTTATTAATGATAAAAGGCGCCCTTAAATTTATTGTCATATCTTCTATCTTATTTGGAATAACAACAGCATTGTAAACAGCAACATCTTCTATTTTTTTCAAATTAATTTTTTCAAGAACAGCATCATTTATTTCGAAGTCATAATTTTCTACAAACAAAAATGGATCTGTTACTAACAAAGCATAGTCTGTATCATTTAACGACTGTAAAAAATAAAATGGTATTGTCGGCTCTGAATTAGCCAAAAGTAAGAACTCTTTATTATCTTCAAGTCCATATAATCCATCCTCGAAATATATTATATCATCCTCGCTATATTCGATTTCTCCTCTGTAATCTGTTGTTAATTTCATTTTTCCTCCAATCAAACTGAAATATCTATTTTATTTTTATTCCCAATATATTTTATATCTACGCTATTATATCTTTCGACTTTATAACTAGTTTTACCTTTTGTGTAATTAATATCGGCATGTCCTTTAATAAAATTCTTATTATTATCTCCTTTTTTTAAATTAATATCGACATTTCCATTAATGACTGTTATTTTAGGTCTAGATTTAGGCATTGTTACCATAGTTAATTCTTTTAAATTTCTAGTAACAGTATTATAAAATGCTTGTTCAGGTATCGGATCATTTTTATTTTGAATATCTGCTAATTCATCTCCTTGTCTAACAGTATCTAATACTGCTTCACTGCACATTTCCTTTGCGTGTGAAACATTATCATTCAAAAAAGCTTCAATATTTTTAAGTCCTGACTCATTAAAACACTCTGTCTGATCTATTTTTAACTTTACTTGCGTTGATTTCATTTCAAGTTTAGGCAAAGAAGTATCTCCTTCAAACTTCGAAGGAGTCGTTCTTATTTGCATATTTGGCTGTGTTATATTATACCCAAGTTTTAAGTTTTGTGTTCTAATTTGTAGCATTATACCTCTATCTTAAAAAGTCCAATAAAGAAGGCTGTATAACTCTCGCTCCTGTAGAGAGAGATGCCTTATATACATTTTCGGCATTTTTTAAGTTCATTATTACTTTCGATAAATCAACATCCTGCACATCTGATAATAACTCTTTTGCAGACAATTGGTTCGAAAGGTGTTGTTCCTTCAAATGCACAAGTCTATTATATCTCGCTCCAATATCAGATACTTCAGTTTGAATATTTTCTCTATGATCTTCAATAACATCGATATATTTATCTATTTCATTAAATTTAGCACTTCTTAAATCGCTAATTAAATCTTCTAAGTCCTTAATAAGTTTAGGCTTTTTAGTTTTTGAAAAGTCAATTCTAAGTTCTGGAACATTACCATTTTTAGTATTTACTGTAGAAACAGAAATTTTATTATCAGCATTTATCTCAATTTTAACTTTATTTGCTCCAAATGAAGCATCAGCTTCCACTTGCATAACAGAAACATATTCACTTAAAGTAGTAAAATCTGACTTCGATTTTAATGTTTTAGAAGTACCATTTACTATTAAATTTAATCCCGTTTCTTTTAACTGCGATTTTTCGGATTCCGTTAGAACTTCTGTTGGATTTATAACTTTACCCTCTATTACAGCTTCTTTAACATCACTACCATTTGTATAAACAGGTTCATAAGCGCCTGCAACTTGATTAATAGTCATTTCTTGACCAGCAGGAACTTCACCATATCTATTAGACTCAATTACTAATTCATCATTCTTATTAAAATATGCTAATCCGTTACTACCTAAAGCCTCATTAAATGCTTCTAAAACTTTTTCTTTTTTCAAAGGTCTAACCGCACTACCATATAATTTGCTTTCATCTACATCTATAGTTATTGCATTCCCAGCATTATCATATAATGTTATATTTAAATCCTCTGCAGTATAATCTGTTAATAAATCAATTTTTGAAACAAGTGTTTCTCTAGATGAAACCTCACCTCTATTTATCCCTTTAGGAAAACTTGAATTCATTGTAGTCTTACCTTCAACGCTCGGATAAGATATTGTTATACTTGGATCATTTTCATGGTCTTTTGTAATTGTTTCAAATGTCAATTTGTTCGATTCATACTTAATTGAAACAATATTTTTACCGAACTCCTTATTTGCTGCTTGTTGCATTATTTCTGCATACTCTGTTAATGTCTCAAAATCAGTATCTGGGACTAATCTTCTACTGTTTCCGTTTACTCTTATATATAACGCATTCATTTTTAATAATTCAATATCTTCTTTTTTAAGTTTATCTTCAACATCTTGACTTGTTAATTTAGTTTGAACAATATCAACACCTTCTGTATGAGTACTTGGATCAAAATCAGTAGTATCAACTGCATGCATATAATTTGCTACAGCCACAGCATGACATTCAGATGTTTCAATAACAAGGTTTGCACCATCAAAATACGCCTTTCCATTATCTCCTAGAGCATCATTATAAGCATCTATTACTTGCTGTTCAGTTAATGGTGCTAAAGCAGAGCCGACCAAAACGGTTTCATCTACATCTATCTCTATATTTTCTAAATTTCCATCTTTATTAGGAGCCATCATTACTATATTTAAATTACTTCCACTATAATCTTTTGTAAGATCAAACGCTCCACTAATTTTTTCTTTAACGCCTTTCGTCCCCTTTTCTTTAAGCCCTCCTATTGTATTAATCTCTTTAGGAAAATTATCATTTATAATATTATCTTCTTTGACATATCTATATACCTTCAGTCCGTTAGTCATAACTGCCATACTTTGATTATGTGCTATTTCATATTTAGTAGTCGGCATATTCTTGATAGTATATTCATCAATAACGACATTAAAAGTTCCGTCCTCTTTTAAGAAATCTTTATCTGTTTCAAATCCTGAAAAAATATGTCTGCCTGCAAAAGATGCGTTAGCATTTGAAATAAGTTGCCCCTTTAATACTTCTATTTCATTTGCATAAACTTTCAATTCATTTTCTGATAATGCACCATTTGAAGCTGCATTTGCCATTTGTCTTATCTTTTGCAAAACGCTTGCATTATCTTTAAGTGCAGCTTCTGTAACAGATATAACATTTAAGGCATCCTCTGTATTTTTTAGATATTGATCTACTTCACCCAGTGCACTCTTTCTTGAAAGTATATTAGCAGTTGCAACTGGGTCATCGCTAGGAAGTCTTACTCTTTTACCAGTAGCTTCTTGAAACTGTAAATTCTCCATCCTTGAAAGATTTCTATTTAGATGAAATAATAAATTATCAGTCATCATATTATTAGTTACTCTCATAATTACCTCCCTACAGTTCCAAGTCTATTTACAACCAAATCAATCATCTCATCAAATACATTAATCATTCTTGCACAAGCATTATAACTGTGTTGGAATTTTATCATATTTGTCATTTCTTCATCGAGTGAAACACCCATTATTGATTGTCTATCATAATCTATTTGTTTTACTAATAATTCTTCATTTCTTAAATTTCTATTTGCATCTTGTCCATCCACACCCAAATTTGAAACAAGAGATTTCAAAAAATCTTCTGGTGAACCCCAATCAAATAGTAACTTATTATGCCTCATTCTTATCATTCTATGAGCATTATTCTCATCTCCTGGAGGCCCCTCTGGTTCAAAAGCTGCTGAAATTTTACTTAAATCCTCTTCAATATCCCTTGATATAGTAACCTCTTTTGCCTCTAACTTATCAACAACTAAATACTTTCCTTTAACAAATTTTATTGATTTAGTTTTATATGTAGGATTGTTCTTAAGAATTAAATTTATATTTTCTCTTATTATATTTTTATTCTCCTCATATGTATTATCATTAGAAGTTCCTTGTATTACTGATTGAGTTACATCAAGCCCAGGTTTGCCATTGTATCCTTTTTTTAATAGATAATCTTCATACTCTTCAGTAGTCATATTATTCTTTGTGAACATCATAATATTTGTATCACCATGAAGGTTATATCCGTTTTGGTGTATCATATTTAATTCAGTAGTTATAGTATCAATAAAATCATTCAATTTATGAATATAATAAGGCATACCTTTTCTTTCGCCATCTATATTATCTCTCATATCAAGAATTGATCTAAGTTTACCCGAATGAGTAGAAAAAGTAGCTCCTGTATCCCATTTTAAATGATACAAACCATCTACATCATATTCATTTTTTCTTTCTTCTCTTACTTCAACTTCAATTTGATCATAATCATAATGAGATACCAATGAATTTCCATTTAAATCAACATAAAATCTTCCATTACTATCTTCATAATAATTAACATTAACAATTTCAGATAATTTATCAAGAATTAAATTTCTTTCATCTCTTAGATCATTAGCCTTTTTACCATCAATTTCTATTTTATAAATACTCTTATTAAGCCTTGCAACTTGTTTTGCATAGCCATTTATTTGTTCAACTACTACTCCAACTTCATAGTTCAAATTTTTCTGTTCATTTTCTAATGAGATGCTAAGTTTTTTAATACTTTCATGAAGTTCAATAGATCTCTGCCTCACTAAAGCTCTAACAGTAAGTGAGTCAGGATTTTTTGATAACTCATTTAATGCCAAATAAAACTCATCCATAACAGATCTTATACCCGAATCCGATGGTTCGTTAAATATAGACATTACAGTTTTATATGAATGGGATAGAACATTATATTCTCCCTTTTTATTGAGTTCTCTCCTCAATTTGAAGTCCAAAAACTCATCTCTTATCTGTTCGATATTTTCCATATTTATACCTCTGCCTACTACTCCTGGTGCAGAGGGGAAAACATCTGGTCGTTCAGTCTTAACCATTAGCCTTTGTCTAGAATAGCCTTCTACATTTGCGCTCGACACATTATGAGAAGTCGTGTTTAGTGCCACTTGACTTGCACTAAGCCCACTATTTGCAACAGTAAAGCCAAAAAATGTGGATGTCATAAATCCTCCTTTATTCAATTTTCAAAAATCTATACTTTCTTATCAAATATACTCTTTCTTTCTACATCTAATTCTTCTGCATCTCCTCTATAATTAGTATTATCGGAAACTGCAGTAAGTAAGTTTAGGTCAAATTCTAATTGCTCCATAGATCTTGATATAAGTGCTTTATTTAACTCATTTTTGTGATTTACAATATTAAGTGAATTTTTAAGCTCAACTCTCACTGCATCGATCTTTTTAGCATCTACATCTTTTAAATATGGATATATATCAGTTAAAACATCAACCTTCGCAATATTATAATCTCTTATGATTACTTTTAATATTTTTTGTCTAATTTCTTCTAATTTTACTAAAGATATACTATAAGTTTCTTCTTTCTTAATAATTTCATTAAGCGTATCAACATCCTTTTTAACAATCGCTTCTTCCTTGCTTTTAGATAAAGAAATTATCTTATCGTATATCTCTTTTTGTTTTTTTAGTGTTAAAATCAATTCTTCTATTTCTCTCATATGCCCTCAAATCTCATAAATCAGTAGAAGAAAAACTTCTACTGATTAACCAATACCATTAAACATCTTATCAACTACATCTTCAGAACTAGGGTTATATTGCCCGCCCCTAATTTGCTCTGCTATTGAGTCAACTTTATCTTGTCTAACCTCTGGTAACTTTTTGAAGGCATCCATTGCTGTATGAAAATCTTTGGCATTCTGAGAAATATCTAATTGATCAAGTCCACTCTTATATGGATTTGTTCCACTAACTTTCCTTGAATCCTTTTTATAGCCATTAATCATGCTATGGATATTTACACTTCTATTAATTCTCATTCTTCTTCCTCCTATACCTTCACAAAAAATATCGACAGATTTTTTTTAAACTTTCGTTTTATTGAAAGATATAAGACTTATTTAATATTTATGTCATAACTATTTTTAACCATATAAAATCGTTGAAATATCAACATTTGTTAAAAATCGTAAATTTCAGTTAACGTCGTGTTATGTAAATCGTTTTTGTCCTCTGTTGCCCTTTTTTTAATGCCTAAAAAGCGTTTTTAAAAACTTTTAAATTTTCTTTATTTTTAAACAATTTTTCATAAAAATTTTAAAAATTCGCCTATTTTTTTCTAAATATGGATAATTTTACCGACCGATTTTAATATTAATTTAAGTGTTTGTATTTAAAATTTTTTATTATATAATATTATTGTTGTTATTATTATTAAGAAAGGAAAAAACATGTTAGAAAAATTTTTCAAACTAAAGGAAAATAATACCACAGTTAAAACTGAAGTTTTAGCAGGTATTACAACATTTATGACGATGGCTTATATCTTAATAGTAAATCCAAATATTCTTTCATTAACTGGAATGGATAAAGGAGCACTATTCACTGCCACTGCCATCAGTTCGATTATTGCAACTCTCATAATGGCGCTATATGCAAATTTACCGTTTGCACTCGCTCCAGGTATGGGACTCAATGCTTTTTTCACTTATACAATAGTATTTGATATGGGATACTCTTGGCAATTTGCACTTACAGCGGTATTAATAGAAGGAATTATTTTCATTTTATTAACTTTACTAAATGTAAGAGAATATATTATTAATTGCATTCCAAAAAGTGTAAAAAATGCGATATCAGTTGGTATAGGATTATTTATAGCGTTAATAGGATTAGAAGGAGCAGGTCTTATTCAATCAGGAAAATTCATAACTCCAGATAACACGCTAGGAGGTTTAACAGTTACTTTAGGGAATATAAAAACACCCGCTACTCTACTTTCTATATTTGGTCTAATTTTCATATCATTTTTACTTGCTAAAAAAGTAAAAGGAGCATTATTGATTGGAATATTCACAACTACAATCTTGGGTATATTCGTAAAGGTAACAGATGTTTCTGGTCTTAAAAATTTATTTTCAAGTCCAATCATCCCTTCAATATCACCTATTTTTATGAAATTTGATTTCTCCAAGTTATTTACTTTTGATATGTTCTTGGTATTATTTACACTATTATTTGTTGATATGTTTGATACTGTAGGAACTTTAATTGGAGTTAGTACAAAATCAAAAATGATTGGCGAAGATGGAAAAATCCCAAGAGTAAAACAAGCTTTATTTGCTGATTCAATTGGAACAACTGTAGGAGCATTACTCGGTACAAGCACAGTTACAACTTATGTGGAATCTGCCTCTGGTGTTGCAGAAGGCGGAAGAACTGGTCTAACAGCTCTTTCTACAGCAATTATGTTTTTATTAGCACTATTCTTAGCACCATTATTCTTAATTGTTCCATCAGCTGCAACTGCACCTGTTTTAATATTAGTTGGATTATTTATGATGTCGCCTATAAAAGACATTGACTTTGAAGATTATACTGAATCAATACCTGCATTTTTAACACTTGTTATGATGCCTCTATCATTCTCAATTGCAAATGGTATCATATTCGGAGTGGTTTCATATGTATTGATAAAAATTTTAACAGGAAAATTCAAGGACATTCCTATTTTAACTTATTTCCTTGCATTACTATTTATAATTAAGTTTATATTAGAATAATTTTATAAAAAGTATATAAAATAAATAAGAAGTATAAATTAATCTTTATGCTTCTTTTTTTATATTTAAATTTAATAAATAATATTATTTTAACCATTTTATTTTAATATTAATTTTATTATTAGTTTTTTTTTGATATTAGTAACTATTATTATTTACTTAATATTTTCAATATGTTAAACTAATGAAGCGATAGTCAAGAAAAAATAATATGTAAAATATAAGGAGATTCTTAATGAAGAAAATTTTAATATTAACAATTGTATTATCGTTAATATTTTCTATAAATATTTTTGCAGAAGAAATACCAGATGGAGAATATGATGTAAAAGTATCTTTAATGCACGCTTATGAGGAAAAAGCCTCTATGGGTAATAACGCATTAATTCCAGATGCAAAATTATACATAAATAACGGCAATGCAAGACTAAAAATAAGATTTATTCCACTTGAAACAATGGGTTTTAAAGGTTATTTAGGTGAACTAAAAGTCGAAAATAAAACAGTTAGTGTTCTCAGTGAATATGATATATTCGATGAATATAATGACCCTGATACAGGAATAGACGAAAAACTGAAAGGTCTTAAATATCCAAAAGATTTAGAGTTTGATATAGACATAAATGAAGAAATAATTAATTGTTCTGTTTATGTTCCAGTCATGCAAGAAATGGGTGTAGGTGTTCAAAAAGCAAGAATAAAAGTAAGCATTCCAGATGAGCTATTTTCAAAAGAAAATAACGAAACTATAAATTCTGATAATAAAGAAGAACCAGATGAAAATACTTCTAATGAGGATAATAAGTACTACACAGTCAATGTAAATCTTTGGCATGCATATGAAGATAGAGAATCCATGGGAAATAAAGCAATGAAAGGTAATGCAAATATATTATTAAAAGACGGTAAAATGACATTATATATCTCATCAGATAAAATGACCGTTTCAAATATAACCGCTTCTCTTATAAATTTATATTATGATGATGGAGAAAAATATAATAAAGCAGACGCATTTTCCTACAATATGGAAATAGAAGGGTATAACAGAAAAAGACCAGAAGTATTTATGATTCCATTAAGAAATAAGGATGAATATTTAAATGTAATGGTTGACCCAAAAGTTGAGCCTATGGGAGATGACCCAATAAAAGCAAGGCTTAAAATTGATTTTAACTCATTAAAAGAGATAAAAGAGGAAGATGCTACTTTAATAAATAAAGCAAAAAACGGAGTTAAAAAACCAGCTTTTAATAAAGATGAACCAATTTATGAAATAGACAAAGGGATTCAGTTTAAATCTACTAGCGGATTATTTGATAAAGAATTCTCGTTCTTTGCTAATAAATTAAGAGGAGAAGAATTTAATAAAATAAAAGAAAAGTTTGATTCACTTGCAACTGTTGATGCTTATAAATTCGAAGCACTTGGCCCTATTTCATCTATACCTTATGATGCAAAAACTCCAATAAATTCTTTAAGAGAAGTTTATCAACCAAATGGAGAATTTGAAATTTTAATTCCAATTAAAGGAGATATGAAAGATTTTAAGGTCTATGCCGTTGATGATGAAGTAGTTGAGTTAAATCATACTATAGAAGATGGAATGATTAGTTTTAAGCATAATAAATTAGTTCCAATTGCAGTCGTTAAGGAAAATAAAAATAAAGTTGTCAACAATAATAAAACATCAAGTAATAGTTCTTTAGACAAGGTTAATTCAAATACCTCTAATAGTAGTAATGATAATTTACCTAATGCTTTTAATATCAATTCATATAAAATTGAAGAAAAAGGCGGGGTTATATTTTTATCATTAGCAATAATAATTATAATATTAGCAGTTAGTATATATTTTACAATAAGATATTATAAAATCTTATTAAAAGAAATTAGGTACTTAAATGAATTAAAAATTGATAATTTATATAAAAAGACTCCTAAAGATATGGAGGTGAAAAAATGAAAAAAATATTTTTAGTGCTTCTATCACTATTATTTTTAATAAGTCCTGTATTTGCATATACAATTGAAAGTGCAACTGCTCACGCCTATTATGAACATCCAGTAACTGGTGTTATAGAAGATGCGGGAAATAATCCTGGTATTGGTCAAGGTATGTCAGAAAATGTATTACATCCTACAGCTTTATTTGAAGAAGTGGATGAAAAATTATTTGTATGTATTAGATTTAATATGACGAATTTTATAAAAAATATTAATTTCTCTGTTCAAGAAGATGCTTCAAAAGAATTTGTTGCAGTTGAATATGAAATAGTTCAAACAACTGAGGAAACGAAGGATTTCAGATTTGAAATACCATCTAAAGAGTCTATAGTAAGATCTACATTCTTTGTTGAACCTATGGGTAGAGATGTAATATTTTATATGAATTTTTCTGATTTCATAGAAGGCAATACTGATTTTATCGCTATAGGAGAATCGGGTAAATTAAATAAT
>PDWI01025255.1_pt1 | contig 10815 bp, 10 predicted proteins | sample 1430891 | NCBI WGS metagenome assembly PDWI01 (sample SAMN01162508, study PRJNA174530) | Oral metagenome, whole genome shotgun sequencing project. | biome: Marine environment; feature: Marine mammal; material: Swab sample of the gingival sulcus; isolation source: swab sample of gingival sulcus... | reverse complement strand
CAAACAAATTACTATAGATGCTTCTAACTTACAAGCCGGTATTTATTTCTATACTGTAACTGTAGGTTCTGAAAGCCAAACTAAGAAAATGATGGTTAAATAATAACCACATCATATTATAACATTTTGTTGTGAAGCCGGTCTGCAATAGACCGGCTTTTTTGTATTTTTGCAAAAAAGAAATACGATAATGAAAATGCGATACTTTATTTTTGTTTACAGTTTATTGGTGTTGAATATATACACTGCTCAAGCGCAACAAGCGGTGGTGCAAAACACAAAGTTGTGCTTGAGCTCTCCTTATTTGGCTCAAAAAGCCTATCGTTTATATGCGTCTATGGACTTGCTGAGCATGGCCGATAGCTTATATACACAAAGTATTTGTGCCACAGATACCAATATCTGTTTAGATATGCAGATATCATCCATTACACAAATGCGTATGACAGTGGGCAGACAAAGTGCTACTTGGTATGCTGTACCGGGCAAAATATACCAATGGCAATTGCTTAATCTGTATGATGGTACACAGCCACCCAAACCTTTGCAAATACGTTTTCTCAATACAGATATATTTAATATGGCTATAGAGGGCTTTAATTATGAATACCAACACTTTTTGGAGCATGCTTTTGTAGACTTGGTACGTTATAGAGACAAAAGTGTATACACTGCTTTTGAGCAAAAAACGCTTCGGAAACTTGCCGAAACACCTTTGAAAGACAGTGTAGAAAAAGACTTTTTTAATGCCTTTGTGCAGTATCGTTTGGCCAAGTTGCGACTTACAGGACGTATAGATAGCAAGCAGACACTTATACAAGAACTCTTTGTAGACAAACCTATTTTGTACAACAACCCTGCTTATATGGAGTTGTTCAAAGCCGTGTTTACTCCCAATAGCATGAATGGTTTGCAAGGAGAACGTAATCAACATATAATAGATGTCTTACGAGAAGAGCAGGGCTTTGCAGCTACGTATGGCTTTATTGCTAAACAAACAGGGGAACAAGCTTCCTCTGCATTTACAGATATGGTATTTTTGTATAGTATCAAAGTTTTATATACCAACAAAGCTTTGCGAGCAGTTTATCTAAAGCAACTGCTTCAAGAATTTATAGAAAATAGTCCAAACCCCAATAGCCGAGCTATTGCTCAACATTTGTTACACACCTTAGGTAAATACCAATCGGGTAGGATTATGCCGGATTGGCAAACAGCGTGGGGTGTTACTTCTACTCCCAACAAATTTAACTATATACTTTTCTATAATCCCAAATACCCCAAGACCAACGATTTGCAAGTGATGGATTCTTTAGCTCAAGTGGCGAAAAATTTACGTATCATATCCGTTTATGTAGATGAATGGAGTGTGCAAAACAAAATGCAAAGTTTAAAAGAAACCTACCCTCATATAGAATGGTTGTGGTTTAATAACAATTACCAACTACTAAACGAACTAGGCGTAAAAGCCATGCCTACCTACTATCTGATAGACCACAAAAATAAATTGATAAGAGCTTCGGCGCCTCGTCCACAACAAAGCGAGGATATAAAACGTTTGTTACAACAACACCTTAAAAGCTATTAGCTTTTGGCTATAAGTCTTAAGATTTTTGGCTATTCCAACTAAAAAACCTTTATCACCTATCGCCCATCACCTATCACTTATCACCATGCAAAGAAACTCTTTTGATACTGTATTACAAAACCTTTGGTATAGATTAAAGACCAATTTGTCGGGCAAAAGCACATTAGCTCGCCTTTTGCAGATCAATATCTTTATTTTTGTGCTTGTTAATATTAGTGGGTTGGTGGGTTATCTTGCCAATTTAGATCATGATTTTTTGTTGAGAAACGGGATGTTTCCGTTTACTTATTACCTGAGTTTACCAGCTTCTTATACTTATTTTGCGCATCAATGTTGGGGTATTATTACGTATATGTTTACACATGAGTCTTTTTTTCATATACTTATGAATATGTTGATACTCTATGTGTCGGCACAATTGTTTATACGTTTTTTGGGCAACAATAGGCTATTAAGCACTTATCTTTTGGGTGGTATCACAGGCGGTTTATTTTTTATATTAGCTTATAATTTTTTGCCTGTATTTGCATCTAATCTTAATAAGAGCTATGCTATAGGTGCTTCGGCTTCTGTGTTGGCTATATTTACGGCTGTTGCTACTTATGTGCCTAACTACAAAATTCGTTTGGTGTTTATAGGTGACATAGCACTCAAATATATTGTATTCTTTTTTATTATCTTAGATTTGGTAAGTGTTAGAGTGGAAAATCCGGGCGGACATATTGCTCACTTGGGAGGTGTTTTTTATGGTTGGTTATCTGTATGGCTGTGGCAAAAAGGGATAGATATACATGCTTATGTTACCTCTATAGTCAATGGCTTGTATCAAGGATTTAGAAAGAGCTTATATAAGAATAGTAACCAAAATAATAAGCGTAAAAAAGGCCGTCAAAAAAAATCGGCTTCAAACACTCAAAAAAGCAATAGTAAAGAGTTAAACAGAATCATTGAGAAGGTAAAAAACTCAGGCTATGGCAGCCTGTCGGAAGAAGAAAAAAGACGCTTGTTTGAATAGAATATTTGATTACCTTTGCAAAACATTTCAAACTCTTGTGGAATGTAAAAGTGCTAATATTAAGGAATCAATTCTATGATCAATCGTCGTCACATCAGAATAAAAGTATTACAAGCCCTGTATGCTGCACACCAGTCGGGTAACACAGATATCCATTTGGGCAAAAAAGCACTTATCCAACGTTTGGAGAAAGTATATGATCTTACCATTTGGCAAATGAGTTTTTTGCTGGCTTTGCGAGACTTTGCGGATTTGCGCATAGAAGAAGCCAAAAATAAACATCTGCCCACAGCAGAAGACTTACATGCTAACACTCGCTTTATAGACAATGCGTTGTTAATACAATGGCAAGACAACAAAGATTATATATCGCGTGTAGAAGCTCTTAAAATAAGCTGGCATACCGAAACTACCATGATAAGAAAACTTTATCTGGAGCTTGTACAACAAGATTTTTATCAAAAGTATATGCAAAACAGCTCGGGCAACTACAAAGACGATAAGAACTTTGTGTTAGAGTTGTTTGAAACATTGGTGCTCCCCCACGAAAGTTTACATGCTTTGTTTGCAGAAAAAGATTTTAATTGGGCAGATGATTTTAATTTGGCGGCAGAATTGTTGATGATTATCATCATTGAGTTTAAAAAATCTTGGGATGATTACAAACCCCTTCCGGCACTCTTTAAAGATGAAACATCTGAGCAACCTAAAGGACAAGACAGAGCTTTTGCTACGGAGCTATTTGGTTTGTGTCTAAAGCATGCCGGCAGCTACGACGAGATGATAAAACCTAAAATAAATAATTGGGAAATGGATCGTGTGGCTACCATAGACCGTATTCTTATACATATGAGTTTGACAGAAATATTATATATGCCCACCATACCGCTCAAAGTATCGCTTAACGAATATATTGAGTTGAGCAAATATTTTAGCACCCCTAAGAGCAAAATTTTTATCAATGGTTTGTTAGACCATATTATCAAAGATTTAAAAGCCGAAAACAAAATACAAAAACAAGGGCGCGGTTTGGTGGAATAAATAATTTTTACAAACCAATGCCATGAACGAAAGTTTTCTATATTATATTTGGCAATATCAACGTTTTTCGCCGGTAGATTTGCAAACCACCGACGGTAAGTCTTTACGTATAGAAAAAACAGGTTATAGGAATGCTGATGCGGGTCCCGATTTTTTTGATGCACGCATTCGTATTGGAAATACCTTATGGGCGGGTAATGTAGAAATTCATGTTTGTTCGTCGGATTGGGATAAACACAAGCATCAATATGACAAGGCTTATAACAATACCATTCTGCATGTGGTTTATATACACGACAAAGAGGTGTTTACAGAGGATGGTCGAATTTTGTCTTGCCTTTGTTTACAGTCGAGGATAGACAATAATATTCTACATACTTACCAAGGTTTTATGGCTAGTAAACAAGCCATAGCTTGCGCCAAGCACTTACCCGATATTGATAATTTTACATGGTATCATTGGTTGGATATATTAGCGGTTGAGCGTTTGCAATCTAAAACCAAACGCATAGACCAAATACTTGAACAAACCAAAAATGATTGGAATACCGCTTTTATAAGTCTAATGGCGACTTACCTTGGTGGTAAAGCAAATAGCTTGGCTTTTCAAATTTTGAGTCGTTCTATTTCTTCCAATATCATTGCTAGGCATCATCACAATTTGCACCAACTGGAAGCATTGTTGTTTGGGCAAGCCGGTATGTTAGAAGCTGATATACCCGATGACTATCATCAATCATTAAAACAAGAATATTTGTTTTTAAAATCCAAATACAATTTAACTACCATGCCACCGCATTTGTGGAAATACCTACGCATGCGTCCGGCTGCTTTTCCCGATGTGCGTATAGCCCAAATGGCACAAATATTACACAAGCACGAACATTTGTTGTCTCGTATCCTTACAATAGATAATATAGAAGATATGGAGCGCGTTTTTAAGGTAGAAGCAGTAGGTTATTGGATCACGCATTATCGTTTTGGCAAAGAGAGTAGGCGACATTCGAAAAAAGCATTGGGAACCATGAGTGGTCATAGTATCATTATTAATGCGGTAATACCATTTTTGTTTGTGTATGGCAAATATCATAACAAAGAAGCACTTAGCCAACGCGCCTTATATTACTTAGAAAGTTTGCCTGCAGAGCATAATAATATATCACAATTATTTAGTAATTTAGGTCGAAAAGTGAGCTCTGCACTGCAATCCCAAGCCCTTTTGCAGTTAAAATCTTACTATTGCAACGCTAAAAAATGCCTGGATTGCAATATTGGCAGCCAAATTTTAAAATAAAATTCATAAAAAATATTATCTGGTATTAAACCAATAATACTAGATAGAAAGTGTTTTAAAAATCTGATTATAAGTGCTTTAAGTAATGTTTATCTTGGCAGTAGTTTTACATGTGTAACCTCTGAAAACATTATATATTTCTTGTGCTAAGAAAAAAATAGCTTAAGTATTTGTTTATATTAAATAATCTATTATTTTTGTAGCGATAGCTAAAAAAAGTATTTAAACTAAACATTTTTTATTATGAACAAAACGCAACTTATTGATGGCATTGCTAAAGAAGCTGGCCTAACAAAAGTAGATTCAAAAAAAGCATTAGAGGCTTGTGTAAAGGTAGTAACTGATTCCTTGGCTAAAGGAGACAAAGTAAGCTTAGTTGGCTTCGGTTCTTTTTCTGTAACTATGAGAGAAGCTAGAGAAGGTCGTAATCCTGCTACCGGCAAAAAGATTACTATCCCTGCTAAAAAGGTTATTAAATTCCGTCCGGGTAGTGAATTAAATGACGCAGTGTAGGGTTTTTTTTATACAAAATATTTATGGCTGATTTTAGTGTTTTTTTGTTTGTGCTATCTTGTGTTGTCGCTTATCTTTTGGGTAGTATTCCTACCTCTGTTTGGGTGGGTAAATATTTTTTTAAAATAGATGTGAGAGAACATGGTAGTGGCAATGCCGGTGCTACCAATACTTTACGTGTGTTGGGTTATAAAACTGCTATACCGGTATTGCTGTTCGATATTTTTAAAGGTTTTATAGCTGTTTATGTCTTTTATTGGATAGTGCCTTCCTCGTTTTTGCCCGACAAAAGAACATATTTAGCTATTGCTGTTGGTTTGTTAGCTGTTCTTGGTCATATTTATTCTGTTTTTTTGCGTTTTGGCGGAGGAAAAGGAGTGGCTACTTTTGCAGGTGTGGGTTTTGCATTAAGCCCCTTGGCATTGCTTATTTGCTTTTTTGTATTTCTTGCTATATTGCTTGCAACCCGTTATGTCTCTTTAGGTTCTATTGTAACAGCTATTAGTTATCCCATCATCAATGCTTTGCTATACCAAGATACAGCTCTTGTTGTTTTGGGAATAATTACAGCTGTAGCCATAGTATTTACACATACCAAAAACATAGGGCGTTTGTTAAGAAAAGAAGAATCTAAAATACAGTTCAAGAAGAAGTAATTTTTATTATCTTTGCCCTCCCTAATAAAAAAGGAATTATGACAGAAGAAAAACACATACCGCAAAACGATTATTCAGCGGATAACATACAGGTTTTAGAAGGTTTAGAGGCAGTGCGTAAACGTCCTGCCATGTATATAGGCGATATTTCAACCAAGGGTTTGCACCATTTGGTATACGAGGTGGTAGACAACTCTATAGACGAAGCTTTGGCAGGTCATTGCGATGCTATCGAAGTCAGTATTTTGGAAGGTAATAGTATTCGTGTGCGCGACAACGGAAGGGGTATTCCTACAGATATGCACGAAAAAGAGAAACGCTCTGCTTTGGAAGTGGTAATGACTGTGTTGCATGCCGGTGGTAAATTTGATAAGGGTTCTTACAAAGTATCCGGTGGTTTGCACGGTGTGGGTGTATCTTGTGTGAATGCTTTGTCGTCTCATTTGCAAGCTACCGTGTATCGCGAAGGTAAAATATTCCGCCAGGAATATGCCTTGGGCAAGCCACTATACCAAGTTAAAGAGATTGGTACTTCCAATGAGCAAGGTACAGAAGTTGTTTTCCAGCCTGATGACGATATTTTTATCGTAACCGAATACCAATACGATACTTTGGCTAACCGTATGCGTGAGTTGGCCTTTTTGAATAAAGGTATTACCATTACCCTTACCGACGAAAGAGTGCGTGAAGAAGATGGTTCGTATAAAAGCGACACCTTCCATTCATCTAAAGGTTTAGAAGATTTTATTAATTATTTAGACTCTACAAGAGAAAAACTAATAGAATTACCCATTCATATGGAAGGAGAGAAGAATGGCGTTCCTATTGAGATAGCCATGCAATACAATACTTCTTTTTCCGAAAATGTATTCTCTTATGTAAACAATATCAACACCCATGAGGGTGGCACCCACTTGAGTGGTTTCCGTAGAGGACTTACCCGTACTCTTAAGTCTTATGCAGATAAATCTGGCATGTTGGCCAAACTCAAATTTGATATCAATGGTGATGACTTTCGTGAGGGTTTAACGGCTGTGATTAGTGTAAAAGTAGCCGAGCCTCAGTTTGAAGGGCAAACCAAAACCAAATTGGGTAATAGCGATGTGATGGGAGCCGTTGATCAAATGATAAGCGAAGCACTTAACATTTATTTGGAAGAGAATCCCAAGCAAGCCAAACAAATTGTAAGTAAAGTGATTTTGGCAGCTACGGCACGTCATGCTGCACGTAAAGCTCGTGAGTTGGTACAACGCAAGAATGTGTTGTCGGGTTCGGGCTTGCCGGGAAAATTGTCCGACTGCTCTGAAAAAGATCCTGCGCTTACCGAGATATATTTGGTGGAGGGTGATTCTGCGGGTGGTACAGCCAAGCAAGGGCGTGATAGAAAATACCAGGCTATTTTGCCACTTCGCGGTAAGATTTTGAATGTGGAAAAAGCCATGCAACACAAAGCTTTTGAGAATGAAGAGATAAAAGCCATGTTTACAGCTTTGGGCGTTTCTATAGGGACAGAAGAAGACAGCAAAGAACTTAACATTAACAAACTAAGATATCACAAAATCATTATTATGACGGATGCCGATGTGGATGGTAGCCATATTGCTACACTTATCCTTACTTTCTTTTTCCGTTATATGAAAGAGTTGATAGAAAAAGGATATGTATATATTGCTACGCCACCATTGTATTTGATAAAGAAAGGCAAAGAAGAACATTACGCATGGAATGACGATCAACGTGATAGATTGGTGCAACAAATGTCTGTAAATGGTAACGATAGAGGTATAGATATCCAGCGCTACAAAGGTTTGGGAGAGATGAATGCCGAGCAACTTTGGCATACCACTATGGACCCCGAGCATCGTACACTACGCAGGGTAACCATAGAGAATGAGCCCGAAGCAGATCACGTGTTTTCTATGCTTATGGGCGACGAGGTGCCTCCACGTCGTGCCTTTATCGAAGAAAATGCTAAATATGCCAATATAGACGCTTAATTAGGGTATAGGTGATAGGTGATAAGTGATAAGCCTTAGGCTGTAGATTATGTTATAGTCTTGATCTGCGATAATTCGCGTTTTTAATCTGTGTCATCTGCGTTCCAATACGATGGGGGATGGGGTGATATGCTAAAACTTTGTACCTTTGCACCAACTTTGAAACAAATGGGAAATAAATTCCAAGTTGCTTAGCCACAATGAGCTTCTTTATAGCTAATAACTAATTGTAAATTGTTCATTACTAATTGCAAACTGTCCTTTATGGAACTACAAACTATAAAACAACGTTTTGGTATTATTGGCGCTTCTCCTTTATTAAATAGGGCTATCAATATTGCCGTGCAGGTGGCTTCTACCGACCTTTCGGTATTGGTAACCGGCGAAAGTGGTGTGGGAAAAGAATCTTTTCCTAAAATAATACATCAGCTGAGCCAACGAAAGCATGGACGTTATATTGCCGTAAACTGTGGTGCCATACCCGAAGGGACTATAGACAGTGAGCTTTTTGGACACGAAAAAGGCTCTTTTACAGGGGCTAGCGATAGCCGCAAAGGCTACTTTGAAGAAGCCGATGGTGGCACTTTGTTCTTAGACGAAGTGGCGGAATTGCCTTTGGCAACCCAGGTGCGTCTGTTGCGGGTGTTAGAAGCAGGCGAATTTATGAAAGTGGGTAGTAGCAAGGTGCGCAAAACCAATGTGCGCGTGATAGCTGCTACCAATGTAAATATACCCGAAGCCATTGCACAAGGCAAATTTAGACAAGACCTCTTTTATCGCCTCAATTCTGTGCCTATACATGTGCCCAGTTTGCGCGAACGCAAAGAAGATATACATTTACTGTTTCGTAAGTTTGCTGCCGATTTTTCAGAAAAATACCATATGCCCGCTATCAAACTGGACGAAGGGGCGCAAAAAATGCTTGTCAATTATAGGTGGGAAGGCAATATTCGTCAGTTGAAGAATATTACAGAGCAAATAAGCACCATAGAAACAGAGCGTATAGTAGATGCTACTACTTTGGTAAATTATCTCCCTCAACAGCAACAAAATGCACTCCCAATGCTTTACGACAAAGGGCGGGAAACTTTATCGGAACGCGATTTGTTGTACAAAGTATTGTTTGATATGCGCAAAGATATTACCGAACTAAAACAGACTATCAAACATTTGCAACAAGAAATCGGTACAACGCAACAAACGCCTTCTCCATCCAATTTGTCGGATACAGAACGTGACCTAAGGTTGTTGTTGCCTGCTAAAGAACAAGATGCCATAATTAGAAGTGCAGACCATTACAATATATCTGAACATAAAGATATTCCTGTGTATGAGACTGATATTGACGAATCTGCTGAAGCGGAAGTGATAGAAGAATCGCTTTCTATACAGAAAAAAGAAAAAGATTTGATATTGAAAGCCCTTGAAAAGCATAATGGCAAACGCAAATATGCAGCGGAGGATTTAGGTATCTCTGAGCGTACCCTTTATCGCAAAATTAAAGAATACGATATAAAATAATGAGGCTCTTACATCATATCAAACGTTGGATTCTACTAGGTTTCTTTATAAGTTTTATAGGGGGTATGCAATCTTGTGTGAGCTATTCTTTTTCTGGAGCTTCTATACCGCCTGAAGCCAAAACCATTAGTATTCAATATTTTGAAAATAAAGCGGATTTTATTGTGCCTTCTTTAAGTGCCACCCTTACCAATGCCGTAGAAGATAAATTTACAGGACAAACAGATTTGGCCTTGGTAGAAAACGATGGTGATTTGAAAATAGAGGGTTATATTAGCAATTATACTATTACGCCACAAGCTATTACGGGCGACGAAACGGCTGCGCTTACCAGGCTCACTATTAGTGTGAAAGTGAAATACGAAAATACTATAGAAACAAATAAAGACTACGAATCTACTTTTACACGCTACGAAGAGTTCGACTCTAGTAGTGATATTTCGAGTGTGCAAGAGGCATTGATAGAAAGTATAGTAGAAATGATAGCAGAAGATATTTTTAACAAAGCAGTTGTAAACTGGTAGCCATGAATATAGATAGATTTTATGCCATATTAAAAAATCCTACACTGCTCAATAAAAGTAGTTTAGAAGAATTGTGTAGTATGGTAGAGGCTTATCCTTATGCTTCTAATTTACATCTTTTATATTTGCTTAACTTAGTAGATGCCAAAGACCATAAAAGCAAAGAGTATTTGGCAATAGCTGCTTTGTATGCGGGCGATAGAGCTAAACTAAAGTATTGGCTAGACTATATCAAGCATCCACCCGTGCTTACGGGTGCTAATGTTGCAACAGTTTCGTCTCGTGTAGAGAAAGATAAGGCGGCTTTATTGTCGCTTTTGCGCCAACGTATGAAAACGTTTAAGGCACAAAAAGAAGATAAAATAGCCAACAAAACTTTGCCTAAAAATGAACTTATAGAGCGTTTTTTAGCAGAACAACCTAGTATCTCTCGTCCCGATAGCAACAGTTTTTACAACCCGCAACAAGAGGCTATAGAGAGCACAAGAGAGGATGTATCTAACTTAGTAACAGAGACTTTGGCTAATATTTATATACAACAAGGCTTAGTAGAGAAAGCTATTGGTGTTTTTGAAAAATTAATTTTGAAATATCCAAAAAAAAGCAGTTACTTTGCAGACCGAATTGAAGAACTGAGTAAAAACACAAAAACATAAAATAATGGGT
>PDWI01017958.1_pt1 | contig 10815 bp, 9 predicted proteins | sample 1430891 | NCBI WGS metagenome assembly PDWI01 (sample SAMN01162508, study PRJNA174530) | Oral metagenome, whole genome shotgun sequencing project. | biome: Marine environment; feature: Marine mammal; material: Swab sample of the gingival sulcus; isolation source: swab sample of gingival sulcus... | reverse complement strand
CCGCTCAGACTTTTCAATATATTGCTTGCTGCTTTTATTCGAACAACCGCACTTTATCCTAAGCTTAATCGCTTTTTGATAGGACCTAAGGTCTATCAGCGAAACGAGCTTTCGATTAACTTTGTGGTAAAGAAGGATATTAGTATAGAGGGAGAGGAGCGCAATGCGCTCGTATATTTTGAGCAGAGTGATACTATTTATGATGTTGCTCGCCGCGTAAATGCCGCAATAGATGAAACTCGAGAGCTTGATGATTCTGAGCTTGAGAACATGTTACGTTATGTATTTATGCTTCCTACCTTTATTATCAAGTTTGTGTTCTTTGTATTGCGAGGTCTTGAAAAGATAGGTCTTTATCCTAAAGCAGTGCGAGAAGTTGATGGGCTTCATGTGAGTTGCTTTATTTCAAACTTGGGTAGTATCGGACTTCCTGATGCACCCTTTCATCACCTCTATGACTGGGGTACTACCAGTATCTTTATTACTTCTGGATCCATACTCCGTTCACGCGAAGAGGGACCTCATGGAGAGGTTATACGAAAAGAGACCATGAACCTTGCATATACGATAGATGAGCGTATAGCAGATGGATTTTATCTCATCCAGGCAATGAGAGAGCTCAAGCGCAATATCGAAAACCCCGAGTTGCTGACCAAGGCTCCAGATCTTAGTATGGTGGTGCAATAATGGCAAAACTTAAAACAAAGGATAGTTCTATGAAAAACTCAAAGCATGACATCGAAACCGTTGATCTTGATGATGTAGATATTAAGCTTCTTAAGACGCTCCAGAAGAACTCACGTTGTTCTTTTCAGAATGTTGCTCGTGAGTGTAATGTCTCTGGAGGAACGATACATGTTCGTGCTGATAAACTCGTGGAAGAGGGTGTCATTCGAAACTATGGCGTACAGATTGATTATGAAAAGCTTGGCTTCCATGTACTCGCCTATGTTGGAGTTAAGATTAACAAGATACATAACCGAGCTGAGTTTATCGAGGGGCTTCGAAACATTCCTAATATTGTTGAGACTCATTCTGCTACCGGTATGTACGACCTTCTCATTAAGATCGTAACACGCACTACTCGAGAATTGCATGGCATACTTACCGAGCAGGTTATTACCCTTGCCGATGGCGTATCCACCGAGACTATTATTTGTTTCGATACTCCTATAGATCGTTCACTCAATCTCGATCTTGTAGATTAACGTAGTTTAGTTTCGTGGCAAAATCAAAAATACGTGGTGCAGATGCCTTTGAGGCTTATTATCACGAAATGTGGCAGGAGCGTTGGCCCTCATTGAGGGAGGCGCTCCTTTCTGAGTCTCAATACCATAGCTTTGTACGAGGTACGATGCGTCCATATTATATGAACTATGCATCCAAGCTTCTCATTGATGCACTCGCTATAGAAGATAGGGGAGACATCGATGTGCTCGATCTCTGCGCAGCACCAGGCGGAAAGTCACTGCTCGTAGCCGATGCAATTTCAGATGCAAGCACGCTTCATCTCAATGACCTTTCTCGCTCTCGGGTAGATCGCTTGCGCCGCGTCTTTGCCGAAAGCTTTGGAGCTGATGAACGCATCACTATTTCAGTCGGTGATGGAACGAGATGGGGTATGCACAATCCTGAGCACTATGACCTTATCATCCTTGATGCACCCTGTTCTTCAGAGGGGCATGTGCTCAGTTCTAGCAAGAAACTGAGTCAGTGGGGGCCAGCACGTATCAAGCGCAATGCTCAGACCCAACACGCCCTGCTCTGTTCGGCATGGGACGCTTTGCGCCCAGGGGGATTACTTATGTATTCGACCTGTGCGCTTGCCGAGCGAGAAAATGATGGTGCCGTTGCGGCATTGGGCAAAAAGCGCGAGGGCGTGCAGGTAGCAATCCAGCCCCCACGTCCGGGAGCAGAACTCGCCCTGATGGGAGAAAAAACTGAGCATGGTTGGCTCCTGCTTCCAGACCATAACGAAGGCATAGGTCCTCTCTACGTAAGTTACCTCTCTAAGAAATTCTAGTATCTGCCTCACAAGCCCCGCCCAGCTCTTGCTCTACACGCAATCACCTATACGCCATGCTCTACACGCAATCCTCTGTATTTGGTAGGATAAGACTATGAATATAGTATCTTGGAACGTAAATGGTATACGTGCCGTTATGAAAAAGGGTGCACTTGCCGAACTTATGAGCACCAATCCCGATGTCGTCCTTTTGCAAGAAGTGCGAGCCTCAGATGAAATTTTTGAGGGGCACAAAGAGCTTCAATCACTTATCTTCTTTGGTTCCTATCATTGTTATCTCGGAGCAGGGGAGAAAGCGGGCTATAGCGGGGTTACTATCTTGTCCAAGCGAGAAGCTGATGAGGTGCGACGTCTTGGCGTAGAAGAGTTCGACCAAGAGGGCCGAGCCTTGCTCGTGCGCTTTGGCGATACCTGGGTTGCAAGTTGTTATTTCCCCAATAGCCAAGAAGAAGGCAAGCGCCTCGATTATAAGGTGAGGTTTTTTGATGCCCTTCTTGCAGAAGTTGCCAAAATAGAAGAAGCAGGACAGCACGTCATCGTAGGTGGTGATTATAATGTAGCACACCGAGCTATCGACCTAGCACGCCCCAAAGAGAACGTGGGCAAACCTGGCTTTATTCCAGAAGAATGTGAAGCGATGGATCTTTTTCTTGAGCGTTTCGTCGATGTCTATCGAGAGGCAAATCCAGATAAGACCGGTGCTTATACCTGGTGGAGTTATCGAGGGGGGGCTCGTTCACGTAACGTAGGCTGGCGTATTGATTATCTTTGTTGTACCAAAGCTCTTGTTGATCGAGTACATGATCCAAAAATTCTTGCAGATCAGATGGGTTCAGACCATTGTCCCGTAAGCATTGAGTTTGACCTCGCATAATCGATATAATGATTTGTATATAGTCATATATATGCACTGAGGACCCGAGGAGGTTGCATGAAGGTACTGATACTTGGATCAGGAGCAAAAGAACACGCTATCGTATGGAAGCTTGCACAAAGTAGACGAACTACCGGCGTATATGTAAACACTGGCAATGACGGGATGCAAGCATTTGCACACCCCTTGAGTTTGCCTCTTTGTGATGCCGAAGCGATCTATAGAGCATATCTCAAGTATGAGATAGATGTTATTTTTATTGCAACTGAGACCCCTAAGTGCTTTGACCTCGTAGATCAACTTCAGAATATGGGAGCGACTATAATTGGAACCCCGCTTTCATCATTGGTCTTTAATGATAAACATTTCCTCCTTGATTTTGCTGAGCGTCATAACATTCCGATGCCAGAGACCCATGTCTATACAGATATCGAAGCCTTAGAGGCAGATGCTGACAAACTCTTGGCTAAGAGCTCTTGCATACTCAAGTCTTGTTATGAGATGTCCAGTAGTATGCTTCATTCGGTGAGCGACAAGAAGGAGCTCATGCATGGAGCTGAACAAATCTTTGGCGGGCATAACGATGTTATCGTGCAGGAGAGTATCTCTGGTGTCCCTGTGACCCTTACTGCTTTTGTCGATCATAGTGGTTATCTGCTTTTCCCAGCTTGTAGCGAATATAGCCGGGTTGATACCAAGTCTGAAGCACGTATTACCGGAGGGCTTGGGGCGATAGCTCCATCACCATATGTCAACCCAATTGTGCTTGATCGTATTATTGCTCGTCTTAACGACCCTGCGACCCAAGCGATTATGCCATTGGTCAAGTCCGATTTTGTCGACATACTCGCAGCTATGCTTGAGGACAAGGTCGATGAACACCAACTCTCCCTCTCACGCGATATGGCAGTATCCGTTGTTGTTGCAAGCAAGGGTTATCCCCATGCACCAGAGCTTGCAAAACCTGTTGAGCTTAGTTTCGACTATGCTGATGATAATTCTGTGTTGTTTTATGGGGCGGTCGCCAAGGAGGGGGCGCATAGTATTACCTCGGGAGGCCGACCTTTTACTGCAACTGGTTGGGCTCGTACTATTGCAGAAGCCAATAATTATGCATATAAACGAAGTGCCAGTGTTGCTTTTGAGGGGGCATGGTCTCGACAAGATATCGGCACGGAGTTTTTTGAGGATATAGATGTCTAAAAGATCAGGTATCGTAAGTGTTATAGGCAGGCCTTCTGCAGGCAAGTCTACGCTGCTCAATGAGCTTTGTGGTTATAAGGTATCTATTGTTGCTTCATCGCCACAGACTACTCGCAACACCATTCGAGCGATTGTGCAGGATGAGCGAGGACAGATTGTTTTGCTTGATACGCCAGGCTATCACAAGAGTCAAAAGGCCTTTAACCTTCGCCTCTCTGAGCTTGCGCGAGAAGCACTTGAGCAGGCGGACCTCGTACTTTATGTTATCGACACCTCTCGACCAAGCGGCGAAGAAGAAGAAGCTATTGCAGAACTTGTGCGTCCACTCGCTGATAAGACTATCATTGTGCATACCAAGATGGATCATCCCTCGTCAAGCAAGGCTCATGTTGCAGATTTGGTAGCAAGTATTGGAGCCAAGCAGAGCGTGTATACTTCGATTCCAAGCAAGCAGAAGACTGATGCCGTTCAGCATAGAGCACAGAATGTTCAGGGCGTGGACAAAGTCCTTGATACCATCTTTGAGCTTTTGCCGGAGGGTGATCCTCTCTATCCAGAGGATATGTATACCGATCAGGACCCTGAGTTCCGTATTTCTGAGATTATTCGTGAGCAGACCATCAATAGACTTGCTCAAGAGATACCACATGGAGTCTATGTCGGGATAGAAGATCTCGAAGTGAGACAAAACGGCGAACAGCTTTGGATTCGAGCATTGATTTATTGCGAAAAAGAATCTCAAAAAGGAATTATCGTCGGCAAAGGCGGCAAGGGTATACGCGATATCCGTATAGGAAGCCAGAAGGCCATTAAAGCAGTATTCTTTTATCCACGCATACATCTAGATGTGCAGGTGCGCTGCGACAAGTCTTGGCGTACGCGAAGCAAGCTGCTCAATCGGATTATTCACTAAAGCCTCTTTAGCAAAAAAAACTGCCTAAGATGCTCGAAAGGGGGCATTTTTCTCTTGATTTTTTTCTCGCTTGGGTACACTTTTAGATATGCGTGAAATAGTAGAACAGAAGTTTATTGAAGTATTTGCAAAACAGCCAACGATTATCTCTCGAGCACCAGGTCGACTCGAGGTGCTCGGTAACCACACTGACTATAACGGAGGGCTTGTACTCAGCCTTGCTATAGATAGGGAGACGTGGGTAGCCCTAGCTCCTCGCGATGATCGTATGGTTGAGGTCTACGACATACGTCTCCAGGAGACTGAAAGCTTTAGTCTTGATGAACTTGAGCCTTTTGCCTCTGGTTCGTGGATCACGTATGTCAAAGGTGTTTGCTCAGTGCTCAAAGCTCATGGTATCTCTATTCAGGGCTTTGATGCCGTACTCATGAGTTCTATTCCGCTTTCTGCCGGTATGAGTAGTTCTGCTGCCCTTGAAGAGAGCTTCATTCTTGCCCTCAGAGCACTCGCCGATGCTGATAACATTGGTTCTCATCTCGAAAATGCTCGTATTGGACAAGAGGTAGAGAACAAGGTTATTGGAGCACAGACTGGTCTTATGGATCAGATGACCAGCCTTTCTGGCATAGAACATGGATTGCTCTCCTCTAACTTTAAAGCGTTGAGCTTCTCTCATGTGCCATTCCCTGCTCGCCTTGCCTGTGTTGTAGCCAATAGTGGCGTCAAGCATGATCATACCAAGGATTACAATGCTCGTCGCGAAGATTGTATGCGAGCACTCGAAGGCTGCAAGGCAGCAGGCTTTGCCATCGATTGCTTAAGTGATATGAACAGCGAAGACCTCAAGAGTCTCAAGGACAAGCTCGATCCCTTAGCTTATAAGCGAGCTATGCATGTGGTAGGAGAGAATGAACGCGTTGTTGCTGCGTCCCAGGCACTTGAAGTGCATGACTATGAGGTCTTTGGTGGCTTGCTCGGCATTTCTCATAAGAGTTCACAGCTCTATTTTGAAAACTCTTGCCCTGAGCTTGATGAGCTCGTAGCCCTTGGCTCCGAGCTCGACGGCTTCGTCGGCGCTCGCGTAAGTGGTGGTGGATTTGGAGGCATCTCCCTTCATGTTGTGCTTGCAGAAAAGGCAGAAGCTTACGCCGAGAAGCTCAATGAGTGCGCGCTCCGCGAGCACGGCATCAAGCCTCAGGCTATTGTATGTAAGAGTGCAAATGGGGCTTCTATCGTATATGATGCGAGACGCTAGGAGACGGTGAGTATATGAAGAAACGATATATGGCCTTGGCTCAGCGCTTTGCTTTTATTTTTATAGGCGGACTTATTTCAGCTGTTGGTTTGAGCCTTTTTTATATTCCTAATCATTTTGTAAGTGGTGGATTGAGTGGATTTGCCTTGATTATGGAGTATCTCTTAGGAACGCCATCGTGGCTCATGATTCCGCTCCTCAACCTCCCTTTTATTGCTCTGGGCTTTATCTTCTTGGATTATCGTTATGTCATCGGTAATGCGGTAGGACTCTTGGGGCTTTCTTTTGGTATGTGGATCATTCCGCTCTTTGTAGCACCTCCAACACATGATCCTGTGCTTGCGGCGTGTATAGGAGGTGCCTTAAGCGGCGCAGGTCTTGGATTCTGCTTCAGATATAGGGGAGGACAGGCTGGGTTTGATTTCTTGTCTCAGACACTCAAGCAAAAACTTGGTATAGAGATGAGCTCTACGATGGTCATCTACAACACTATGATCGTACTTGGTACTACTATCTTTATGAACATAGAGTTGGCTCTTTATACCATTCTTGCAATTTTTATATCAGGATCATTTGTTTCGACTTCGCTGGTAGGATTCCACCGACGACAAACGGTCTGGATCCTTTCTAAGGAGTGGGAGCTTATCAACGATTATATTCTCAATACCCTTCATAGAGGATCTACCCTTACTAATCAGCAGGGTGGTCTTACGGGTAATGAGTATAAAACGATTACAACGATTATTACCACTCGAGAGCTTGCAAAGCTTCGGGAATATATCGTTAAGACAGATCCAGATGCATTCTTCTCAGTAAGCTCTACGAGTGAGGTTGTAGGCAACTGGGTAAAGCCACATAAAGGTGGCTTCTCCCGTTATGAAGATCTTTAGCTTGGTAGAGATTAGCCCTGTGTAAATGAGCTACACGCCCATGCCATCAAGCTCCTAAGATAGGAGCTTGAGGTATGCGTCCAGGATAGGATCGCCAGATCCGGAGAGCACCTTATTGGTAAGCACCTTGCCGAGTTGTACGCCTTCTTGGTCAAATGAGTTAAGGTTCCAAGCAAAGCCTTGGAACATAACTTTGTTTTCATAGTGTGCAAGGAGTGCTCCAAGTACACGAGGGGTGAGTTTGTCTGCAACGAGTAGTGATGAAGGACGCTCTCCAGCAAAACGCTTGTTGGCATTTTCATCATCTTTACCATGAGCAAAGGCTACAATCTGTGCCACGAGGTTGGCATTGAGCTTCTCCATACTGGTGTTGCCAGCTTGGATATAGTCTATATCACTCTGACTTTGTCTAAAGCCAATAAACTGAAGCGGAACAATGTCCTTGCCCTGATGGAGAAGCTGGTAGAAGGAGTGTTGTCCGTTGGTACCCGGCTCTCCAAAGATAACTGGCCCTGCAGGCTCTGTAATCGCTTCACCATCTCTGTTTACGCTCTTTCCGTTGCTTTCCATATCAAGCTGCTGCAAATGTGCAGGGAATCTTGAGAGGGCTTGAGCATAGGGGAGTATGGCCGTTGACCCGTAGCCAAGCTTGCGCAAGTATACGCCAATCATCGCATCCATAAGTGCTGCGTTCTTCGTGATGTCAGGATTGCTTGCAGCAACATCAGCTTCGTGAGCTCCTGCTAGCAATTCTTCAAATACTTCATAGCCTAAGGCAAGCGAGAGTATGACCCCTCCGACGGCACTTGTTGATGAGTAGCGACCGCCTATAAAGTCATCGATAAAGAACGAAGCTCGAGCACGACCAGGGGTCGCAAGTGGGCTTGTCGCACTGGTTACGCATACGAAGTGCTCCTTAAATACTACTTCTGGAGCATGGTCGCTGACCCATTTTGCAACGAGACCGCAGTTAGTGAGGGTCTCTTGAGTGGTACCACTCTTAGATACGAGTATAAAGAGCGTTTCCTCAGGATCTATATCCTTGAGTACTTCGGCTGTATCGTCAGGGTCCACGTTGGAGATAAAGTGTGCTTGCATAGGATGAGATCCACCCGGTGCCGGCAAGCCCTTGAGTGCGAGGTAAAGGGCACGTGGTCCAAGATCAGAACCACCTATACCGATTTGTACTACATGGCGAAACTTTTTGCCGGTAGAACCAAGTATGCGTCCTGCATGTACCTCAGCGACAAACTCTTTGATAGCCTTGAGCTGTGCTGCATAAAAGGCACCCTTGTCTTCGCCTTCCCAAATAACAGGATTGAGCACCTGTCCTCGTGTAAGTTGGTGAAGCACCAGGCGCTTTTCGCCCGTGTTGATAACGGCGCCATTGAGCAGCATATGGTACTTTTCAACGAGTTCTTGTTCTTTGGCAAGATTTGCGAGGGTTTTAAGGGTCTCGTCAGACACCGGCATTGCAGCATATGAATAGCTGAGTCCAGCACCAGCATCAATGCGGAGGTGCTCTATACGTTCAGCGCTTAATAGCTCTTTGAGAGAACTTGCCTCTCCGAGTTCTTTCCAGGCTTTCGTGCTATCGATGTTCTTGAATGTTGGCATTATTACTCCTCTGTATAATTACTTTCGTTTTTAGACCAAGCTTTAGCTTAGAGACAGAGGTCATTAATAGCTTGAGCTATTACTTCGGCTCTTTCTACGTTGATAAGCAAGCGGTCGCCCTTTGCCATAAGCTCATAGCCTGCTGCTTCAAGCTCTGCTACTACTGCTTCGTTTGCCTCTTTTGTACCAATAAGCAAACGGTGTGCAGCTTCACTTGAGTGGGTGATATTATGCTTTCCGATAAGAGCGATGAGCTTTTCAGCTTCTGCTAAGTCTTCTTCCGTCGGCTTGATTACTGGAGCGGTGTTGTTTGCCGTAAAATCTACTCCCTGCTGAGAAACAACTGGGCCATTAAGCTTCTTCCACTCAAGGCGAATGTCTTCGGCAAGTGTCTGTGCCTCGGTTCCGATTACAATTTGTGTGGTATGCTGACTTGGCTTTACAATACTGCGAGCACCAAGCTTGAGGATAGCATCCTCGTTCATGGCATCAAGGTTATTAATCTTGAGGCGTAAGCGCAAAGAACAGTGGGTGATTTCCACGACATTCTCAGCACCACCAAAAGCTTTGATATATGCCAAAGCTAACTCTTCTCTTGCTTCTGCATTATCGCAGGATTTTCCACCAAAGATTCTCTTTATACGAGACCATAGGGGACAGGTTGAATTTTTCATAATTACTCCTTTCTAGTATTCATTCAATATTATATATAGTATACACTGTTTAGGCTTTTACACCAACAACAAACTCGCCGAGGCTTCCATCAATCTCAACTGGGTGACCTTCTGCGACTTGCAAGATGCGAGGTCCAAGGTTAACTACGGTTGGTATTCTATAGGCTTTTGCCAATATACTTGCGTGTGCGGTTCTGCTACCCTGAACAAAAGCCAGTCCAGCAAGTCGCTTGCCTTGTACGAGACGCATGAACTCTGAGGGCCAAAGCTCATCGCTGACGAGTATAAAGCCTTCTTTGATGTTCTGAGCTACCTGAGCTATTTCGTCATCTATAGCATAGAGGGTGCAAAGCCCTCGGCGTCTCAAGTCGAGTATGTCCATAGAGCGCTCTGCCATGAGAAGGTTTTCGCTCTCGGAGAGGTCTTCAGCCACTTCAAAGAAGGTTTCGCTCCATGCCTGTCCTGCACTCTTGCCAGCATACACGGCGTCTTTGAGCCCCTCTGCAATATCTTCATCTTCAAGAATGCTGAGGTGGGCATCAAATATTTCTTCTGCTGTGTTGTTGCCGCTTTCGATGGCCTCTTCTATGTCGCGTTTGATAAGAACTGTCATCTTGGCAAGGAGCTTTTGTATGAGTTGCCATTCATGGTCACAGTTGCCTTCGGCATCCTTGAGATCTATAGCCTTGCGAACATAGAGCGCAGCCGGAGCTTTTACGCGGCCTTCTGCGACTACGATACCCCGCAAATGTGTCTCAACACCAGAAGCAAAGGGCTTGAGCTGTTCTGGGTTTGCAATTTGTCGTCTAAAGCGTGCTGCTATATCGGTGATGTGCTTAGTAGGATTTGGAGCTTCGCAGTTTGGATCGGGGCTTTCGCCACAGCCCTCATTAATGAATGCTATAAGTGCCTCTATCGCTTCAGCAGCATCGCTTCCCTGAGCGACGAGCGTCACCTCAGAATCGTAGACAAAACTCGCTCCCATAATTGCGGTAGGACTCTTTGCACTGACATCTTTGTGTTCTCCCTTTGAGCTTGTCCCACAGATTCTTATGCGAGAAGCAAAACTGCTTGCAAAATTGGCAAGTCTACCGGCAGGTCTTGCATGAAGCCCGTGTATATTAGTAATCCGTGTCGTTCCACGAAGCTCTGGACTTTCATCAGTGATGTCTTCTTCGAGCGGCCCACCCTGAGTCCCTTTGAGTTTTGCATAATAGAGCGCATCGACACCGGCTTTAAGTTTGGTGTTAGGAACCGCCGCATTGCAGTAGTCCCATGCTCTGTTACTAATGATTACGGGAGTCGTGAGTGCTCGGGCACCTCGCATCGCAAGGTCGAAGAGATCAAAACGAATAAGGGGCTG
>PDWI01009874.1_pt1 | contig 10816 bp, 11 predicted proteins | sample 1430891 | NCBI WGS metagenome assembly PDWI01 (sample SAMN01162508, study PRJNA174530) | Oral metagenome, whole genome shotgun sequencing project. | biome: Marine environment; feature: Marine mammal; material: Swab sample of the gingival sulcus; isolation source: swab sample of gingival sulcus... | reverse complement strand
GTTTTTTGGCTATTTCGCCAATTTTCGGGGTTTATTTATGGTAAATATACAAACTATTTTATTGAATTACAATAATTTATGTGTTTTGTGAATGTGCCTTCTTAAAAAAGAAATTAAAGATTAATTAAAATCTACATTTTTACCGATATATATTAATTTACAATCTTTTGGTGTAATCTTTTCGTTTTCAAATTCTGTAATTAAATATAATTTTTCTTCAGTTTTGACAAAAACAGGAATAGAACTTAAATTTTTATGTATTTTTTGTAATTTATTTTGATATTCTTCTTTGGACTCTAAAGGAACTTCGTGTATTTGTGGATAATCACGAATTGTTTCACTAAGATTAATGTAATCATCTTTTTCGGTGAAGAGACAGTTTTTATCAATGTCTTTATTCTTCGAAATTAGCTCCTCTGAAGAGGGTAGACGATAAGCTCCTTGCTCTCCAAAAATTTCAGAAAAATTAGAAAGAACATATTTGTTAATTCCGTCACTTGCAGTCATTGCCATTAAGTATCCTACATCGCTTAATTCTACATTTTCTACGATATCATCATTGTCATAAATGTTTGCTTCAAAGGCTTCTAATCCCATTTTTTTCGCACATTCAATATTTTCGGCGTTGGAATCAATTAATACAACTCTTCTGCCGTTTTCTTTCAAATAATTGGCAATAAATCTCGGCGCCATTGATGCTCCCGCAAATAAAACTGCGTTAGACCTTTGTAAAAATACACCTATTAATTTAGCAAATAATCGAGCAGTTGTAGCGTTTAATAAAACGGTTCCGAGTACGATCATAAAAACCAAAGGCGTAATATATTCAGCTCCTTCAATTCCTTTTTCTAATAATTTGCTTCCGAATAAAGAGGCGATACCTGCCGCCACAATTCCTCTAGGACCTACCCAACTAATAAACAATTTTTCTTTGAGTAATAAAGGTGATTTACGTGTACTCAAAAATACTGCTATCGGACGAATTACAAACACAACTAATCCAAATAAAATCAATGTTTTAACATTATAAAGTAACATTAATTCTTTCATATTAATATTAGCAGATAATAATATAAATAGAATTGAAATCAATAGTACGCTCAACGATTCTTTGAAATATAAAATTTCTTTGATACTTTTTAAGTTACTGTTACCCAGTACCATACCCATTACCACAACAGATAATAAACCTGATTCATGAGCAAAAACATCAGATAAAACAAAAACTAATAATACAAATGCTAATGAAATTACATTTAGAAGATAATGCGGAATTAATTTATTTTTGATTAAGAATTTGAATAAATGTGCAAAGGTAAAACCAAATGAAAACCCAAAAAGTATGATTTTTGAAAAATCAATAAAGGCTGTTTTTGTAAAACCAGAATCACCTCCAACGCTTATAAATTCAAAGACTAATACGGCTACCAAGGCACCAATTGGGTCTATTAAAATTCCTTCCCATTTTAATACGGTAGAAATGTCTTTTTTCAATGGAATGTTACGTAAAATAGGTGATATTACCGTAGGTCCTGTAACAATAATCAATGCAGAAAAAAGCAAAGATAAGTCCCAATTTAGATCAAAAATATAATGCGCAACAACACCTGCACAGAAAAAAGTTACTGCAGATCCTAAAGTGATTAATTTTGTAATTACGGGACCTACATTTTTTATTTCATCACGTCGAAGGGTCAAACCACCTTCAAATAAAATAATACTAATAGCCAAGGATACAAAATAAAATAACCCTTGCCCAGGAAATAATCCCTTTGTACCATTCCATACAGGTTCTATCCATTTGCTTCCATCTTCTGTAAAAAATTCTGAAGAAATAGGTCCAACAAGTAATCCTGTTATAATTAATGGTAAAATAGCGGGTATTTTAAATCTCCATGCTACCCATTGTGCTAGTATTCCTAAAATTACAATTCCTGCAAGTTCTAACATATTTTTAGTTATTTTTATAAAAAGTGTAAAAATACAATTTTTTATTTATTTTTAAAGTAAAATAAATTGTTTTGTAATAAAAAAATGATATAAAGTAAAATATTTTATTTATTTTTGTTACGTAATTTTAAAACTCAATAAAATGTTAAAGAGAATATATTTGATAGCTTTTATGTTTATATCTTTTTTCGGATATAGTCAAAGTTTAGATCCTGTAGAGTCTAAAATAGAATACAAAGATGAATATGCACAATGCTGGAAAGTGTTAGTTTCTCCCGAAGATGATGAAACTAAAAAGGCATTCAAACGCTTTATGAAAAAACGTTACGATGTAAAATTAAAAGGTATCGGAATGTTTAGTAATAAAGATGTTATGGAAGCTGAAGATGTTGAAATTTCTGCTATTTCGTCAAAAAGATTAAATTTTTATGTTTCTGTAATTGATGTTGATGGATTAACAGAAATAAAAGTTTTTGGTAATTATGGTTATTCAGTTTTCTTTGATAAAGAAAAATTTAAGGATGAATATCAAGCGTTAAGGACGATTTTAGTTGATTTTATGAATTCTTACTTGCCTGAATATTACCAAGATAGAGTGAAGGATGCCCAGAAAAAACACGATGAATTTGTAGAAAAAGGGGAGGATTTAGAAGAAGATATTGCTGATGACAAAAAAGAAATCGAAAAATTAAAAAGAGAAATCGAGGATTTACAAAAAGAGTTAGAAGAAAATAAAGAGCAAATAAAACAAAGTAAAAAGAATTTCAATAAAACAGAAGAGCAATTTGATGAACTAAAAAGTTTATTACGAAAAGTAAAATAATGAAAATTTGTATTTATTATTTGAGGCTGTCTAGAATTTTTTAGACAGCTTTTTTTACAGCTAATTCAAAATATTAATCAATCAAAAAGAAATCGCCTAAAAATTATTTTTTAGACGATTTATAGGTATTTAAATACGTTCTTTTATTTTAACTCAAGAACACTAACAGTGTAAGTATCCTGTACATTAATTTCAGTGTTATCTTTCAATCTTCTTACTTTATAAGAAATAGGTGCTGCTGTTTGTACTAATTCTTTAACAACATCTGAATTCATCTCAGAAAGTTTAGGCAATTTAATGAATTCTTGAAAAGTTTTCACATCATTTACATTATTTGCAAGATTTGCTGGACCACCTATTAAATGTATCTGAACATTTCCTTCTTTAAATAATTTATTAAATTCCTTTGTATAATTTACACCTACACCTCCATCAACATAACTAGTGAAAGAAGCTTTTATCGAAGCAGAAACCATTTTCTTTACTTCTTCTGATGATTTTGTTGTTGTAACAAGAATCCAACCAGATCTACCATAATCAACATTACTGATATAAACTGGCTCATACTCTCCTAATTTTTTGGTATTTATATCTCCTTGAATCCAGTTTGAATAATGCTTTGGATCGATTGAAACAGAATACAATTTTTGAGTAAAACTTACTAAAACCTTATTACTTTTTATAACTTGCTCTTGTGAAGCCTTATAATCAAAATTTGACTCAACCAAACCTTTGAATAAACTAGCTTCTAAATGTATTTTTAAAGATTTTTTAAAACTTTCAATAGTTGAAACTTTATTACTCTCATATTGAAAATTACTAGCTACATAGTCAAAATTAATATTGTTATGTTGTTGTGGAATTAGATTATTCAATGAATACCTTACATTAGCTAAAGTAGGTATGGTTTCATCACTAACATTAATAGCTCCTTGTAAACTAATAGATAATGTGATTGGATTAAAATCATTGTCTAATACTAAAGGGTCGTATTTACCTTGCATAAAAGATTTACCTTGCAATATACTACCAGGGTAAATAGCATCATTATTCCCCATTAAGTTAGTTCGCAAAGGGTTTAATGAAAAAGGTTTTTCTATAGTGGTTAGATAAACCTTTTTGTTTTTTCCATCACTTGGGTCAAATTGTATTGTTCCTGTATCTATAGAACCAACCTTTCTTTCAGCAGCTTTTTTAAACTGTACTTCTTTAAGGCTCTCTAAACCTAAAGTTTCATTTTTTATTTCTTCGTCTTTACAAGATGAAAGACCTAAAGAAATTAATACTCCTAGTGTTACATGTTTTAAATTCATAACTAATATACTTTTACGTTTTTATATTCAATTATATTTAATCTGCCATTTTTTAATTTTTGTGTAACAGTGATATTCATTGTTTTAGGAAATATACTACTATCTCTATAATTTATAGGGTCTGATTCGCTATCATAATCCCATCTAAATTTGTGTTCATTTCCTACTTTGTAGTTCGTAGTTTTTCTATTATCTCCGTCATAATTTGTTTCAAGAATATATTCTTTACTGAGATCATAATTACTTAAGTAGGTGTCTGTAGGTTGTTTTCCATCATCTAATTTTAAAAACCACATTCTTCTATAATCTCGATGCCATTTAATTATATTAGCTTTACTTATCATTTCTGAAGGAAACCGAAAATAGACTTTAACACAATTAAATAAAATGCTTTGGACTGCACTTTTTCCAATATAATTATTTGATTTCGTGTTGTATTTCTGTAGTTTAAAATTTAAGGCATAAGAACCAGCCTTTAAAGGTTTAATGTATAAATTTTTGTAATCAGACTCTTTATTAATATTATATGCAGTTATATTAATATATTTTCCATTTTCTAGAATACAAAAATTAAAATCTGAATCTAGAACTTGATGCTTTTGGCTATCTTTACCTTCTAGTTCTATTTTGTAAACTTCATTTTCTCCTAAATCTGATAAATCTGGGAAATCTGATATCTCTAATTTGATATGAGGATTATTATTTAAAAGAATGTTATTTCTAGAGACTTCCTCTATTTCAAAATTTAATTTAGGTTCAGGTAAAACCTCTTTTTTAATTACAGGATTTTCTGTAAGTGTTTCCTTGTCTTTACAAGATAAAAATAAGGTACTTAAAATAATACAAATAAAGATTTTTTTCATTTTACTAAAATTTTAAATTACAACCCAAAATTAAAAATTAAGAAAAATGTTGAAAAATATAAATGTATATATTGTATATATACGTGTATATATGTATATGTAAAGTGTATTTTTAGTAGAATTTAATAAATAGGCTGTCTAGATTTTTTTAGACAGCCTCTTTTTTTAAAATCCTATGTGGTTTTTCTTTTCTGATTTGAAATCCTCTTCATTAAAATGAGTGATTTCGGCTAAGGAATATTCCTTGTTTACTTCAGATGTTATTCCTACAGATTTTAGATAAATATTACAAGATTCGGCATTTAATTTATCAAAATAATATTCAGCAATTAATCGTCCTTTACGTAGTAAAGCATGGTCTATTTCCGTTATTTTAGCATTGAAAGTACAGATAAATTGACATTCTAAAATATCAGATAAAAGCCCATCGGTTATATTTAAAATCGAAGCCACTCCGTCATTATTATTGTGATTCATACCTCTTTCAGCGATATAATTTTCGCAATCTTCTAGTACAATTATCGAATTTTTTTTATCCAAAAGTAAATTTACAAAAGACGGCTCTGTCAATACCTGAATCATATTATTCGGAATGAAAATAAAATCTTTTTCAGGAATTTGAGTCGTTAACCATTTGATATAGTTTGTTTTACCTGATCCAGGAATACCGTGTAACAATACCAAACCTTTGTTGGAATTAGTAAGCTCATCTAAAATTCGGTTGTGTACAGGAGTAAAATCACTGTTGTACATTGTTTTTAGATTGATATTCAGAGGTTTAATTTTATGATTTTTAAACGTTAAATTATTTCCTTCCTTGATTAATAATGAAATTTTAGCTTCTTTGGAGATATATTTTTGCAAATATTTATCCATAAATTTCTTAATTTTTTCAAGATTATTCGTTGTTTTAGGATTGTAAAATATTTCCGTAACTCTATTTAACCCTGATTCGACGATAAATTGGTCATAATCATTTGACAAATCTTCATCTGTTAATATAAAAAGTTCAAATTCTCTGTTAAAATAACAAGATTCTGGAACGTAGAATTTTTTCTTTTTTTCATTGTATGAAACTGTGTTGTAATCTGTACATCTTTCAAAATCTTTTAGGTCGCTAGTTTGTATAACCATTTCAGAATCATTAAGATATATAGCAGGGAATAATCTGTTTAAAATTTCATTATAAGGTCGTTTAGTGTTGGTTGCTTCTTGTTCTAAATCGACCACAGTAAACATTTGAGAACCATTCACACGGAGTTCTTCAAATATTTTTATAGGTTTGTAATATTCTGATTCTAAAAGTTTCATATTTTTTATTTTATTTAAAAATCATTTTGAAAGCGATGATTAACATCACAACTCCAAATATTTTTTTTAGTATATAATTATCAATTTTCAATGCCATTTTTGATCCCAAATATCCTCCAATTACAAAGCAAACTGAAACGATAAGTGCCATTTTCCAATTGATAACACCTGCTTTATTATAGTTTAATACAGCTAAGAGTGTAACAGGAGGGAGCATGACAGCCAAACTCATTCCTTGCGCTTGATGTTGGTTATAATTCAAGAGAATTAAAAATAATGGAACCATCACAACGCCACCGCCAATTCCGATTAAACCGCTTAATAAACCAGCAGTTAAACCGATTACCATTAATAATATTATTGTTGTAGGATTCATTATTTTTTTATTTTGATGATGTATTCTTTTCCCGATTTATTATCTAATTTTGTTTCTCGTAACCAAGGATTTAGCAATTTTAATTCTTTATAAGTCATTTGATATTGTTTTGCAAAATCAGCAAGATTTTCAATAGGTGTATTGATGATAATTTCCTTGTATTTAGGAGTCTCGTAAAGGTCTTCTTTGTCAAAAACAAAACCGTATTTTTTAGGGTTAGATAATACTTCTTTGAGAGCAATTATTCTAAAAACATACCTCGCAGTTTCAGGATTTAACAATAAATCATAATAATCGATAACCTTTTGTTGTTCAAGTCTTTTTGATATTTTTGCACTACCAGCATTATAGGCAGCAGCGGCTAATGACCAAGTTCCGAATTTTGCTTTTGCTTTTTTAAGATATTGAGCTGCACATTTTGTTGCTTTTTCTAAATTATAGCGTTCATCAACGTTGTCATTTACCTCTAAACCGTATTGTTTTGCAGTTCCTTTCATAAATTGCCAAAAACCAGAGGCTCCAGCCCTAGAACGCACATTTTGTAAACCACTTTCGGCAATTGCTAAATATTTAAAATCATCAGGTAAACCCTCTTTTTTAAGGATAGGTTCTATAATTGGGAAATATTTATTTGCTCTTTTTAATAATAACAAACCATTTGATTGCCAATAGGTGTTCACTAATAATTCACGGTCAAGGCGTTCTCTTGTATCAGGTTGATTTAAAGGAACTTGTTCTCCTGCGAAGGTGATTTTTTTAGGTAGTTTTAAAGCTTTTATTTCATATGACTCACTTACATTTTTTAAAAGTTTAGTTACGTCACTTGTTTGTGCATTAAGAAATAAAAATCCTAATCCTATTAAGGCAAGAATAACAATTAATTTTAATGGTTTAGTCATAATTAACAATTTTTTTTAATGATTTCTGAAATTTGTTTCGCTTTGGTTATAATCATTACATGTGTTCCTTTTTCTATAGGAATATAATTTTTGATATATTTAACAGGAAATATTTCATCTTTAATTCCTTGAATATGAGTTATATTGTCGAGTTCTTTTTCTTGTTCCCAGTTGATAACATTATGCAATGCCCATTTTAAATAGGTTTTGTTTCTAGCGGTTAAATATATTTTGTATAATTCAAATCGTTTTTTCAGAAATCGTGTAAAAAATAAAAATTTAAATTGCTCTAAATTTTCAAGTATTATTGTTGGGAATAATTTATATAATTTTGTTTTTCGTAGAAAATAAAATCGTTTAGAAAATTCTTTGTCTGATTTTACACTTGAAACTAAAATTACTTTTTGTACTTTTTTGATTTTACTAATTTCTTGAACTAAAATTCCGCCAAAAGAAACGCCTACAAGTACAGCATTTTCATGTTTTATAGAATTACTAATTCGTTTAGCATAACTTTCAAGAGGCTCATCAACTGAAATCGGATTTATCCATTCTAAAAAATGAAGCCCAAAGCGATCTTTGGGCAATGAGATGTACTCAAATATTTTCGAACTAGCGGCCAATCCTGGCATAAAATATATATGAGTTTTCGTCATTTATTTTTTAGATTTTTTTCTGTCTTCTAACAATTTATTAAGATTTTCTTCAGAATACAATTTTACATCTCTAAATCTACCAGATTCTAATAATTCATTCAACCAATCTTCTTTTTCATTAGCAGGAACTTTAATAATTCCTATTTTTAATGAATTTTTATCATCAATCCATTCTTTTTCAAGCTTTAAACCTTTGTCTTCTATCAATTTTTCAGTTTCTACAATATCAATATTATCCTTAAAAATAACTAAAAGCCCTTTAGAAGGGTCTAGAATTTGCTTAGTTTTTTCTTTGATAGGAGCAACTTCAGAAACTTCTTTGTCATGTTCAACATCATCAATGATTTTATCAATTTCAGCTGTTTCTTGTTTGTTTTCTTGTTTTTTTGGTTTACCGCAACTCGTTATAAATAAAACGGTTAGTAACATTAATGCTATTTTATTAATCATGATTAAGGTTTTTTAATTCGCTAAATTAAGCAATAATTTTATTATTAACAAAATTAAATCTTACAATTCCGTCAAGATCTATTTCTGTTAATGTTATTTGATGAATTGTGTTTACTAATTCGGGGTTCCAAGGTGTTTTTACTTTCACATAATTTTCTGTAAATCCGTGAATGTAACCTTCTTTGTTTTCGCCTTCAAAAAGTACTGAGAGTGTTTGTCCTAATTGACTTTCATAAAAAGCTCTTCTTTTTTTTGCCGATAAACCTCGTAACATTTTACTTCTTTTTGCTCTAATATTTTTTGGAACAACATCTTTCATTTCAATAGCCTTTGTATTTGGTCTTTCTGAGTAAGTGAACACATGTAGATATGAAATATCTAAATCAGCTAAAAAATTATAGGTTTCTAAGAAACGTTCTTCGGTTTCTCCGGGAAATCCGACAATTACATCAACACCAATACAGGCGTGAGGCATTAGTTTTTTTATTTTTAGAATTCTATCTTTGTATAAATCAGTTAGATAGCGTCTTTTCATATGTTTTAAGATATAGTCGCTACCTGACTGTAAAGGAATATGAAAATGAGGAACGAAAGCTCTTGATGTTGAAACAAATTTAATGGTTTCATCTTTTAATAGATTAGGCTCTATCGATGAAATTCGTAATCGATGAATTCCATCAACATTATCTAAGGCACAAACTAAATCATAAAAGGTATGTTCGTGTTTTTTATCACCAAATTCTCCTTTTCCATAATCTCCGATATTAACTCCTGTAAGTACAATTTCTTTGATTCCTTTTTCGGATATTTCTTTGGCATTTTTCAGAACATTTTGAAGAGAATCACTTCTTGAAATTCCTCTTGCCAAAGGGATTGTACAATAAGAGCATTTATAATCACATCCATCTTGAACTTTTAGAAAAGCGCGAGTTCGGTCGCCGATAGAATAACTTCCGACGTAAAAATCAGCTTCATCAATTTCACAAGAATGCACTTGTCCAATCTCATTTTTACTGAGGTCGTTAATATAGCTAGTTACATTAAATTTTTCGGTTGCACCTAAAACTAAATCAACTCCTTCAATATCAGCTAATTCCTTAGGTTTAAGTTGAGCATAACATCCTACGGCAATTAAAAAAGCATCTTTGTTATTTTTTAAGGCTGATTTTACAATTGTTTTAAAACGTTTATCGGCATTATCAGTTACAGAACAAGTATTTATAACATATATATCTGCTTTTTCTTCAAAATCGACACGTTCAAAACCTTCGTTAACAAAATCTCTTGCAATTGTTGATGTCTCAGAGAAATTCAACTTACAGCCCAAGGTATAAAAAGCAACTTTTTTATCTTTTACCATTCTTAAAAATTGATTTAGGTTTGCAAATTTACATTATTTTTTTGGAACAAGAAGAGATAAGTATTTAAAATAAAGAGGGTAGGGGGTAAATAAAAAACACCTTTCCGTATTGAAAAGGTGTTTTTAAAAAATTTTATGAATATAAAATTATTTTGCTTCTGCTACAACTTCAAAAGTGATGTCGGTAGTAACAGTTCTGTGTAAACGTACAACAGCGTTGTATTTACCTAATCTTTTAACATTTCCACCAATTACTTTGATAAATTTTTTATCAATTGATGTTCCTGCTTTTGCGATTGCTTCAGCAACGTTAGCGTTGTTGATAGAACCAAATAATTTATCACCTGTTCCTACTTTAGAAGCAATTTTTAATTCATATTCTTTTATTGTTTTTGCTAATTTGTTAGCATCTTCAATCTCTTTAGCTTCTTTAAAAGCACGTTGTTTTAAATTTTCAGCTAATACTTTTTTAGCAGAAGAAGTTGCTAAAACTGCATATCCTTGTGGGATTAAATAATTTCTACCATAACCATTCTTAACAGTTACGACATCGTCTTTAAAACCTAAGTTTTCTACGTCTTTTTTTAATATCAATTCCATATCGTACTGTTTTATTATTTTAACATATCTCCTACGTAAGGCATTAATGCTAAATGACGAGCTCTTTTAATAGCTTGTGCAACTTTACGTTGGTATTTTAATGATGTTCCTGTTAAACGTCTTGGTAAAATTTTACCTTGTTCATTTACTAAATACATTAAGAAATCAGCATCCTTATAATCAATGTATTTAATTCCTTTTTTCTTGAAACGACA
>PDWI01020275.1_pt1 | contig 10819 bp, 5 predicted proteins | sample 1430891 | NCBI WGS metagenome assembly PDWI01 (sample SAMN01162508, study PRJNA174530) | Oral metagenome, whole genome shotgun sequencing project. | biome: Marine environment; feature: Marine mammal; material: Swab sample of the gingival sulcus; isolation source: swab sample of gingival sulcus... | reverse complement strand
CGGTTTCAAGGACTTCTGCTCCAAGGTCTCGAAAGACACCTCGGCGATCCAATATGAAAACGACGATCTGATGCGGCCCAAATGGGGCGACGATTACGGCATCGCCTGCTGCGTTTCCGCGATGCGGATCGGCAAGCAGATGCAGTTCTTCGGTGCCCGTGCCAACCTCGCCAAGGCGCTGCTTTACGCGATCAACGGCGGCGTTGACGAGGTGACCGGCGCGAAGGTCGCCGAAGGGCTCGAGCCGATCACCGCCGATGTGCTCGATTACGACGAGGTGATGGAGAAGTTCGACGCCGCCATGGACTGGCTCGCCAAGGTCTATGTCAAGGCGCTGAACGCGATCCACTTCATGCATGACAAATACGCCTATGAGCGGATCGAGATGGCGCTGCATGACCGCGACGTGATGCGCACCCTGGCCTGCGGCATCGCCGGGCTGTCGATCGTGGCCGACTCGCTGTCGGCGATCAAGAATGCCCGGGTGAAGGTGGTCCGCAACGAGGCGGGGCTGGCGGTCGATTACCAGATCGAGGGCGACTACCCGGCCTTCGGCAACAACGACGACAGCGTCGACGACATCGCCGTCTGGGTCACCGAAACCTTCATGAAGAAGGTGGCCGAGCAGCCGGTGTTCTACCGTGACTCGGTGCCGACCCAGTCGATCCTGACCATCACCTCCAACGTGGTCTACGGCAAGAAGACCGGCAACACCCCGGACGGGCGCCGCGCCGGCGAGCCTTTCGCCCCGGGCGCCAACCCGATGAACGGGCGCGACACCAAGGGCTTCGTGGCCGCGGGCGCCTCGGTCGCCAAGCTGCCCTATGACGCGGCGCTCGACGGCATCTCCTGGACCGCGTCGGCCACGCCCACCTCCATGGGCCACACCGAGAGCGAGCAGGTGGCGAACCTCTCGAACTGCCTCGACGGCTTCTGCGCCGCCGACGGGTTCCACGTCAACGTCAACATGCTGAACCGCGAGACGCTCGAAGACGCGATGGAACACCCCGAAGCCTATCCGCAGCTCACAGTGCGGGTCTCGGGTTACGCGGTGAACTTCGTCAAGCTCACCCGCGACCAGCAGCTCGACGTCATCAACCGCACCTTCCACGAGGCAATGTAAGCCGGAAACCAACGGGGCGCGCTTTCGGGCGCGCCCTTTGCCGTCTCCTGCCCCCCGAAAGCCAAGCCAATGAGCGTCTACCAGCCGCAAACCCTGTTCAAGACCCGGACCAACCCGTTCGAGGCCACCTCCGAAGGGTTCCTGCATTCGCTGGAATCGGGCGCGGCGGTCGACGGGCCGGGCATGCGTTTCGTGTTCTTCATGGCGGGCTGCCAGTTCCGCTGCCTCTACTGCCACAACCCCGACACCTGGAAGCTGCACAACGGCCGCCGGGTGAGTGTCGAGGATATCCTGGGCGAGGTGGAACCACTGGCCGGCTTCCTCAAATTCGCCGGCGGCGTGACCTTCTCCGGCGGCGAACCGATGATGCAGGGCGGTTTCGTCGGGGCTGCGGCGCGGGCGCTGAAGGAGCGGTTCGGGCTGCATATCGCGCTCGACACCCAAGGCAACCTGCATGATCATTTCGACGATTCCTGGTTCGATGCTTTCGATCTGGTGATGCTCGACATCAAACATATCGACCCGCTGCGCCAGACATCAAACATATCGACCCGCTGCGCCACCGCGAACTCACCGCCCAGCCGCTGCAACCGACGCTCGATTGCGCCGAACGCATGGTGCGGCTCGGCAAGACGATGCGGATCCGTTACGTGCTGGTGCCGGGCTGGACGGATCACGCGGACGAACTCGCGCGGATGGCCGACTACGTCGCCGGGCTCGGGCCGCTGGTGGAACTGGTCGAGGTTCTGCCGTTCCATCAGCTCGGCAAGGCGAAGTGGGAACAGCTCGGCAAGCCCTACCGGCTCGCCGAAACGCCGACCCCGACCAACGCCGCCACCGAGGCCGCGCGGGAGGTTTTCCGCACCCGCGGCCTCACCGTTGCGTGACCTCAGCCTGATGGTGTGACGCTTGCCGGGGCACCTGAACTGCCCTTGGCCACACCTCCTCCGGCAACCTCCCCGCCCCCGGACACTCGCACCAGCCTCGGGTCTTGGCCCGCCCGGTGGTCTGTTCGTCCGAAAGCCTGCGCTGCATTCATCCTTTGTCTGAACGAATTGCCAACAGCCCGACGGCCGGGTCACATCTTCCGACACAACGGCAAAGCCCGACCACAGCCTGACCGGGAGAACGCCTTCGCGAGGGCCAGTGGCGGGGAGAACAGGTCTGGCGAACGCTCTCCCGTGCCATCGTCAGACCACAAGCCCCTGCGCAATCCGGCGCACATTTGAAGGTCGGCAGATCAGCCCAAACCGAAACGCCCGGAAACGGTCGCTCTGGTGCATGCGCGCGTGCAGGATACTCACGATGCCGCCACTCGTCCGCGTCACCTCCCCATGATGCGGGGTCACCCGCTCCCCGGAACCGGGTCGAGGCGATAGGCCCCCAGCCCCTCCACCGCATGACGCCCAACGTGACAGCGGGCGCCGATTTGCAGGATCGGCCAGAGCGGGGCGAGGTCGCCGCCGATCACGATCCGCCCGAACAGCGCCGGGTCGCGGCGCAGCTGCCCGTGGCGGTTGGGGCTTTGGTAGTGGCCCAAGCGCAGCCCCGTCAGGTCATAGTCCAGCCCCGCGGCATGCCGGGCCAGGTCGCGCCCGGTCTCATGCGACAGCGCCACGCCGTTCCAGCGCGACATCGCGTCGGCACGGCGGATCAGCCGGGTCAGCAGGCTGTGCGGACACTCAGGCACCGGCGCGCCACTGGCATCGACAGGCGACAGGAACCGGAGCGCCACCCGTTTCGGCACGGCTTCCGGCGCGATCTCGTGGATTTCAAGACTGCGCCCGGCGACCACCGGCGGCGCTGACATCCCGCGCACACAGCGGCCCCACGGCAGGATCTCGCGGATACCCAGCGTCAGCGCCTCGACCGCGGCCATGGACCAGTCGTTGGCCATGCCGACAACCCGCAGCATGACGCAAAGATCACGGCCCCGCCGCCAGGCGCGGATCAGGTAGGGCTTGGGCAGGCCATCGCCCTTTGGCCCGCGCAACTGCTCGCGGCGAAAGACATCAAGCGCACAGGGCGGCTCCCAGTTGCAGGGACGCGACGCCTGCGCCTCGGGCGAGGCCCCGCGTCCGAGCGCGCCGAGAAAGGAGCGCCGCAGGTGCCCGCCGATATCCGCAGACACCCCCTGCCCCGCCCCTTCGAGACGCAGGGTAAAGGTCTGGTCATACCACGCGGCGGCCAGTTGCTGCACATCAACAATTTCTGGCCGCGCGAGGACGCGCGCCAGTCCGGTCTGGGGGGCGGTTTCCATGCACGCACCATGCCGCCCCACCCGGAGCCGGTCAATCCGCCTTGGTGCGGACAGGTGATTTCACCTCCAAGCTCAACCCGGGCGAGGTGCTGCGCAAGTTTCAATCCGCCTTGGTGCGGACAGGTGGTCTCACCTCTTTATGGAGAGAAACGTGAAGAAGCTGGAGTTTCAATCCGCCTTGGTGCGGACAGGTGATCTCACCGCAAGCAGATACACCTCAACTGAACTATATGGGTTTCAATCCGCCTTGGTGCGGACAGGTGATCTCACCAATGAAAAAAGTGAATCTCGCACGTCGCGCGAAGTTTCAATCCGCCTTGGTGCGGACAGGTGATCTCACCGCAGATCGCCAGCCGCGTGAGCGGGTACGTCCGGTTCGAGTTTCAATCCGCCTTGGTGCGGACAGGTGATCTCACCGCCGATGTCGTGGAAATCACCGTGTCTGGAAAGTTTCAATCCGCCTTGGTGCGGACAGGTGATCTCACCCCGGACAGGCTTTGCCCCACACGCCACCGCATGGGTTTCAATCCGCCTTGGTGCGGACAGGTGATCTCACCCACATGCGCGATCTGCTCGGGCCGCACGGCGTTTCAATCCGCCTTGGTGCGGACAGGTGATCTCACCTGCAGATCGGCTCGACCCCGATATCCCGGTTCGTTTCAATCCGCCTTGGTGCGGACAGGTGATCTCACTTGGGATATACCTGTAGTAATCCTCCCCCGGAAGGTTTAGGTGTCATAGTTTCAATCCGCCTTGGTGCGGATAGGTGATCTCACCCTGAAATCGCCTTCCGTGAGGCCCTTGAGAAGTTTCAATCCGCCTTGGTGCGGACAGGTGATCTCACCCCAAACATTCAGCCTCATCATTGATGAAAACGAGTTTCAATCCGCCTTGGTGCGGACACGAGTTTCAATCCGCCTTGGTGCGGACAGGTGATCTCACCCAATGCTGGGTTTTACGCGCGGGGAAGCGGAAGTTTCAATCCGCCTTGGTGCGGACAGGTGATCTCACCGCGAAATGGGCGGCTGTTTCGCCAAAAATGCCGTTTCAATCCGCCTTGGTGCGGACAGGTGATCTCACCTCGAAAAGTCCTGCCGCCCGCGTATGCAAGTGTTTCAATCCGCCTTGGTGCGGACAGGTGATCTCACCGCCGTAGGCAAACAGCCTAATCAGATCGTTTCGGTTTCAATCCGCCTTGGTGCGGACAGGTGATCTCACCTCAACTGTCGATTCACTCGAACGTATCAGAAGTTTCAATCCGCCTTGGTGCGGACAGGTGATCTCACCCGACGTGGACCCGAACTCCGAGACTCTGGCAGGTTTCAATCCGCCTTGGTGCGGACAGGTGATCTCACCAAACACAAAGACGGAGAAGTCCGCAGTAAATGTTTCAATCCGCCTTGGTGCGGACAGGTGATCTCACCTTACCCCCTGTAACCCCTTACCTGTCAAGATAAACCCGACAGCTTTTCCGAAGCCAAACAACGATTTGCGGTGATTTTCAGCTGCGGAACGCATGTCCCTCCCGTTTTATTCTTTATTCACAGAGCCTTGCATCCAATCTGAGCCTGATTTCCATCGACTCGGACCCTGTAATAACCTTACCCGACCCCCGGTGCCTGACAAGGGCTTTATCCTGGACAAGCAACCGGAGGGTGCGAAACTGTTTCCCCTTGCTCCCGTTACGCGGGATCGCTTAGCCTTCGCCCAAAGGGGGAGAGCATGTGCAAGAAAACATGGGTCGAAGGCGTGAATTTCTCAAGCTGCCTGTATGACACCAATGACCTGTCGGTCATTCGCGGCTCCAGCCTGTTGTATGAGAAGTTCGCCGAGGATTTTGCCGCCCGTGCGCCGCTGTGGGCCGGGGCGTCCATGGCGGTTTACGACAGCGACGGCGAGGCGGAAACGCTGGTGACCGCGTTGGAAGAGGCCGCGCGGGAAGAGCCGTATCGGCACCTGTCCTTTGCCATTGGCACCGGGCGCAGCGAGGCCGAGGCGCAGGCGCGCGCCCGTGTGGCGCAGATGCAGTCATGGTCGCTGCCCGACCCGGGTGTCGCGGGGGCATGGCGGCACGACAGTCTCGACGGGGTGCGCCCCGCCGACCCGCATGTGCATGACGAGATCAAGGGCCATCTCTCCCCCTCGGTTGCGGCGCGGCTCGCGGCAGGGCGGGACGCGGCACGGTCGCAGGCCCGGCTGGTAACGCTGGGGGCAACGACAGAGCAGCTTGAAGGCATCCGTTTCGCGCAGGATTTCGAAGACCTGATCGCAGAGCCGCCTTGGTGGGTGCCCGAGACCATGGCCCGCAAGATCGCGGTGATCCACCTTGACGGCGACGGGTTCAACAAGGCGCGCAAGGCGTCGGCGGACCCGGAGGCGTTTTCGGAGGCGTTGCGCGGGAAGTTCCGGGGGCTGATGTCGGCGCTTGTCGAGGTGTCCCGCAAGGATGCCGGTGACGACCGCGGCATCGCGCCGCCCGTCCTGCGCATGGCGCAGCTCGTCTGGGGCGGCGACGACATCACGCTGGTGGTGCCCGCGTGGCAGGTTTTTGTCGTGCTGGAGGCCGTCAGCGAGGCGGTGGCAGGCTGGGAGATCGACGGGGAGCGGCTGGGGTTCTCCGGCGCGGCCATCGTTGCCAATGTCAAGACGCCGATCCGGCAGATGGTCGCGCTTGCCGGAACGGCCGTGGATATGCTCAAGGAGAGCGATACCCGTGGCAGCGTCACGGTCGATGTTTACCGGAGCCTTGCCGTGCCGGATGCCGAAACCAATCTGGCGCAGGTTTTGCAGGAGGATCGGAAGGTGCGGTTGGGGGCCGACACCCCCGCGACGGTCGCCGTTCCGCTGAAGCAGGTCGCGGCGTTCCGCGATGCGGTTGCCCGTTTGAAGACCGAGGGCAGCGCGGGGGCGCTGTCACGGTCCAAGGCCGTCGGGCTGGCCAATGCCCATGGCCAGACGGGGGATGACAGCCAGTTGGGCGAAAGCCTCGCCGAGTATGACCTTCAGGTGCTGGGGTATGATGTCGACGGGGCGGAAAATCCCTCAAAGCGGGCGTTGTCGGAACTGCCTCTTGTGGACGACAACGCCCCCCTTGCGACCCGTCTGAAACTGATCCTCGATCTGTGGGACATCGTACCGCCAGTTGACCGGGAGAGCGCCTCATGAAGCGCCACCTGCTGAATGTCGCGCTGACCCTGCGCGCGCCCTTCCTGTTTCCGGGCCAATCCTCCATGCGCTTCGGGCTGGACGCCAGCGCGCTGCGCGATCGGGATGGGGTGCCGCTGGTGCCGCAAGACCAGCTCCGTGGTGTGTTGCGGCACGCTTGTGCGGATGTGTTAACCGCTCTGGGCCGTGACCCCGATGCCCGCGATGCGCTGTTCGGCAGCGGCTCCGGCGATTGCGACCAGGCAGACAAGGGTGCCGATGCCGCTCAGTTTGCCCCGGCGCGCTCACGGCTGATCTTTTCCGACCTCAGGGCCGACAGTGAGCAAAATCCATCCTTCGCCGTGCGGGTCGCGATTGACGAGGACACCGGCGCGGCGAAAACCGGCGCGCTGCTCTTTGCCGAACTCGTGGCGCCACCGGGGGCCGAGGTCACATTCTCTGGTCAGGCGGTGCTGTATGCGACCGACGCGGAGGCCGATGCGTGGCTCGGCTGGCTGAACGACGCAACGAGCTGGATCTCGGCGGTTGGCGCGATGAAATCGGCGGGGTTTGGCGAGGTGACGGGGTTCACGATCACCCGTGACTCCTCGGCCGATCTGGTGGTCGCCCCTGCCCCTTCCCCCGCAAGACAACGCTACGCGCTGCGGCTCGACCGGCCGTTCCTTGTCGATGCGGAGCGGGTCGGGCGCAATGCGTTTCGCGGGCGGGAGGAAATCCCGGGCGGTGTGCTGAAGGGGGCGCTGGCCACGAGGCTGGCTCACGCCGGGCAGCTGGACACGCTGAACCAGGCACTGTCCGCGATGCGCATCGGCTTCGCCCGCCGCAAGGGCGTCAGGGAGAAGCTGCCGAAATCGCTCATGTCGGCGGTGCTCCCGCAGCAAGGCGTCGTCTATCGCGACGCGGTAATGCTCGGCCCGGATCAGGCTCCGGTTCTGAGCGGTACGCCCATGGCCTTCGCATCCGACTGGAAAGCCGCCAGTTGGGAGAAGCTCCCCGAAGCCTTCGCCCCCCTGCCAGCGCTGGAGCGCGACCTGCGGATCCACGTCGCCATCGAGGAGGGCGCCAACACCGCCGAAGACGAAAAGCTGTTCATCTTCGATTCCGTGGTGCCCGGCGACACGACATGGCTGTTCGACGTCGACTACACCGATGTGCCAGAGCCAGAGCGGGGCAAGCTTCACGCCTGGTTGCTGTCCGGCCTGGACGGGATCGGCAAGACCGGTGCCATCGCCACGATCGAAACGGCTGACCCCGCCGAACGCCCCGGCCTGCGCCCCCTCCCCGGCCAACCCGACACATATGCCATCGTGCTGCAAAGTCCTGCCGTCATGGCCAGCCCGTCCGACGCCCCCGACACACGCGCCGCTTATGCCGGCTATTGGAACAGGGTGTTGCCGGGCGCTGTGATGAAAACCTTCTTCGCCACGCAACGGCTCGCGGGCGGCTATATCGGCAGGCGGTTCGGAGCGCGCGGCACCTATGCGCCCTTCTGGCTGACCGAGGCCGGATCGGTCTTTGTCTTGTCCGGCGTGGATGAGACCGCCCTGAAACAGCTGGTCGATCGTGGGTTGCCCGCGCCTGTTGTGGATGGTGCCGAGACCGATTGGCAGAGCTGCCCCTATCAGCCGGAAAACGGCTATGGCGCCATCACAGCGCATTACGATCCGACCGAATTCGGGAGGGATTTCGATGCCTGACCTGCTGAAAAGGCACAGCTATAGCTGCATCCTCGAAACCGTCACCCCCCTTCACCTCGGCTCGGGCGATATGCGCGACGATCTGCTGCCTGAAATCGAAGTGACGCGCAACGGCGTCACGGAGAAGCGCAAAGTGGCGGTGGCTGCGATCCAGCGTGACGATCAGAAATGTCCTTATCTGCCCGGCACCGCCCTGAAAGGCGCGCTGAGGCGGAGCGCGCCGGACGGCGGCGAGGCGCTGTTCGGCAGCATCTCACCGCAGGGCCGCATGGGGGCATTGCTGCTGCGCGGTGCGCGTTGGCTCTCAGGCGGTGACGGCACCGGCCTGCCCTTCGCAGGCAAGGCCACCTTTGTTCATGCCCGCAACAAGATCGACCCGGGGCGCGGCACATCGGACAGCAACAAGCTGTTTCACGCCGAAATGGTCATCCCGAAATCGCGTTTCGAATGGCACTTCCGCCTCGAAACGCGCGGTGACATCGACAGGCTGGAAAAGGCCTTGCTCAAGGCACTGGCACCATGGGCGGAGGAACGCGGCATTGCCATCGGGGCGAATAAATCCGCCGATCTGGGGCGAGTGCGGCTGGTGGAAGGCACTCTGAAGCGCACGGATTGGCACGTCGAAGGCGGGCGGCTGGTGGCACGGAGTGAGGCGCAGACGCTGCCCCTGTCGCCCTCCACCGCCGCGCCTGATGCCCGGCTGACCCTGTTTTGCGAAGGGCCGTTCCTGACCCTCGACACTGATGCGCCCCCCCCCGAAGATAACGACGCGCATACCCCACAACTGCGCGCCCTGCGCCACGGCGGCGATCCCTTCGTGTTGGCAACGATGGTGAAAGGCGCCCTGCGGCAAAGGCTGTCCTGGCTGCTGGCCTGCGACGCCTTCGACCCCGACGCCACGCCCCCCACACGGGGGGAAACCGTCATCCGCGCCCCCTCCGAAACACACCGCCTCTCTGCCGAGGAACGCCTGTTCGGCGCGGCGGGCTGGCGGGGGGTGCTGCGCGTCGCGGTGACGGAAACTGCGCGGGAAGCGGCTGTCAAGTCGTCACAGGTCCGCGTCGACCGCTTCTCCGGCGGCACGATGGACAGCGCCCTGTTCACAATCGACGCTGATCGCGGCGTGCGGCTGGACCTGGCCTTCTGGCTTGACGCGACCCGCGCGGGGGAAAACGACCAGCAATTGCTCGCGCGCCTGCTTGCCGACATCCGCGCAAACGGGCTGGAACTCGGCCATGGCACCACCCGGGGCTACGGCTGGTTCGAGGTGGAGGAAGACTGATGGCACTCACCGAAGACCAAAAGGATTTCCTGCGCGAGCGGGTGCGGGAGGGGTTGTCTGACGACGAGGTCAATACAGCCTACGAAGAGCGCTTCGGCCCGCCGTCGCATTCGGATTTCGTCGAATGTGGCGCCGTTTGCAGCAACGCCCGTGCCGGGTTGGAAAAAGCCCCGGACACCGGCGCCTCTCAAGAGCACAGCGCCCCAGCCCAAACCAACGACCCCCCCTTCGACGAGACCATCGCCGACACCTCGGCGCATGAGCTTGCCCCCTTCCGCTTCATCCCGGTCAACGAAAAGATCTGCAAGGCGGAAGACGCCGTCTGCAACGCCGCAGCCACCGGACACCTGCATGACTGGCCCCTGCCCGAGGGGCTGTCCGGCCAGCTTGGCGTCACGATCACCGCGGACAATGCGATCATGGTCGGCGGCGGGGATGGCAATGCCGAAACCCCCGCGAAGCTGGGCGACACATGGGTCATTCCGGGCGCGACGCTCAAAGGCCTGACCCGCGCGGCGATGGAGATCGCCAGTTTCGCCCGGCTGTCCCAGACCAACACCCACCGGCGCTACGGCATCCGCATGTTCGAACACGCGTTGTTCCGTAACCGCACCCCCGCCCAGACCGGGCCGGGGCTCCGCGCCGGGTGGTTGCAGCCGTCAGACAGCGCCCCCAGTAGCACCCCCAGCGGCTACGAAATCCACCCCTGCCGCTGGTGGCCGATCCGCATCCGAGATCTTTTCCCGGACGACGATCCCGGCACGATGCATGCGAAATGGCTGAAGAACAAATCGCTGAAACAGCGCTACGCCAAGATGGGAATGCAAAGGCCAAAACCCGACGGGGCGCTGTTCGACTTCACGAAAACCCGGGGCTTCTCGACAAAAGCCTTGCACGGTCAGGACCTGGTTAAACCGGATCGGGTGGCCCCGGAGATCACGGGCGTTCCGGTGTTCTGCGACAAGTCGTCTACTTTTAGGAAGAAGAAGATAAGGGCCCTGGCGGCGACCTTGAACAAACAGGATAAACGGCACAAACCCCGCCTCCACAAGAAAACCGAAGCCGTCTTCGAGAGCACCCCCAACGGCCCGGCGATCCCGGTGCCGCAGGACGTCTGGGACCACTTCACCCAAAACAACAGCGATCAGCTGCCCCACGAGTTGCGCCCGCGCGGCAACTGGAAAGCCCTGAAACCCACCCTTGACAGCGGCCAGCGCATCCCGGTGTTCTGGGATTGCGCGACCGAGGGCGAAATCCACGACTTCGGGCTGGTGCGGGTGTTCAAACGGGCG
>PDWI01009872.1_pt1 | contig 10820 bp, 10 predicted proteins | sample 1430891 | NCBI WGS metagenome assembly PDWI01 (sample SAMN01162508, study PRJNA174530) | Oral metagenome, whole genome shotgun sequencing project. | biome: Marine environment; feature: Marine mammal; material: Swab sample of the gingival sulcus; isolation source: swab sample of gingival sulcus... | reverse complement strand
AGGCAAAGAAAGTCAAGACTACTTTTTCTCTTCCCTGTGTAATGTTCGTAAAACCTACCCTCATTATTTATCAAGTCTTCGTTATGAGGTGTGAATATATAAAAAAATAAGCGATTATGTGATTGAGGCATATCCGTAGATATGGCGAATGAGCATAGTCGAATGAAATGTCTTATTTTGAAGTAGATTCATACCGCAATAGATTATCATTGGTAGATAATGAGGGTTCACTTCGGGCGGGTGATCTCCTCAATACTTCGGAGCTTCCCGCTCTCACTAAGGTTTCACTCCATTCCTTCGGTCGATAAAAAAATGTCGTCTGTTCCATACTGCCGTACGGTTTGGGTTTGTTACTTGTTTTCATATTATCAATTGTAAATTGCTCGTTAATAGCCAATAGAAAAAAGCAGCACCCTTGGGAGGTGCTGCTTGAAAGAAACATTGCGTTTCTAAATTATAAACCCGTCAAAAAACACTATGGTTTTATTATCTTAATGCTTCTGTTTATTTTATCATCAACTATTTTCAATAAATAAATACCCGATATCTTATCGCTCATGTCAATCTTTTCGATGCTGTTGGTGCATTGCTTGTGAACGATTAACTGTCCTGCAATGTTGTACAGTTTTAGCTCGGGGTTGCCTACTGTGGGCAGGTCCTCAACGGTAAGTTGGTCGATTACGGGGTTGGGATACACCACTATGCGTACTTCTTGGTTTGCTACCGATGAGTACACAACGTAAATCTTGTCTGAAACCTCCGACTTACAACCTTTATCGTTTTCTATTTGCACGCTGTAATTACCATTTTTGTCGATGACCAGTTTTTGCATGTTGTTGCCAGTTATCGGACTATCGTCTAAGAACCAGTAATACTTGGTAGCAGCGGTAGTGATAAGTGTATCTGTCTCAACGGTAATGGTTGGTTTACCGGGTTTTGATAATACCTCAACATTTTCCGAAGCCGGATTGCTTGAAACACCGTTTACTTTTTGTACAAGCGTATATTCTTTTGATTCAGCTACCGTAATACTCTCAGTAGTTGCTCCCGTACTCCACAATAAATCTCCTGTATAGTTGCCTGCCGTTAGTACCGAGTAACCACAATGGTTGACAACATCAATAGTAGGTGTAGCAAGTGGTGTGTTGTCAGTTACGGTTACCTCACATATGGCTGTAAAACCGCCATCTACGGTTGTTGCTGTAATGTTACAAATACCGCCGCCTACTGATGTTATCTCTCCCGCATCACTTACTGTGGCTACTTCCGCATTTGACGTATTCCAAACTACATCTTTATTAACAGCACCGGCAGGAGATACAGTTGCAGTAATGTTAAAACTCTCGTTTTTGCCCATTGTTTTTTCAGTAATATCAAAACTGATACCTGTTACTTTCTCTCCTACCTGTACTTGGCAAGTTGCTTTACAGCTGCCGTCATCCGATGTGGCAGTTATGGTGGCATTGCCCACAGCTATACCTTCTATTTTACCCGTATTATCTACCGTAACTATTGAGGCATTGCTTGTTGTCCAATTTACTTTTGTATTGCTGGCATCGGAGGGCTGCAAACTTGCAGTTAATTGCTCCTCTTGGTTTTGTGTTATTACCAATTCAGTTTTATTTAATGAAATACCTATTACAGGTTCGTATTGATTTACATGAACATTGTATGTGGCAGTTTCATTACCTGCATAGGCTGTTATAGTAGCACTCCCCATACTCACGGCAGTAATTTCTCCCAAAGAATTTACGGTGGCTACGCTAATATCACTGCTTTGCCATGTTACGCTTGGGTCAGTAGCATTGGCGGGTTGTACATTGGCTGTAAGTGTTTGTTTTTCACTTGGGAACATAGTTATACTCGACTGAGATAATGTTATACTGCTTACCGGCGTAATGCTTTCTATGCTTACATCACAAGTGGCGGTTTTGCCATTATCAGAAGTTGCCGTAATTACGCAAGTTCCGTTGGCAATGCCTGTAACTGTTCCGCTGTTTGCATCTACTGTGGCAATGGCGGTGTTATTGCTACTCCATGTTAGGGTTTTATCGGTGGCATCGGCGGGGCTAATGCTTGCTATAAGGGTTTCGGTATTGCTTATATCTAATTTTAATATGCTTTTATTTAAAGCTACTGATGTTACCTCTATGGGTGGCAACTCAATAATTTCCTTAAATTGATTAAACTCCGAGTGTGCCTCATATTTTGCTTTGCAACCTGCCGGCACTTTTAAGGTACATTGGTCTCTGGCAAAACTAAAGGCAAATGTTCCATAATTACCTGTTTCCAAATTTATATCATCCGGATTTTGCACCATTACGGTAAGAGTCGTCAACCGGTTGTATGTATACTGAAAAATAGTAGCCCCTAAAGATTTAACATTGGCAGGTATGCTAAGTTCTGTTAGTAGTTTTGTAGATCCAAAACACCCGTTGCCTATTGAGGTTAAGCTATTGGGCAGCGTTATACTGCTTAGTTTATTGCAGCCATTGAAAACACTGCCTTTTATAAGCAATAATCCTTCGGGCAGATTAATTGTTTCAAGGTTTTTATTTATATAAAAAGCAGACCTTTCTAAGGTAGTAACTCCTGCGGGTACATCATATGTTGCTCCAGCTTTATTAGGCGGATAGGCTATTAATATAGTTCTACCTTTATTAAATAATATGCCATTATCACTTGCATAATTATCATTGGCGGGGTCCACCGTATAACTTTCTAGTTTATCGCAAGATCTAAAAGCACTGCTGCCAATGCTTACTAAGTTTTTGCCTATTGATACAGTTTCAATATTTGAACAATAACTAAAAGCACCGTCTCCTAATTTGTTAAGCGAAGCGGGTAAGTTTATGCTTGTAAGGGCGGAACAGTTATGAAATCCTTCTTTTTTTATCTTTTTTAAACCTTCATTAAAAGTAATTGTTTGCAAGTTTCTTGCATCATAAAAGGCATATTCTTCTACTACCTTTACGGTATGGGGCAGTGTGTATTGAGTATTTGTTCTTCCAATAGGATATTGAAGTAATGTATCTTGTGAATGATTAAATAATACCCCGGCGTTTGAAGAATAATACGGGTTAGCCGAATTTACTGTTATAGCGGTTAAATTTTTACATATTCCAAATGCTTTTAACTCACATCTTTCTAAAGAGGCAGGCAGCACTACTTCGCCTGTTAAATCACTATCAAAAAAAGCTTTATATTCTATTACTGTTAAGTTTTCGGGCAACTGTATGCTTGCTAAGTTATGAGTATAAGCAAAAGCCTCTTTTCCAATATTTGTAATGCTTGCCGGTAAGTTTATTTGGGTCATGCCTTCACACAAGTAAAAAGCTTTATCTCCAATATACGTAATGCTTGCCGGTAAATTTACTTGGGTTATGTCTTTACACGAGTAAAAAGTTTTATCTCCAATAGCTGTAACATTATAGGTATCGCCGTTATGCTCTACTGTAAGGGGTATTGTTACTTCACCCGTTGGTTTTTGGTCATTCTCCCAATATTTATACATAGAGAAACTTTTTTGGTAGGTTACCTTTACTTCTTTTGGGTCGAGTTTTGTAATTTTGTAATAAAGCCCTCCTATGTCAAATTTGTCGCCTATGTTTTGGGCGTGTAGCACACCTGTTGCTAATAATATAGCTATTAGCATTGTTGTAACTTTTTTGTAAATCTGTTCCATAGTTTTTAGGTTTTAATCCGAAAGACGGAAGATTAATATTTTGTGCTATTTAATTTGTTAATAAATTCATTAATGTCTATAAATAAGAATGTTGTGTATGAATTTGATATTCAATATCATTAGAAGAATGATCTTTCACCAAAATACTGCTATTATGCATAACATGAAATCAAAATTCAACATATTTTCCAACATTACCAAATCTGTATTTGAAAATCGTATTGACTGCAATGATAATTTCTTTCCTTATCGAAGGAGACCGAAATTGTCTTATTGTCAAATCATTGCATTTGCAATTACTGACGAATCTCTTGGAATAGACAGTGAATTATTCTTATGGGCAAAAATCAAAAATGAACATGCCGGCTGTTGTTGTGCTTGATAGTGCAACTTTTTATTTGTTTTAAATTATGACGTTTTATTTAGCTATATAATGGACGCTGACGCCATTTATGCCACAAATGCCAACCGAAAGTCTGCTGCAAAAATAACATCCGTACCGATTTTTGCAGAAACTACCACCACCCAATATTACGAATCTTAAAAATTCTTACTCCTGAAAGTGCCAAATTAGAATGGCAGGTCGCTGGCCATATCTTCATCCGGTTCTGGTGGAACATCGTTGATGTTGTATTCGGGAGGTAGGTCCGGGACAGGTGAATCAGACTGTTTATCAATTCTCCAGGCATTAATATTGTGAAACCACTTTCCGTTGTATTCCCGCGACTCAACATTAAACGATACTTCAACTTCTTCTCCAACGGTTAGCCCGTCCATTAACGATGTTTTATCGCCAAACAGGGTAAAGCAAACTTTACGGGGGTATTGTTCATCGGTTTCAATAACAAACTCCTGCTTTTTCCATTCGTTGCCTGCGCGGCTTACGCCCGATTCAGGAGCCAAAATTTTATCAACTTTACCTTTAATACTTAATGCCATGTTTCTATTTTAAAAATGTAAACCGGAACCTGCCGATCGGGTTAAAAATAAAAAAGAAACCCTTTGCAGAAAAATTTGCAAAGGGTTTTTTATTCACATTTCGAATTCGTCTATTCTTTTATAATATCCAGAAGTTCCACTTCGAAAATAAGGGTTGAATTAGGTGCGATATTAGGACCGGCACCACGTTCGCCATAACCAAGACTGGAAGGAATGTAAACTTTCCATTTTGATCCAACAGGCATCAACTGCAAGGCTTCTGTCCATCCCGGAATTACCTGGTTTACCGTAAATTCTGCCGGCTTGCCACGTTCTACCGAACTATCAAATACAGTTCCGTCAATCAATTTTCCTTCGTAGTTAACTTTTACACGGTCGTCAGCAGATGGTTTCTTGCCAGTACCTTCGGTAATAATTTCATACTGAAGCCCGCTTTCGGTGGTTATTACGCTATCACGTTTTTTGTTTTCTTCCAGAAAGGCGTTTCCTTCTTCAAGGTTTTTTTGTGCCTCTTTTTTACTGGCCGTTTCAAAAAATGTGCGGATAATACCCTGAGCATCATCTAAGGTCATTTTAGTCTCATCTTTTTTTAATGCTGCTGAAAATGCTGAGATAAGGATATCTTTGTTCAGTTCATCACCCGAAGGTGCATTTTCCAGTTGTTGTGCATTTTGTTCTCCAACCAAAATACCAATAGCGTAACTTACGGAGTCGACGTTATTTTCGAGCTTAACGCTCTTTATGCCTTTCTGGCTACACGATGTGCCGGCGATAAAAATTCCTATTGCCAGCAAATAAAAAATACTTTTTTTCATTTTATCACTATTTAGTTATTTCTAATAATTCTACGTCAAAAATTAATGTTGAATTGGGGCCGATTTTACCACCTGCACCTTGTTCACCATAAGCCAGATGTGGTGGAATAAATAAACGCCATTTCGATCCTGTTGGCATCAATTGCAACGCTTCTACCCAGCCCTTGATAACACCGTTTACCGGAAAAACTGCCGGCTGGCCACGTTCTACCGAACTATCGAATACAGTTCCGTCTGTTAGAGTACCATGATAATGGCATTTTACCTCATCTTTCAGGCTTGGAACAGTACCATCTCCGTTTTTTAATACTTCAAACTGAAGTCCGCTGGGCAGGGTTTTTACACCTTCTTTCTTCCCGTTTTCTTCCAGAAAGCGTTTTCCTTTTTCGAGATTTTCTGCGCCCATTTCGCTGTTTGACTTATTGAAAAAAGATTCCAATATCTGATTGGCCTGTTGCGAAGTCAGACGAGGTTTTTTGCCCGAAAAAGCATCACCAATTGCACTAGTAAATATTTCGGGTTGAATTTGCTTTACACCCGATTGAATAAGATTACCGGCTATACTCATTCCCAATGCATAACTAAACTGTTCGAGTTCTCCGGTAGCTTTCTTTTCTGACATTATAAAAACTTTTTTGAGGGTGCGAAGATAAGCTATTTTTTTGCAATTAAGTCAATGATAATTTTTTTATTCCACGGAGCATTTCGTTTTTTCCCGGCGGGCCGGGCAGCTTTTCCATATCGAATCCACAATTCATCAGGCTTCTACGTACACTCCCTTTTGCGCTATAAGTTACAAAAATACCGTCTGTAGCGGTGTTTAGGGCAATTTTACCCAATAATTCGTCTGTCCACATATCGGGTTGTTTGTCGGGGCCAAAAGCATCAAAATAAATAATGTTAAAAAACGTCAATTGGCTGATGTCGAATGTTAAAAGGTCAGCTTTAATTTTTTTTATTTTAAAAAATGGGGAAATGGTATTTAAAGTATTCCAGGCAGTATTGTGTATCTGCTGAAAAAGGTGAGATGCAGGTGCCGGTAAAACTATTCCGTAGTTTAACAGTGTTGTAACTTGTTGTTCCAAAGGGTATTTTTCTATGGTGTAATAGGTGGTATGTTTTTTATTCTTTTCCGATTCTAATGCTGTAAGCAGCGCATTTAGCCCGGTGCCAAAACCGGCTTCGAATATAACCGGGTTTTGAACCTTACTATGCAGTAATCCGGCATTGATATACACATGCTCTGATTCTGTAATGGCACCATTCTTCGAGTGATAGTGTTCGTTCAGGTCGGGCAGAAATAACGTGTGCGAACCATCGGAAGTGGTTACCTGTTCAATTTTAATGGTCATTATATGTGCTTAAAATATTAAAACAAAAAGCTATTTTTGTGCTGCAAAATTAGAAAAATTAATGCTGATAAAACTTTTCAATGAGAATCCCAACCCCCGTGATGTCCGCAAAGTGGTTGACATTTTACGCAATGGTGGTATTATTATCTATCCAACTGATACAGTGTATGGTATGGGATGCGATATTACCAATGCCAAAGCAGTAGGACGGGTGGCATGGATTAAAGGTATTCAGGTTGAAAAAAGCAATTTTTCATTTATATGTAGCGATTTTAGCCATCTGTCGTTGTACACCAGGCCTATTTCTAATCCTGTATTTAAATTATTGAAAAAGAACCTGCCGGGGCCTTTTACTTTTATTTTAGAGGCCAATAATAATGTTCCCAAATATTTCAAACGGAAAAAGAAAACGGTGGGCATACGCATACCTGATAACAATATTATACGTGCCATTGTAGAGGCGTTGGGCAATCCCATTATGTCAACTTCAATTTATGATGAAGATGAGATTTTGGAATACACAACTGATCCGGAATTAATATTTGAAAAATACCAGGATGTTGCTGACGTAGTTATTAATGGTGGCATGGGTGAATTGCTACCTTCAACAGTAGTGGATTGCACAGGTGCCGAAATTGAGATTGTTCGAAAGGGGAAAGGTGTACTGGAATATTAGCTCCTGGTTATTTTTTCCAGAAAGCAGGAGAGAAAAGTACCAGTACTGTAAAAAGTTCGAGCCTGCCCAAAAGCATAAGAAACGATAAAAACCATTTGCCTGCCGGTTTTATGTGCATAAAATTTTCTGCCGGGCCAACTTTTCCCAAACCAGGGCCTATATTTCCTAAACAGGTAGCCACAGCGCCCATTGATGTTTCTAAGTTGGGTTCGATAAGTGTAAATACAACTGTACTAAACCCGAAAATAAAAAAATAAAGCATGAAAAAAGCCAGAATATTGGTTATTATCTTCGAATCAACCGAATGGCGGTTGAACTTTACAGGTATAATGGCTTTCGGATGAATAAGCCGGCGCAGTTCATAATAACTGTTCTTAAACAAAAGTACGATACGCATTATTTTAATGCCACCACCGGTAGATCCTGCCGAGCCGCCAAAAAAGAACATTGCAAAAATAAGTATGGTTAAAACTGGAATCCAGGTCAGATAGTCTGCAGTGGCATAACCGGTAGTTGTAATGATAGACACTACCTGAAAAAGGGAATCGCGGAAAGCTGTTTCAATATTTAAATTGGTTGAAATGAGTAATCCGATAAAAATAAGCAGGGTGAAACCTAAAATAAAATAACTGTAGTATTTAAATTCTTCGTCTTTTAATACAGTTTTGAATTTGCCTTTAAGTGCAAGGTAGGAGAGGGTGAAGTTGGTACCTGCCAGGAACATGAAAATGATAATTACATAATGAATGAACGGCGATTGCCAGTGAGCGATGCTTGCCTGTTTGGTTGAGAATCCGCCTGTTGCCATTGTGGTAAACGAGTGACAAACAGCATCGAACAAAGTCATTCCGCCAATCCAGAGCAGCAATATTTCTGCTACCGTAAATCCAAGATAAATTACCCAAAGTGTTTTAGCAGTTTGCCGTATGCGAGGACTTATTTTATCGGGTGCTGGCCCGGGCACTTCTGCTGCAAAAAGCTGCATTCCACCAATACCAAAAACAGGTAAAATGGCCAGTGACAGAACAATAATACCCATTCCACCAAGCCATTGTATGATGCTTCGCCAAAATAGTATACCATGGGGCAGGGCTTCTATGTTGTCGAGAATGGAAGAGCCAGTGGTAGTAAAACCAGACATGGTTTCAAAAAACGCATTGGTAAAATCAGGAATAGAACCACTTAGAACAAAAGGTACTGCCCCGAAAAACGAAAAAACAATCCAAACCAGCGAAACAATAATATAGCCTTCGCGTTTGCCAATGTCTTTAACTGCATTGCGGGTGGCAAAGGAAATTGATATGCCAAGGACAAGATTCAGAAGAATTGCCAGGATGAATGCTTTGATATCGTGTTCAAAATAAATCAGCGATACCAACAGGGCTAAAAACATGGCAATACCTTCAATAATGAGCAAAAACCCCAGTACCCTAAAAATGATTTTTAAATTCATTCCAATATTATTCGTTTACTGTAAGTTAAAATATCTAATTTTTTTCGTAATTATATTTACTTGTTCAGGTCGCGCGATTGTCGAACCAGAAGGTTATTTAAAATACTTTTCAAGTTTTTTTATTCCCGAAGGTAATGTAAAAACAACAACTTTATCGTTTGCTTTTATAACGGTATCACCATGAGCTATATGTGCTGTATCGCCACGAATAATGCCTCCTATTTTAGCCTCTTGGGGAAAATCGAGTTCTTTAATTGGTTTTTGTGTAATTTTTGCTTCGGGCTTGGCAATAAACTCGAATACTTCGGCATCGGAAGCGGTAAGGCATTTAACTTTAGAAATTTCGGCATTGAGTGTAAACCGGTAGATATAACTGGCTGCATTTAATTTTTTATTGATCAGGCTTCCAATATCCATATCTTCTGCCAGGCTCATAAAAGCGAGGTTTTCAACTTCTGCCACGGTTCTTTTTATTCCATAAGATTTTGCCAGATGGCAACTTAAAATGTTGGTTTCAGAATTGCCGGTTGTAGCCACAAAGGCATCCATCTTGTCTATCCCTTCTTCTTTCAGCAGGTTAATATTTCTGCCATCGCCGTGTATTACAAGAACGTTTCCAAACTTATCGGCAATATTTTGGCATTTGGCCAGGTCGTTTTCAATAACTTTTATTCTATACTGATCGCCCAGTTTTTCAATTGCTTTTTGTGCTATGCGGCTGCCACCAAGGAACATTATATTTTTAACATCATAGATTGTTTTACCCGTGAGGTCAAATAGTTCCTGTTGTTCTGCCCGGGTAGTTATAAAAAACACAATATCGCCGGCATGTATGGAGTCTGATCCCTGAGGGATAATCGTTTGCCCATTGCGGGTAATGGCTACCACCAATATTTGGTCATACTCCTCACCAAATAAATTAAAGGGTTTGTTTAATATGGGCGCATTTTCTCTTACTTTTATCCCCATCAGCAATAATTTGCCATTGGAAAACTCGATAAGTTGGCGGGTTCCGGTTTGTTTTATAGAAGCTATAATTTCTTTTGCGGCAAGGCTTTCCGGGTAGATAAGTTCATCAATGCCCATATCCTTTAATTTAACACGGTAGTTCTTCTTAAGATACTCCGAGTTATTGATCCTTGCGATAGTTCTTCCAACACCCAGATACGATGCCATGGAACATGACAGTACATTTCTTTCTTCAAATGGAGTAACTGCAATAAAAAGATCTGCTTTTGCCAACTCCGTTTTTTTCAATTCGGTAAAAGAATGTGCCGACCCAACCACTGTCATTAAATCAACGTCGTTACTTATTTTTGATAATTTTTCAAGAGAATCATCAAGCAAAATAATATCATGGTTCTCCTGAGTTAACATTCTCGCTAAATGGGTTCCAACTTCACCTGCGCCTGCTATAACAACTTTCATCTTAACTTGTTCTAATATCTCGTCTCTATACCTATTGATATTTGTACTATCAAATTCAGTATTAAAATGTTAAACTTCTATTTTCGAAAATCAACGCGACAAAATAAGCTATTAACTTCTTAATTTCCATAAAAATTTTAAATTTAATGGCATTACCAACATTTTATTTAAAATTGAAACTTACCACTTTTCCTGATATGCCATTTGGTATGCAGGATAATATGTAAGTTGTTTTATAGCGTTGATTTTGGAAATATATTTTTTATCAGTTAAAATAACTTTTGTATTCTCATAAATTGCAAGATCACTTTCAAGTACAGGATTAACAATAATATCAGGCTGTAATACAGTCATTTTATTTATATTCCAAGAGCCAAAATGAATTGTTTTTCCTTTGAATACTACTGTTTTATCATGCAAAATAAAATGGTCGCCGTTTACCTGGTCACTTAACAAATAATAGTCGGGCGAA
>PDWI01011707.1_pt1 | contig 10821 bp, 9 predicted proteins | sample 1430891 | NCBI WGS metagenome assembly PDWI01 (sample SAMN01162508, study PRJNA174530) | Oral metagenome, whole genome shotgun sequencing project. | biome: Marine environment; feature: Marine mammal; material: Swab sample of the gingival sulcus; isolation source: swab sample of gingival sulcus... | reverse complement strand
AATTTAAATTATTTCACACTTCATTAACGGCTCATCTGAATTCATTGTAATAATATTGCGTTGTAATAATGTTAGCAATCATTTTAAGTGAAAAATATTAGTCTTTCCTTAGTGTTTATGTTTTTAGTTTTAGGTGTATTGGCGCAAGACAATGGGGCTGATATCCCAACATACACGATCAAAGGAAAAATAACAGACGGCGAGACCAAGAATCCGATGATTCATACCCATATCATCAACCTCAACCGTGTAACGGCAACCATGACGTCCAGTACAGGGCACTATAAAATAAAGGTCAATGAAAATGATACTTTGTATTTTTCATATGTAGGCTATCAATCTATTAAGCTCAGAGTCACTAAGGATATACTCAAAGGAAATGATTTAGACGTTGTAATGTATGAAGTTCCTATAGAATTGGGAGAGGTGCGTATCAAACCATACCAATTGATAGGAGTGCTTGAGGTCGATTCCAAGCATGTACCGGTCAACAAATATGAACATGTAGAAATAGCCGGTTTACCTCAGACCTATCAAACGGGAGAGCCTGTGGCTCATGTCTATGATACCCCGCTTGATGCTGTTTTTCACCCCATAGATTACCTCTATGAAATGTTTGGTAGTAAACCCAAGCAGCTCAGGCGTTTGAAAAAACTACGCTCTCAGGATCAATTACGTGAGATACTTGAGACAAAAGCCAACAGGGAGGTGCTTATGGAATACCTGAAAATGGATAGAGAACAACTAAACTCTTTGTTGAACTACTGCAATTATTCAGAATACTTTATCAGAAATGCTTCAGATTTGCAAGTGATAGAAGCGGTGCTGGATTGCTATGAGAATTACAAGGCGGTTCACAGCGGCAGCACTAAAAGTGATAGGATTAAAAACTAAAAAAAAATCGGATAATTCATGCTATCCGATTTCTTTGATGGGTTTGTTATATAAGTTAAGCTGTTATATTTACGCTTCTTCTTTTGACTTTTTTCGTGATTTATTTTCTTTAAAACGCTCTATTAATGAGCCAAATAACCAATAAGGCACAACAAATGATAAGGCGAAAATCAACAACCAAAATCCAATGGTAAAAATGAATAAGAATAATATAACACCTGAAAATTGTGAAAAATCCATAATTTCTAACTTTGATTATGCTACAAAAGTAATAAAAAATGATAATTATAAAAAGTATATAATTGTTTTTTCTTTCAACAAATTGTTTCTTGTCTGTTGAAAAGTCCTGAAATCTAAGGTTTAGGGCAATTAAACCTCAAATTTACTACCTGATTATTTGACCGTATTTGCATAGTCCGGTGTTTATTAATTCCTTTTAATCACTGTCATTCAGTGGTATATCTTGTGGGGTGTTTGGGATAAAAATAGCTCAGATTAAAGTCTTACAGTTAACTCAAAAAATGGTATGAGTTTAATTAGTATCTTTGGCGCTAATCTTGATTAAAATTTTATCCAATGAATAAAGTCTTATTATTTATCGTCTCGCTACTTGGCGCTTTAGGTGTTATTTTAGGGGCTTTGGGTGCTCATGCGCTCAAAGATAAACTGGGTGTAGAAGGGTTAAAAAACTTTGAAACCGGTGTCAAATATCATATGTTTCATGTCTTGGTATTGCTAATCGTACAATTATTCCCAAAACTGACCGCTTCAGATAAGCTATGGGTGAGTGTTTTGTACATACTCGGTATTGTATTTTTTTCCGGGTCACTTTATGTCATCAGTACAGGTTTAATTCCCGCTAAAAGTATTTGGTTTGTGACACCCCTCGGTGGATTGATGTTTATAGCCGGATGGTTGCTTTTAGGCTGGAAATTATTAATGCGCTAAACGTTGTTGTAGTTAGACAAAGAATTTGACGTTGAATATTTGATGCCGAAGGTTAAAGTTGGCATTATGGCGTAACCAAAGGCTAAAGGCGAAAGGCCAAAGACTAACAGCTAATAGTCTGCCCGGACATTAGTTATGATACCGAAGACGAAAGTCCGAAGTAAGATGCATCAAGCATGTAGCCTCGAAAACCTAACAACCAAAGGCCAAAGGCTAACAGCAAATAGCCTTCCCGGACATTAGTTATGATACCGAAGACGAAAGTCCGAAGTAAGATGCATCAAGAATGCAGCCTCGAAAATCTAACAACCAAAGGCTAAAGACTTGCAGCTGATTCCAAACACTCAACACCTTTACATCCCCTTAGTCAGATGTTTTACAAATTCATTTTCAGACAGGAACTCTTTTAAAATCACTTTAAGAGCGGTATATGTAGGGACGGCTAATACCATACCGAGAATTCCAAACAGATAGCCACTGGCAAGAATCACTAAAAAGATTTCCAAGGGGTGGGATTTGGTGCTTTTTGAAAAAATATACGGTTGACTGAAGAAATTATCTATGAGTTGTGCGCCTATATAACCAACCAGTACCCAGATGGCTTTAGGTAAAATTTGGGTTGTGAAGTTTAAACTGACATCATTGGTTAAGGTAAATATAATGATAAAGATACCTCCTATGAGTGGTCCTACATAAGGAATAAGGTTAAACAAGGCGGCTATCACAGCAATGACAAAGGCGTTTTCAATCCCTACAATGGATAAAACGACGAGATAGATGATGAATAAAATGCTGATTTGAGCAATAAGTCCAAGGAAATAGCGGGATAAAAGGTTTTTAATCTTTTCTGTGGATCTTAGAACTTTGGGCTCTATATCGTCGGGGATTAAGGCTTTAAAGGTGTTGTTAAACAGCTTGGAATCGCTCATAAAAAAGAAACTGATAAACAATACGGATAAGAAACCTATAATCAGATTACCAAAAGCACCTATCAAAGAATTCATAAAGTTGGGAATTACCTTGAGGTAATCACCAAAGTTAAACTCTTGTAAGCGTTCTATGATATTAATGTCATATGTCAAAAGAAAGTTATTGACCTGCGTAATCATATAGTCATACCTTTGTCTGAATTCCTCTGAATTCAACAGGGATAAATTTTCACTCTCTTTGATGATTAACGGGATAAATAAGCTGATAAAACCAGAGATTATTAGAAATAATATAAAGATACTGGTTACAACGGCTATTGTTTTACTAACTTTCATCTTTTTGGTCATAAACAGTATTAAAGGTCTGAAAATAAGCGCGATGACCAACGAGATGAAAATATAGATGATTACCGAACTCAATTGGAATAAAATATAACCTGCCAATGCAATAATAAATAAGGTTGCTACGGCACGTAAAATCCCTCTTGAAATGGTTTTAGAATCGAATGACTGTTGTGACATTGTGTTCAAAATTTGCCGTAAAAATACAATAATTATACTTACGTGATAGCTTGACCAGAGTAGTATAGAGGAGCAGATAAACTGTGGGCTATAAACAAAATCAATGATTATCTGCAGACCCCTGAAATATTTTATTATTTTAGCTCATTCAAAAGAAAACACATGTCAAAAAAACAAAACGTTGAGCGACAGTTTGTCCCCGCCAAACTCAATAGGTTTCTGTTAGTCAAATTGCCTTCGGCCTATTTTACCGGTATAAGAATTAGGCAGATAGATGATCATCAGACGGTAGTCAGTGTCAGGCATCGGTGGATCAATCAAAACCCGTTCAGATCTCTTTATTTTGGGGTTCAGGCCATGGCGGCAGAGCTTTCCACAGGCGTCATGGTTATGCGTAGTATTGCTAAAACAGGCAAGCGTATTTCTATGCTCGTCACTGAACAAAAAGGCGGTTTTTACAAAAAAGCTACCGGAAAAATCACGTTTGTTTGTAACCAGGGGCATCAGATAGATGAAGTTATTCAGCGGGCTATTGTAACCGGAGAAGGGCAAAAACTGACTCTGACCTCGTCCGGTACCAATACAGACGGGGTAGAAGTGTCTTCCTTTAGTTTTGAATGGAGTATCAAAGTAAAACCCTGATGTTAAAGACGATAAAAATATATTACAAGCAATCCAATGCTGTAGATAAAATCATTGTCCTGCTGATTCTTGTCTTTCTTGTACTTCTGATACTGCAAGTGGCTCAGGTCGATTACAGTTTTTTGAGGTTGTACCCTGAGGCCAAATCTTTATTAAAAAAACCATGGACACTTTTGTCTTACGCCGGGGTGCATGAGCATTTTATTCCGTTATTCACGAATTGTTTGATATTGTATTACTTTGGACAGCTGTTTTTAGATTTTTTCAAAGAAAAGCAATTAATACTCTATCTTTTACTGAGTGTTGTCGTTGGAGGTTTGGTTTATGTGTTGGTTTATAGTGTTAGTGCTGCCAAAGCGACTTATTTGTCAGGACTGACGGTTGGTATCACCGGACTCATGGCAGGAATGCTCACTAAAATACCGTCATATAATATTAATTTGCGATTTATTGGAGCGGTCAGGATTTGGTTTATATTTGCAATTTGGCTGTTATTGGCAGGATTGATTAACTTAGGAACAAACACTCCGGCTGTGGCGAGTCTGTTGGCCGGTGCATTAACTGGGTTTGTGTTGACCCGGTTTTTTAATGAAGGAAAGGGGCTGTTACGTATGTTTGATACACCAGCTAAGAAAACACCTTTGAAAGTGTATAAAAATCCTAACCAAAAAACGAAACTAAGTCATCGTTCACAAAAAAATATTCAGGATGAGATCGATAGGATTTTAGACAAGATTAATAAAACAGGTTATGATAGCTTAACGGCAGAAGAAAAACAATTTTTGTTTAACCAAAGTAAAACAAATGGCAACTAAATCCAAAAATAAATCTTTTGGACATTATGTGATGGTTATCATCACATTTATACTGACACTACTATTATTATTGGGGTATATTTCTGTCTATATACCTCCCGCTACTTTAGGACGTTTAGCCGGTTATAGTCTCTTTATACCGGTATTGATACTGCTCAATTTCGTTGTTTTATTGTATTGGCTGTTTAAAATGAAACGCTATTTCTGGCTGACCTTTGTGGTACTCGCCATTGGCTATTCCTATGTAAAGCGTACCTATAAGATTTACAGTAAGAAAGTCATCAAGTCTGAAGACGTTAAATTGATGAGTTACAATGTACGAATGTTTAACAAATACGAATGGTCCAAACAAGACAGTGTTCCTCAAAAAATTGCTGATTTTGTAGCTCAAAAATCGCCTGAAATCTTGTGTTTACAAGAGTTTACATTAGATAAAAGAGCTTTTATGGACTACCGGTATAAATTTGAAAAGTTGAGTAATGGTACAAAAACAGGGATGGGGCAAGCCATTTACTCTAAATTTCCCATTGTTAACAAAGGTAGTTTTGATTTTAAAGATTCAGCTAACAATGTGCTGTTTGCCGATATAGCCATGGATACAGATACTGTACGGGTGTACAATCTGCATTTACAATCCATTAGATTAAATTTAAAAAAACAATACTTTGGTGAAAAAGATGCTGAACATTTGTCCATGAAAATAGGTAAGGTTTTTCAATTACAACAAGGGCAGGTGGAACAGGTGCTTGAACATCAATCCGGTAGCCCTTATCCGGTAATCATTATGGGTGATTTTAACAACACGGCGTTCTCGTGGGTTTATAGAAAATTGCTCAAGGGAAAACGCGATGCCTTTGTTAGTGCCGGTGGTGGTTTTTCTCCTACTTATCAATATACATTACCCTTGCGTATAGATTTTATAATGGTTGATAAGAAGTTTAAAATCAATCATTTCAGAACCTATGACGTACCGTTTTCAGATCATTACCCCAGTATGGCAAGAATAGCCAAAAAATAATGTTTAATACATGTTAATATTATAAATATTTTTGCAACCTGATAAGGTATAGACTTATATTTTTTATGTAGGTTTGCATTTGATTATATCTCATTATGGCGTTTGAAATTTTTCTTACAATTTTTTTAGTCCTGCTCAATGGATTTTTTGTAGCCGCAGAATTTTCTATTGTAAAAGTCCGCTATTCTCAAATACAACTCAAAGCGGAGCAGGGTCACAAACTGGCTAAAAAATCGCAGCACATTATTAAAAACCTCGATACTTATTTGTCGGCGACCCAATTGGGTATTACCCTGGCAAGTCTTGGTCTGGGGTGGATTGGTGAACCGGTTGTTGCCAAGGGTATTGAGCGCTTATCTCATGCGTTGAATTTTCAGATTCCTGAAGCCTATCTTCATGAAATATCTTTTGTGGTGGGATTCCTGTTTATTACAACCCTTCATATTGTCTTTGGTGAGTTGGCGCCCAAATCTATAGCGATCAGGAAAGCTGAACCCACAACATTTGCTGTTGCGTATCCGTTGTACTGGTTCTTTGTGATTTTCAGACCATTTATTTGGTTGATGAACGCCTTGTCCAATGCATTCTTGAAATTGATAGGCATTGAGCCTGTTGGTGAAGATGAAACCCACAGTGTAGATGAGTTACGTCTGCTCATTGATCAAAGTAAGCAAGGGGGGGAAATACAGGCAGAGAATTATGAAATTATTAAAAATGCTTTTGATTTTACGGATCATAATGCCAAACAGATTATGGTGCCCAGGCACGATATTTTCGCCTTGGAAAATGATTTGAGTACGACTGAAATTGTTGAAAATATTTTGAGTAACGGTTATTCTCGTATTCCTATCTATGAAGAATCATTGGATAATATCCTTGGGATTGCTTATGCTAAAGACGTATTCAGAGAATACTTTAAAAACCCGAAATTTAAAATCAAAAACGCACTCAATCCAGTGTATTATGTTTATGAAAACAAACTGATTAGTGAGATTTTAACCGAGTTTCAAAAACAACGCATTCATCTGGCTATTGTTATCGATGAATTCGGGAGTACACAGGGGATCATTACACTGGAAGATATCTTAGAAGAATTGGTTGGTGAAATACAGGACGAAGAAGATGATGAAAAACCCATAGTGGTATTGACTAAGGAGGGCGAGTATGCTGTTAAGGCCACCCAATCTCTTGTTGATATCAATGACCAATTGCCCAAGCCGTTTGAAGAGAATGAGAATTACACCACTTTATCAGGTTTGGTGTTGTACCACTTCAAAAGAATACCAAAAGTCAATGATACAATCACTGTAGACGGGTATGAAATCAAAGTTGTAAAAATACACCGTAGAATTATTCAGCATGTACTTTTAAAACCTGTTCATGATGGAAATTCAGATCAATAATCATAAATCCAATAGAATAAATATGAAATCAAAATTTTTCACTGTATTAGCAGTGTTTATGACAGTTGTGACCTTTGCTCAAGAGAAACATCTCACCATAAAAGATGCGGTATTGGGCTATTATAAAGGCTTATATCCTGAACGTTTGTCCGGTGCACAATGGATGGAAGATGAAGACCTTTTTGTTTACTATGATCAAAGAGGCATGATTATCAATAATGCACAGGGAAAGGCCGTAGGTCAGGTAGGAATGCAAGAGATCAGTGCGGTATATCCGGGTTTGCCATACCCGCCGTACTTTACGCAGTTGACTGCCAACAAAGGGTTTTTCAGCTACCAAAATAACTATTACCTATATGATGTTAAGAACTACAAACCTTTATTGAGTATTACATTAGATAGTAAAGCGGCCAATCAGGAGTTCTGTATGATCAATGACGCGTTGGCTTATACGATAGACAATAATCTGTATATCGCTACTGCCGATAATCCTAAAATTCCCGTAACCACTATTGCTGATAAAAATATTGTTTCCGGACAGACCATACATCGTAATGAATTTGGAATTTCCAAAGGTACTTTTTGGTCGCCCAAAGGAAATTATCTGGCGTTTTACCAAAAAGATGAAACCAATGTCTCATCTTACCCTTTGGTTGACGTGACAACCTATCCTGCAGAATTGACTGAAGTAAAATATCCCATGGCAGGGCAGGGTAGTGAACAAGCTAAAATAGGCGTTTTCAGTCTTAACCTGAAACTATTGACTTATCTGGATATTGATACTTCAGATGAACATTATTTAACCAATCTGGCATGGTCTCCGGATGAAAGATATATCACTCTGGCAGAAGTTAACCGCGCTCAGGATCACTATTGGTTAAATGTTTACGATGCCCAAACTGGTAAAAAAATTCATACGATTTTAGAAGAGCAAAATGAGCGTTGGGTAGAGCCGGAAAACCCGGTCGTATTCATTCCCGGTTCTGATTCCCGTTTCTTATGGCTCAGTGAAAAAGACGGTTTTATGAATGTGTACAGCTATGATTTATTAAAAAAGGAAAACAGACAGCTTACAGATTTTGATTTTGTAGTAACAGAAATCATGGGCTTTGACAAAGATGCTCAACATGTGTTTGTTCAGGCGACCGGAGAAGACCCCAAAGGTTTGCAAGTGTATAAAATCAATATTGAAACTCAAGAAGTAGAAAAAATAACTAAAAAGAGCGGTACGAATTACGCTTTGTTAAGTCCTTCCGGTAAATATATTCTCAATCAGTTTACGAATCTTACAACCCCTAATATTACGAGCATTATTAACACCGAAACAGGTGTTGAAAAAGTATTGGAAGAAGCCGTTAACCCGCTTAAAGATTATCATTTGGGTACCACAGAGTTTGTGACGCTAAAGGCTGAAGACGGTACAGCGTTGGAATGCCGCCAGATTTTACCGGCGGATTTTGATCCGGAAAAAAAATATCCGGTGTTGGTTTATGTCTATGGTGGTTCACATGCGCAATTAGTAACTGATACATGGTTGGGTGGTAGTAATTTATGGATGCAGTATATGGCAGCTGAGGAGGATTACATCGTCTTTACGATGGATAACCGCGGCTCTGATCATCGTGGATTTGCTTTTGAAAGTGTATGCCATAGGAATCAGGGTGTAGAAGCGATGAAAGATCAGGTTGTAGGTGTGGAATACCTCAAATCATTACCCTATGTAGATACAGACAGAATTGCTGTTCACGGTTGGAGTTATGGTGGCTTTATGACAATTTCACTGTTGCTCAATTATCCTGATTTGTTTAATGCAGGGGTTGCCGGTGGTCCTGTTACCGATTGGAAATACTACGAAGTGATGTACGGTGAACGTTATATGGACACACCACAAGAAAACCCTGAGGGTTATAAAAACACCCGGGTACATGAAAAAATAACCAACCTGAAATCCCCCTTATTGATTATTCATGGTAGTGTGGATGATGTCGTGGTTTCACAGCACAGCATGACTTTACTGAAAGAAGCGGTAGAGAAAGAGATTCCTATCGACTTCTTTACTTATCCTATGCATAAACACAATGTAAGAGGTAAAGACAGGGTACACCTTATGGAAAAAGTTCTGCATTATATAATGGAGAAAAACAAATAAGATACAATTGTTGTAAAACAATGTTTGATTAAATCAGTTATTATCCGCGGCACAAAGTGCCGCGGATAATTTTTTAGGGTGTTCTCAATAGACTCAGAAACCTTGTTAAGCTTATGCTATCTTTCTTGGGTTGATCAAAATTTCCTTTTACTTTTCTACAGGACTTATGACAAAAACAAGTCTAACCACATTTAGATTCGCCACAGCTTTTACACTTGAGGCAACCTTCTTCATAGATGAGTCCTTCGGGATCACCACACTCAGGACATTTTTTGTCAACGGCTGTCGTGCCATCAGGGATAAAACGTTTTAAGGCTCTTGAGACGCCGTTTTTCCAGGTGTTAATATTTTCATCAAACAGGTTGAGGTTGTTGACCAAATCAACGACATAATGCAATGGCATGCCGTGACGTAAGACACCTGATATCAGCTTGGCATAGTTCCAGAACTCTTTGTTGAAAGAACGGGACAGACCTTCGATGGTTACTTTATAACCCTCAGTATCCTGATATTGGAAATCATAACGGGCGATACCATCATCTTCACGGTTTTTAATGACCCATCCTTTTTCTACCCAGTCCGGCAAATCAAAAGCGTCTTTGGCTTTTCCGGTGAATATTTCATAGGGTTTATTGTCTTTCAATCCTACGACTGCAAGCCATTTTTCATTGTCATTAAAGAAACGTATGACTGCTGCTTCGAGTTTAGCAGGACGTTTACCGAGGAATTGTTCGGTATTATCTCCGGGTGTGGATTTTTTCTTGTCGTCTGTTGATACTAATATACCACTACGTGACCCGTCTCTGTAAACCGTAATGCCTTTCAAACCTTGTTTCCATGCTTCTATATAGATGTCACTCACCAAACTCTCAGGAACATCAGATTTTAAATTGATGGTAGAACTGATAGAGTGGGTGGTGTATTTTTGCACTAAAGACTGTAATTCTACGCGTTTTTCCCAATTGATTTCAGGTGCTGTGGCACCGTAATAAGGGCTTTTGGTTATATCCGTTTCGCCGGTTATATCCATCCATGTTTTCAATTTGTTATGGAAAACGGTAAACTCTTCAAAAGCATCGCCTGTATCATCCACATAATCCACATTGACATTCTCATCGTTGGGATTTACCTTTCTGCGTCTGGTGTAGGATAGTAAAAATACAGGTTCTATACCTGAAGACACCTGTGCCAACATGCTAAGGCTTCCTGTAGGTGCAACGGTACTAATAGAGATATTACGGCGACCGTTGTTCATCATACGGTCGTAAATGTCCGGAAAATCAACTTTCATCATCTGTACAAAATCTGATTTTTCTTCAATGTTTCTGTTGAAAATATCAAATTGTCCTCTGGTAATCGCCATGTCTATACTGGAATCAAATTCTCCGCGTAATTTGGTGCGCATGATTTCGTCAGTCATATGCAGGGCTTCATCTGAATCAAATTTTAAACCTAAGGCGGCTAAAGCGTCTCCTATGGCTGTAAAGCCTAAGCCTGTACG
>PDWI01010738.1_pt1 | contig 10821 bp, 6 predicted proteins | sample 1430891 | NCBI WGS metagenome assembly PDWI01 (sample SAMN01162508, study PRJNA174530) | Oral metagenome, whole genome shotgun sequencing project. | biome: Marine environment; feature: Marine mammal; material: Swab sample of the gingival sulcus; isolation source: swab sample of gingival sulcus... | reverse complement strand
CGAGGTTGAGGCCGCTATCCAGGAAAGCCTGACAGGATTAATGGCCGGCAAAACCGTGATTGCCATCGCCCACCGCCTATCCACCATTGCCGCCCTTGACCGGCTGGTTGTGATTGATGACGGGCGCATTATTGAACAAGGGACACACCAAAAACTGCTGGAAAAAAATGGTGTTTATGCCAAACTGTGGGCGCATCAAACCGGTGGCTTTCTGGGTGAGAGTTAAACCGCCGGCCGCTTGCGGATGCCCCCGCCGGCCTTCCTGACAGACCCGGCAAAGTACACTTTGTAAGTCAATCGCAGTATCAGCAAAAGCTGTCTAAACCGATAAAATGATAGAATTATCATTTGACTTTTTGTGCTTTCATTCCGACAATAAGCGCTTGTTACTCAGGTGGTTGTTGTTTATTTTTTTGGACTTTCTTATGATAAAACGATTATTGTGGCTGGTATTTAGTTTTTATACTGCGGTGCTGTTGGCGCAGCAACCGGAGACACCGGAGCAAAACCACTCGGCGCGAAGTACGCCGCTGTCCGAACAGATTACCGCTATCGAGAGAACGCTTAAACAGCTGCAAAATGCACCGTCGTCCTTACCCGATGTTGAAACACAGAAACTGTTGGCAAAAATGCCAATCAGTACGGATACTATCAGCCACCAAATGCATGCACTGGGGGACATCGAAAACACAGCAATCACAAAACAACTACAGCAAGTCAATCGGCTATCCAGCGAATTAATCAAGGTACGCAATACCATTATTGCCGAACAGCAATACCTTAAAAAACAAAGCAACCTGCTCGGCAAAAACAAAAAAACTGTCAATACCCTGAAACAATTCCTGGATAATCCCTTAAATAGAGAGCAGCTCGATGAGGCAGACGAACAAAAAATTTTGTACTTCTCACAGAATATCAATAAGCTGGAAAACCAATACAATCAATTAAAAAACCACAGTGATGAACAACTGAAATCGCTCGAAAATGCTATCGAACTACTTAACCGTTGGGAAAACGCCCTATCCACCGCCCAACTGGAAAGCGCAACAATCGATACGGAAGACAATAGTGAAAAAAACCGTTTGATTGACCTGCAAAAACGTTACAGCAACGAAGCAAAAACACTGATTAATGAATTGAACAAAGAACGTGGAAGTGCGGAATTAGCCGATATTGAGAAATTACAGCAAGCTATTTATCAAAAACAAACCATGGCTTGGCTGGTCGGTGCCGATATTAGTTTGGCAAATATCGTCAACAAAAATGTCACCTTGGCAGACGATATTACACAAATACCGCTGAATAGGCTAAAGGAACAGCACATTCAAGTCAATCACGCTCTGACGCAGCTAAAAAATTTAAGAGCCGATGTGGAAGCACATTTTAGCGAATTTCAAAAATACGTTAACATCAACGGCGCCAATCCCGAATTGGACGATGCCTTTACCAAACGTTTAAAAGCCATTGCCTTTCAACATCTGCAGTTAAACAACAAACCCGCCCAGCTCAGCCAACGTATCAGCCAACAACAGCAACACGCTTTATTGACCAGAGATGACTTCTTCACCAAGGCAACTCTCGGCGTTCGCCCGAGCGATATTTATGAATCGTTGGTGCAAATCGGTTATCAAATAAAGATTAGTTTTACCACCTTGACGCAACAGGTTTTACAAAACCCTTACCGTACCATTGCCCTGGCAATCGCCGGTATGGCGTTGCTCTTTTTATTTGCTTATGCAACTTCACGTTGGTTTTCGCGTCCGCTGCAAAAACGTGAAAATAGACTGGGTACCACCTCGGGTTTCAGAATATTTTTGCTGATGCTAAAAAGATACCGTTATTTTCTGATTTTCCTGTTATTTATCGTTATGCTGGTGCGGGTTTCCGGCGTCCCCTACCCCAGCGGAGGCATTATTCGTACCTTGGTTTACGGTTTGGCTATTGGGGTGATTTGGCTGGAATATAGTGCACTCCCCAAATACCGAAGTAAACGTGACATGCTGGCACCCTTATTATTGGTACCCATTGCCCTGTTGTATGTGTTAGCCAAATTGAGTTCGGTTGCCCCGGCACTGGTGCTTATTTATGAAAAACTGTTGATGCTCGCGATGATGGGGTTTGTTTGGATGATTCGGCGTAACTTACTCCGTTATCTTGCTCAACGACAAGGCAAAATCAATAGTAAGGTTTACAGCATTTATTTGTCGGTAACCCAAGGTTTGCCCTGGCTTATCGTTGGCGTTTGCATCCTGAATTTGGTGGGTTATAACCAGTTGTCGTGGATGATACTCGCCTATTTGGGCGTTGGTATTCTTTATTACCTGGTGCTGCTTTTCGGTTTGGCCATGGTGGATCAATTGCGTAAACAATTAAAATTATATTGTTTGCACCGCTTTGCCAATGGTGCCATTATTGGCCAAGACATTATCACACCGGTCAGTACGCTCACCAAAGTATTGTGGTTGTGGGCTGCCACCGCCGGCTTGTTTAAAGTAATGGGGTGGAACAGCAGCAGCTATTTAATCAACAAAGTATTGACCGTTTTTAACTATCCACTACTGACGTTTGAAAAAACATCGGTTACCTTATTGACTATCTCTTTATTGATATTGGCCATTTATCTGATTTTCCGTCTGGCAAAATGGTTAAAAGCATTCAGTTATCACTGGCTGTACGCCAAAATTGGCGACTTGGGTGTACGTAATTCGCTGGCAATTTTCACCCAATACGTGATGATTTTATCCGGTGTGCTGATTACCATGAATGTTCTGGGTATCGATTTAACCTCGCTGGCCGTCTTTGCCGGGGCATTGGGCGTTGGTGTCGGTTTGGGCCTGCAAGATATTGCCAAAAACTTTATCTCCGGTATTTTATTGTTAATCGAGCGTCCTTTACGCACCGATGACTGGGTCGATATTGATGGTAACAGCGGTAGAGTTAAATCTATTGGCATGCGAGCCATTACCGTGGAGACTTTTAATAATCAAGAGGTTATTATTCCCAACGGTAATGCAATTGGTAATAGCTTTACCAATTACACCCACAGTAACAGCCTGATTCGCACCGTATTATATATTGGTGCCGGCTATTCCTGTGATCCTGAGCTGGTTATCCAAACATTAAAAAATATTCTTCAGGCAAACGAAGATGTTCTGGAAAACCCGCCATCGAAAGTCGTTATGTGGGAATACGCCGATTCTTCCATTAATTACCGTATCCAATATTTTATTAATATGGAAAACAGCGGTAGATGGGAAACCAAGACCGAAATACTCAAATCCATTTGGTACGAATTCAAAGCCAACGATATTGAAATTCCGTTTCCGCAGCGTGATATTAATTTCAGGAACCTGTTGCAAAATGAAAGGTTGGTCCCGTCAAATGACAAAGAAGAGGATTAGGCTTTTTGCTTGATAAAACACTTGAAAACAGACCTCATTGTTTGATATAGTGAAAACTCATTTCAAACATCACCAAAAAGAGGTCCTCATATGAATTTTCTTAGCAAAAGCCTTGTTATTCTGGCTTTATTGTTTGGCTTTGTTCAATCAACTGCGGCCAAAACACCTAAAAATACCATTGTTATCGCTGATGCACTGGACGATATTAAGACCCTTGACCCCGGTCAAGTCAGTGAAGTTGTCGGTGTATTGGTCACGCGTCAAATGTATCAGCCGTTGGTGACATTTGATGTCAACGACCCCGCAAAAATTAAGGGCGTGCTTGCCAGTAGCTGGAAAGTTTCACAAGATGGCAAAACATTTACTTTTACCATGAATCCCAAGGCAAAATTTCATTCAGGCAACGATGTAACGGCTTATGATGCCGAATTTTCATTGCGCAGAGTTGTCTTGATGGATGCGCCCTCTGCATTCATTTTGACACAATTTGGTTGGAATAAGGACAATGTCAATGATATGGTCAAGGCACTTGATGCAGAAACATTGGTCATTAAAACGTCAGAATCGTATTCGCCAAGTTTTTTGCTGTATTGCCTGTCATCATTTAGTGGCGGTATTGTCGATAGCAAATTGGTGAAAGCCCACGAAGTTAACGGCGATTTCGGTAATGCCTGGTTAAAGCAAGGGCATTCAGCCGGTTCCGGCATCTTTGCCCTGCAAAAATGGGAACCCAAGAAATCCATCTTGCTGGTCAAAAATAAAAACTTCTGGCAAGAAAATAATTCGACGGTAACCCGCTTGTATTTTCAGCATATTCCTGAAAGTGCGACACAAAGATTATTATTAGAAAAAGGCGATATCGACATTGCCAATAATCTGGCGGCGACCGATTTTGCCGCGATTGCAAACAATCCAAACATTAAAGTGGTAAAAGGGGTTTCCGCCACTATTTATTACTTTGGTTTGAATGTACGCAATAAATACCTTGCCAATCCAAAAGTCGTAGAAGCCATGAAGTATCTCATTGACTATGACGGTATTGCTAAAAATATCGGCAAAGGCACACTTGAGGTACACCAAACCTTGATTCCAAAAGGTTTTTTAGGTGCTATTGATTACAACCCTTATCGTTTCGATGTGGAAAAAGCCAAACAATTGCTAAAAGAAGCCGGCGTCGGTGAATTTACTCTGGATACGGTTGTCTGGAACAACTCGCCCTATACGGAGTTTGCCCAAGCTGTACAGGCAACGATGGCACAAGCAGGTATTAAACTGAATCTGGAAGTCGTTGACGGCGGTCAGTGGTTAGATCGCTACCGTTCTCATAAACTTGATATTTGGGTAGGTTTATGGGGGCCTGACTATCCCGATCCACATTCAAATGCTAAAGCGTTTGTGGTTAATAAGGAGGATGCACCTGACGGATCAGACAGCTTGGCTGATCGATTTGGTTGGCAATCCGGCGACATTTCTAAAAAAACAATGAATGCTCTTAAAGAAACAGAGACAAAGAAAAGACAAGCAATGTATGAAGAAATTCAAAAAATTCATACCCATTCCTCTCCGTTTTTGTATATGTTCCAACAAAATCGTAAGGTTGCCATGCGTAACAACGTTAACGGTGTCGTGTTAGGTATTTTGTTGGGCGATGATGGCTATGAAAAAATTACTAAAGATTAAAGAATAGCCTTGTTCTGTTACCTGAAGAAAATAAAATCAGCGGGGATGTTGGTTTTATTTTCGCCTTTTACCCGGTTCTGAAAACGTTATGAGCATTTCCACTGTTAAAATCTACTTGGCAAAAATCGCTGCTTGGCTGCTCACTGTTTTTATTACCTTGCTGGGACTGGTGGCGGTAACCTTTTTTATTGGCCGTATCGTACCGATTGACCCGGTGATTAAAATTGTCGGGGATAAAGCGAGCGATGCCGCCTATCAAAAGGTCTTTTTAGAACTGGGTCTGGATAAGCCACTGTACGAACAATTTTTTATTTACATTAAAAGTGTTTTAAGCGGCGATTTTGGTATCTCTTTTACCACCACCAGACCCGTACTCGACGATTTACTGCACTTCTTTCCCGCCACCTTGGAACTTTCAACAATTGGACTGTTTTTCGGTATCTTATTGGGCGTACCTATGGGTATTGCCTCTGCCTATTGGCACCAGCGTTTCGTAGATAACATCATTCGCATTATAGGCTTGATTGGCTATTCCGTGCCTATTTTCTGGCTGGGCTTGGTGGGATTGTTTGTTTTTTATTATCGACTGGATTGGGTTTCCGGTCCCGGCCAGTTGGATATTTTCTATGAGGGTACGGTTCCTTCTGTTACCGGCTTTATCCTTATCGATAGTCTGTTGGCAAAAGAATACGAAGTCTTGCAAAATGCCATAAGCCATATGGTATTACCCGTCGTATTACTGGCTTATTTTAGCTTAGCTTATATCAGCCGTATGACGCGTTCCTTGATGTTAGAACAATTGCATCAGGAATACATTCTAACGGCTCGATTAAAAGGTGCTTCCGAGTGGAAAGTGGTCATGAGACACGCTTTACCCAATGTGGCTATCCCTTTAATCACCATTATCGCCTTATCGTACGGGGGATTGCTGGAAGGTTCCGTTTTGATTGAAACCATATTTGCCTGGCCCGGTATAGGCAATTACGTATTCACCTCATTATTTGCCGCAGATATGAATGCGGTCTTGGGGGGCACTTTATTGATTGGTGTTATTTTTGTTACGCTCAATTTATTGTCCGATGTCGCCTATAAGCTATTGGATCCCAGAGCCAAGGAGGTCGGACAATGAAGCAAAATGCCTCAGCAGACCTAACAGCACAAAACAGTTGGCAACAATTTATCAAACGATTTTTTAAAAATCCGCTTGGTGTGTTGGGTTTTGCTATTATCGCAACATTATTGATTTGTGCCATTTTTGCACCTTGGTTGGCAACGCATAATCCCTATCATCAGGACTTGGCCATTCGTTTGGCCGCCCCCGGTACAGAGCATTGGTTGGGCGTCGATGAAATGGGCAGGGATATTTATTCGCGTATTATTTACGGTTCTCGTTTGACTTTGCTGATTGTTGCTTTGGTCGTTGTCACGTCCGCTCCCATTGGTTTGTTAATCGGTGTTGTCGCGGGTAATTACGGCGGTTTAATCGATCGGGTACTTATGCGCATTACCGATGTTTTTTTGGCCATCCCTAAATTAATGCTGGCTTTGGCATTTGTCGCCGCTTTGGGATCCGGAATTGTCAATGCTGCGCTGGCGATTACCTTAACGGCGTGGCCGCCCTACGCCAGACTGGCAAGAGCCGAAACATTGGTCATCAGAAATTCCGACTATGTTAATGCGGCAAGGCTTGCGGGCGCATCTGAACGGCGTATTATGCTGCTTTATATCATTCCGATGTGCCTATCTTCCGTTATTGTCCGTGTCACATTTGATATGGCCGGCATCATTCTGACCGCAGCAGGTTTGGGTTTTATCGGCTTAGGAGCCCAGCCCCCGCTGCCCGAATGGGGAGCAATGATTTCTACCGGTCGTCAATTTATTTATGATCAATGGTGGGTGGCAACCGCTCCCGGTTTTGCCATCTTTATCGTTAGTCTGGGATTTAATTTATTAGGCGATGTTTTGCGGGACTTATTAGACCCGCATTTAGGGCACAAAAGATGAGACAATGCACGAACAATCTTGGGCAACCATTGATAGCAATAGAAAACTTATGCATAGGGTTCACATCCGAATACGGCGTGCAAGCAGTCGTACACAACGTTTCTTGGTACTTGTCGCGGCGGGAAAAATTGGGGATTGTCGGTGAAAGCGGTTCAGGCAAAAGTTTATCGTGCCGGGCGTTAATGGGCGTATTACCTCAGCAAGCCGTGGTAACGGCCGATAAGTTATCTTTTGATGGCATTGACTTGTTATCTGCAACTAAGCGGCAATATCGTGCCTTGCGCGGCAATCGTCTGGGAATGATATTACAGGATCCCAAATACTCGCTGAATCCTGTCTTATCTGTCGAGCGGCAGATTGTAGAAGCCATACTTATCAATAACCCGAAATTAAGCAAAAAAGTGGCTAAACAGCAGGCGCTATCGGCCTTGGACGAGGTTAAAATACGCGACCCCGAACGAGTGCTTAAGCTGTACCCGCACGAGTTGTCCGGCGGCATGGGACAACGCGTAATGATTGCAATGATGGTCGTCTGTGAACCGGATATTTTGATTGCCGATGAGCCGACTTCGGCACTGGATGTAACCGTTAGAAACCAAGTAATTGATATTTTAGATGAAGAAGTCTGCCAACGGGGTATGGGTTTGGTACTGATTAGTCACGATTTACACCTGATTAGTCGGGTTTGTGACCGTATTATTGTTATGCAAGCCGGCCGAGTTGTGGAAACACTTGAGGCGGGCGATATAAACAATGCCAAACACCCCTATACTCAGGGACTACTGGCGTGTTTACCCGATCTAAATAAGCAACAATCACGTTTAACAACCATGCTAAGAAGCGATGTCTAAAAACGCTAAGGGATAATCGAAAAAATATATGATTACTATCAATAATCTGTCAGTTTATTATGATGCCGTGCCGGCCGTTGAGCGAGTGAGCTTTAACGTAGCACAAGGTGAAAGTTTTGGTCTGGTTGGCGAAAGCGGCTCCGGGAAATCAACCATTCTGAGAGCATTGGTGGGCTTAACACCTGCGCCAACAGGTGAGCTGTTATTAGAAGATAAACCCCTTCACTCAATCCCCAAAAAAGTATTGGCTAAACGCATCCAAATGGTATTTCAGGACCCGTACGGTTCTCTGCATCCCCGTTTTACTGTTGGCCGCTCGATTGCAGAGCCGATGAAAATACACAAAGAAAGCAATATACAAGATCGCGTGGTTGATTTGTTGGAAAAAATAGGACTTGATGCCACTTTTGTGCAGCGCTACCCCCACGAGCTGTCGGGCGGGCAGCGGCAACGGGTTGCCATTGCCAGAGCATTGGGGCTCAATCCGCAAGTGTTGTTGCTTGATGAACCAACATCCGCCCTTGATGTATCGGTACAGGCCGAGATTTTGAATTTATTGTCCGATTTACGCGATGAGATGGGGCTGACTTTTATTATCGTTAGTCATGATATTGCCATTATCGCCCATATGTGTGAGCGGTTACTGGTGATGAGACATTCCAAGCCATTGGAAATACTGACCAAGCAGCAATTACTACACAGGGAATTTCAAAACCAATACAGCAGAGAACTCGTACAAGCATCGATTACCTAGGTAGTGTGTTACAACCTCGTTAAAGCCAAAACAGATGAACGATGATTTTTTTGACTCTACTGCTACAGTTCTTGGGGAGGATGTCACATTTGTGTTATGATGAGGGGACGAATTGACTCGCCCTTTTTGGGCACTATTCCACCACTGTTTAAAAGGGAGTCTTACGATGAATTTTGAACTCATAAACGGCCTGTTATCCATTAAAACGACGGCGGTTACTACGGCGGCATTGGCTGCCATTCTGTTGCTCGTCGGGTATTTTGTCAGAAATAAGATACCCTTCCTTGCCAAGTACTGCATTCCCGCTCCCGTTATCGGTGGCTTTATTTTCATGTTTGTCACTTTTTTAGGACATACGACTAATACGTTCCAGTTTGATTTCGACAAAACTTTCCAGAGCCCTTTTATGCTGGCCTTTTTTACGACAGTGGGGTTGGGTGCCAGTATGGACTTACTGAAAAAAGGCGGTAAGTTACTGATTATCTATTGGTTATGCACGTGTATTATCTCCGTCTTCCAAAACCTTATTGGGGTGAGTATCGCCAAAGTCGTTGGCTTGGAGGATGCTTATGCGCTGTTGGCTTCGGCGATTGCTATGGTGGGTGGACACGGTTCGGCAGCTTCGTACGGACAAACCTTTACCGGCATGGGCTATACAGCGGCTATGGAAGTGGGTGCTGCAGCAGCGACTTTCGGTTTGATTGCCTCTGTAATTATCGGTGGCCCATTGGCGAGACGTCTGATTGTTAAACACAATTTACAGCCTGAAGAAGAACACTTTTCTACCGATGTAGAACGGGTCAATGTTGCTTCCAACGAGAGCCTTTCCGGTTTGGATATTATTAAAAATGTCACAGCCATTTTAATCTGTATGGCGGTTGGTATGATGATTGCCGATGGCATTGCCGTTTTGATTGATATGTGGTTCCCCGCTTATGTCGGTGCGATGTTTGTTGCCGTTATCGTGCGCAACTTAAATGAAAAGTATCATTTCTACAATTTTAACTTCGGTTTGGTGGAGCGCATCGGCGATGTGACCTTGGCACTCTTCTTAAGTATTGCTTTGATGACGCTCAAATTGTGGCAGTTGTCAGGCTTGATCGGTGGTGTGTTTATCGTGGTAACTGCCCAAGTCATCTTCTTGGCACTGGTTGCTTACTTTATCGTCTTCCGCATATTGGGCAAACACTACGATGCTGCCGTTATGTGTGCCGGATTGTGTGGTCATGGTTTGGGGGCAACACCAACCGCCATCGTCAACATGACAGCCGTCAAAGAAGAATACGGCATGTCCAGACGTGCATTTATGATTGTGCCTATTGTCGGTGCTTTCCTGGTGGACTTGGTTGTAAACTATCTTTTAGAGGAGATTATCGCTATGACAAAACTCGTTGAATGTATTCCAAATTTTAGCGTCAGTAAAGAGCGCGATGCCGACGCCTATGATGCCTTGGTAGCGGTCGCAAACAGTGTTGCCGGGTGCACGTTATTTGACGCGCAAACCGACGGCGACCACAATCGCTGCGTTTTCAATCGCTGTGTTTTCACCATGATTGGCGCCCCGGAGGCAGTTGAAGAAGTGGCATTCCAATTGGCGAAAAAAGCGGCCGAGTTGATTGATATGAACAAACACACCGGTGAACACTCGCGCATGGGGGCGACTGATGTCATTCCTTTCGTACCGACGATGAATATGGATGTGGCGACTGATGTCATCCCTTTCGTACCGACGATGAATATGGATGTGGAAGAGTGTGTAGCCATGTCAAAACGCGTTGCACAGCGCCTGTGGGACGAGTTGAAAATTCCATCGTTTTTGTATGAAGATTCGGCCAGTTCACCTGATAGAGTCAACTTGGCTAAGGTGAGAAAAGGACAATTTGAAGGCATGCCGGAAAAACTGCTCCAAGACGAATGGGCCCCTGATTACGGCGAAAGAAAAATCCACCCCACTGCCGGTATTACTGCCGTGGGCGCACGCATGCCGTTGGTTGCCTTCAATGTTAACCTTGCCACCGATGACGTGGAGGTAGCCAAGAAAATTGCCAAAGTTATTCGCGCTGCTTCGGGCGGCTTTAAAGCCTGTAAGGCGATGGGCTTTATGTTGGAAGACCGCGGCATCGCCCAAGTG
>PDWI01030729.1_pt1 | contig 10823 bp, 3 predicted proteins | sample 1430891 | NCBI WGS metagenome assembly PDWI01 (sample SAMN01162508, study PRJNA174530) | Oral metagenome, whole genome shotgun sequencing project. | biome: Marine environment; feature: Marine mammal; material: Swab sample of the gingival sulcus; isolation source: swab sample of gingival sulcus... | reverse complement strand
CGGTGAGTTTTGTCGTCTCGCCATTGTCGGCAATGGCATCAACTGTCGTTGGGTAAGTGACCGTAAAGTCAGTTACACCGGCAGGTACAGTGATTAAACTGGTGTTACTGTCGTAGGTGACGCCATTGCTAAAGGTTGGGGTGTTTTCATAGTCACTGCCCGCTGTGGCAGTACCGTCAGCCAAGCTAAATGGATAAGTCACTGGGTTAGTTGGCGCATCACTTAGGGTGACCGTTTGTACCAAGTCGGTACCTTCTGTAACTGTGGCATCGGAAACGCTAGCGACCATCGGCGGTGGGTTAACCGTTAATTGTGTTGTTGCACTGTTATTTGAGCTGTCTGACTCTGCTTGACCGGTTACTGTAACACTCGCCGTATTCGTATACGTACCCGTTGCCGGTGTTAAAATCGTTACGGTAATAGCACCGCCAACAGGGCTGCCGGCAGCAATAGGTAAAGTGCCGGTATACGTACAATTTACTTTGGTTGACGTTGATGCATTGCAATCCCAGTCAGTCGCCGTAATCGGCAATTGTGCGGTCATCCCTGCTGGCAAGTCATCGCTGACCGTTACCGTGGGAACGGGATCCGCAAACAGCGGTCCGACATCGGGGTTATTGGCTGTGCTGTTATTGCTGACATTCAAAACAAACTCACCATTATCACCACTGGCTATGGTTGTATTCGTCGCTTTTTTAGTCATGACAAGGTCGGCGGCTTTAACCACAGTGTTAACAAGATTTGAACCGGGGCGGTTGGCAGCCAGACCGGGTGCATCAGCTATAAAAGCGTTGTCATAGCGATCATTTGCCGCATTGGCGTCGGTTTGTATAGGGATAATTAATTCAAATATATCACCGGCGTCAACGGTTTGGTCGCCGCTTCCCTGTGGCAATGCCATAATTCCCGTAACACTGGTAAAATCAGCCGGACAAGTCGCTAGGTTACCGACCTGTGTCTCTGTACACCAGTTTGTCACCGTTGCACTATTGCTACCGGTACCCGTTAAATCATGACCACTGTCATAAGGATCTTGATTAATATCGGCGGACGCGTTATTGGTGTAATAAATAATAATATCATCATCGGCAACAGTGGCGGGGACCCCCGTACCGGCTACCGGTTTTGCAATCGGGCCACTTAGCCTGATTGTACCCGAGTGGTTAGAGCCGCGAGAATCACCCGGATAAGGAAGTACATCTAATATGCGTAAATCTTTCAAGCTGGTACCAAGCATTGTATAAAGCAGAGAGTACGAATAATCGCCGTTTACCGGAATAACACCCTTATCAACAACTTTATTTAGGACAATCCCTGGGGTTGCATTGATAACCAAATTATAAGAATCGAATCCGCAACGACGGCCTGATTGGCACTTAAATGCACTGCTTGCACTTTGATATTCAGCATCGGTATAAGCATTGTTAGTAGAGTCGACCGCAGTTGCATTAAGTATCGCCGTGGTGTTCGGCGCCGTGGCGTTTACGTATCCTTGAAAAGTTAGCAATGGTAAATTACCGGCCACATCACCAATATCCAGTAGTTTAACCGTACTATCAATATCCCAGTAACAGGCATTATAACCCGATTCTACGGAATTGGCGGCAAAAGGCGCCGGTGGTGGTGGGGTAACACCCTCACCAAAGCAGGTCGGGTCGGCAATGGTAGCACCACCTAACTGAGTCGTGCCGGGCACATAAGAAACATGCTGCGGGAAAATATCCCATACGCGAATCGTTGTTGTGTGTTCTGATGTCGAACTGGTTGCGTTAATCTGCAATTGATAAGTGATTAAAGAACCGGCAGAAACGGCTTCGTTTTCTGTCTCAGCCGGGGCGGCAGCCGTTTTGGTAACGCTGACGTATTCATTGTCGCGAATGCGCAGCATGGCAGAACGTCGTTTTGCGCCAGTTCCGTTATTCATATAGGCCTGATTGGGTGCATAAGTATCGTTAACTGCTGTACCCGCTGCAATGGTTCTACTACCGTCACCGTTGGATTGATCATTGGCATCATAGGCAAAGGTATCATTAACTTGGAAGGGAATAAAACTCAGTATATACACACCGCCCGGCAAATTCGTGTAACTGCCTCGCACCCTCGTTACTTCGTCAAGGGTATGACCGGCGGCTGTCAAAGCATCAATACTGTCATACCAAGTCGCATCGCCATTTTCACAGGTTGCCGTTCGGTGTGCCGAAGACAAATTATCAGGGGTAGAATAAACAAAGGTTTCAGTGTTGGCATCGACAGTGTCAATGCTATCCCACGTGCCATTACTGGTATCGCTGCCACCAATACCCAATTGCCAATCAATGACGACATTTGCAGTCGTCCCTGCCAGATATTTATTGTAAATCCCAGTATCGGCATCATAGTGATGTTTGCTAATGTCTACATTGGGTTTGTTGTAGTTGCGGGCATCAAAAAAAGTCAGGCGGGTATTGTCAATTTTTTCACAGATATGGCCGGATAGGGGGGTGGCGCCGGTATTAATTAGACCCAGTCTCGCACTTGCCAAATTGCCGGGCGCAGCATCCTTAACCAACGAATCCCCCAGATAGGCGGCATCTCTTTTGGCAAAAGTATACCCGGCTGAGGCAGGGAAATTCCAATAATAATCAGCCGGCGCATAGCGTTTTGTGAACCCGCCTGCTGTTGTTACCCTAACCGTCAAATCCGCCGAATCCGTTGACGTAGGGTTGACTTGACCTGTTACCGATTTGGCATCGGCAAGCGTGACTGCGTTGGTAAATATCTCGGCAACATTTGGTGTAAAGTCCGACGTTGGCACCCAAATAGCAATTACCTTACTGCTAATCCACCATTGATTGGTTGATTTGTCCAGGTCGTTAGGATCAACTAAGCTGCCTATCGCTCCGCCGTAACCCCGGCGTGTTGGGTAGTGGTTGAGTGAAGTATCCACGCCGGTAAAGTTTAGAGTGGCCGTTTTTGCGGTATTGTCAACTGAGTCGGCATTACATTGACCACCTCTTGCAACGGCGGAATTGATTGTTGAATCGGTTGTTCCTCGATCCCGCGGATAATGAAACCCATTGTCGATATAGTTGCCAAGTGCGGGGAAGTTATTGCCCCAGTCACCACAGCCGTTGGCAGCAGAAAAATCACTGGCGACAAATCCCGGGACATTCATATTCCAAGTGACCAATTGGGCATTGGGAGTGTCGCTGTCGTTAAAATTTTCGGCAATGGAGAAATCCGGCGCCAGTGCCTCTAAGCCCTTGCGAGATCCCGTGGCGTATATGCCAATATTATATCCTAAGACATAGCCGTCTTCGCCACCGGGGCCGGAGCCAGGTATAAAACGCGCGTATAAATAATAATCGCCGGTATTTTTCCCTACTTGCCAACGCGGTGCGGCAGAAACGGTTAAATCGGGGAGACTGTAATATGTCTGCCCCCCTATCGTTCCATTGAGTATGCCGGGTGTGCTGTCCACAGGATTGTTATCCGATTGATAAGTGACATCGGGTGCCGACACGACTGTGTCATTGGGTGCATCCGGGGCAATATTGACAATGAAATCGACATTGTCTGCACTGGTCGAAGCAGGCGTAGCACACCATACTTTTAAACCGTCGGCACTGACGCCGGATTCGCCGGCGGGCGGTGGTTCACTCGATAGCGGATTGCTGACGTTTTTACAACTCGTGGGAAGCTGTACGTGATCAAAATACGCGCCTGATGAACTACCGGTGTAGCCGGTGGGTAAAACCACTTTATTTGTTAAATCGAGCGTAATTAAACTCCCTGTGTCCGAGCTATCCAGCGAATAAGCGACGCGATAGGTAGCGGTATCGGCACTGCGAATGACGTCATTGCCTATACTGCTATCATTGCCCGGGTTATCGTTGGCATCAAAAGGTCCCGTTCCGGAGTTGACCATACCGGCATTAAACTCTTTTAGTGCTGCATAGGTATTCGGAGCGATGCCTATTAAGGCCATCGCCATTGCTATAGATAGCAAGGGTTTTAAAAATTTGAGCACATTGCCCTGTTTCTTGTTGTTTTTATTCATCAGTTTCAAGGTGAATTGTATAAAAAGCGCAGTAAACTATAACCTTTTTTAAGCAAAATACCTACATGGTTGCAAAAAAGTAATATTTTAGCAATGTTAATTCACGTCACCATGTATCCTGAGAATCTGCCAAATTGGCTCTTGCTATCATAGTGTGTTGGTTGTCAATTGAAGAAACAAAAAAAGCGGCCAGCATTTGCTGGCCGCTTTTCAGATTCAGCTTATTTCATTAAGCTTGTTGGCGACGACGATAGGTAAATAACCCCATCAAACCAACTAAGAGTAACAACGACCAAATACCAGTCGATGGAATCTTAGCAGGTCCACTGCCGGGTATGGTAATGTTCACATAAGCCGTGGCAATATTACCATTGGCATCACTAATAGTGTATGGGAATCTTACCGGACCGGTATAACCGGGACTTGGCACAAAGACCATATTGCCAGCAGCATCAACATTCACTATCCCGTTTGGCACAGGAATGGACTGAGCACCACCAGTTAATGGTACACCGTTGACTTCGGTAACTCTCGTTCCCGCCGTATCATTACCCAATGGGGTAATCGGCACAGGTGTATCAACCGCCGTGGTATAGACATCATCAGTTGCGGCAATTGGCTCAATCGTTACCGTGACACTAGCCGTTTCAACCGTACCGTTTGGTACAGGAATCGACTGGGTGCTACCGGTTAGTTTGACACCATTAATTTCGGTAACACGCGTTCCCGCGGTGTCATTGACCAGCGGTGTGATCGCCACAGGGGTATCAACCGGTGTAGTGTAAGCATCGTCGCTTGCAGCGATTGGCGCTGGGTCAATTGTGACTGTCACATTCGCCTTGGCGGTATTACCATTCTTATCGCTAATAACGTATGGGAACACCGCTGAACCGGTGTAGCCGGCATCTGGCACAAAGGTCATATTGCCACCGGCATCAATTTCAACCGTACCGTTTGGTACAGGAATCGACTGGGTGCTACCGGTTAACTTCACACCGTTGATCTCGGTAATGCTTGTTCCCGCGCTGGGTCAATTGTGACTGTCACATTCGCTTTGGCGGTATTACCATTCTTATCGCTAATAACGTATGGGAACACCGCTGAACCGGTGTAGCCGGCATTGGGCACAAAGGTCATATTGCCACCGGCATCAATTTCAACCGTACCGTTTGGTACAGGAATCGACTGGGTGCTTCCAGTCAGTTTGACACCATTAATTTCAGTAACACGCGTTCCCGCGGTGTCATTGACCAGCGGCGTAATCGCCACAGGCGTATCAACCGGTGTGGTGTAGGCATCATCGCTCGCAGTGATTGGCGGCGGCGCATAATAACCAAAGTCTTGGTCAAGGTTATTTTCACCACTACCTAAGGTAAGCTTAGATGTTGAGTCATTGCCACCATTGGGGTCTTGGGTGTTTTTACCTCGCAATTCAGCCGGTAAAGTGCTTTCATCAACTTCTACGGTGTAATCACCCGGTGGTAAGTTGTCAAACAGGTATTTACCATTTTTATCGGTAGTGGTGGTACGCGTGGTACCATCGGGCAGGGTCAAGGTGACTTTCACGCCAGCCAGCCCCTCACCGGCATCGGCTACGCCGTCATTATCATCATCACGATAAATGGTGTCACCAATCGAACCCGGCGTGTAGTAACCAAAGTCTTGATCCAAGTTAGACTCGCCTACGCCTAAGGTAAGCTTAGACGCTGAGTCATTGCCACCGTCGGGGTCTTGGGTGTTTTTACCTTGTAATTCAGGCGGTAAAGTGCCTTCGTCAACCGTTACGGTGTAATCACCCGCGGGTAAATTATCAAACAAATACTTACCGTCTTTATCTGTCGTTGTCGTACGCGGAGTACCATCGGGCAGGGTTAAGGTGACTGTTACACCGTCAAGACCTTCGTCCGGATCTATCACGCCATCGTTATTTTTGTCGTGATAAATGGTATCGCCAATCATGCCCGGGGCATAGTAGCCAAAATCCTGATCAAGGTTTTGTTCACCCGCACCCAAAGTAATTGCTGATTCAGAAGCTGTACCACCGTCAGGATCCTGGGTGTTTTTACCTTGTAAGGCTGCTATGGGTAGAGTCTTTTCATCGACGCTTACTTTGTAGTCACCTTTCGGCAAGTTCTCAAATAGGTATTTACCATCCTTATCGGTTTTCGTGGTGATAGGTTGACCGGCGCCATTACCCAAGTCAACACCCGCCGGAGGCGTTAAAGTAACCTCCACACCGGCAAGACCTTCACCCGGATCGATCACGCCATCATTATTCATATCGTGATAAATGGTGTCACCAATGCTACCCAGCTGTTGGTAACCAAAATCTTGCTCTCGGTTATCGTCAACACCAGTCAGCTCGCCGGTAATTGGATCGGCAATCGTATTTAAGGTTACCTTAGAAACATCACCGGTGCCAATGCCATCGGCATCGTAGGTTTGCGAGAGGCTAGGCAGTGGTAACTTCGTTACTTTGACTTGATAATCACCGTCTGGCAGATTTTTAAATAAGTATTTGCCATTGGCATCAGTGGCGGTGGTGTAAGGTACCGCACCTGCTGTACCCGCTGGTACGACATTGCCGTTGGCATCGACATAAATCGGGTTGCCATTACCGTCTAACAGCGCCAATTCGGTTCCCGGAATCGGCTTCTCACCCTGATCCTGTTTACCATCACCATTGGCATCCAACCACACGTAATCGCCAATACTGCCGGCCACCATAGTGACACTGACATCGTTGGAAATCACTTGTAGGGAGATTTCCGGCACCCGACCACCAAAGTTATTGGTGTAAATATCACCGCTAGAGGCGGCAGTGACATTGCCATCGGCATCCAGTGCCGGGGTGCCACCACGGTTGCCGACTGGGTCAAGCTTGATGCTAACGGTTTTACCGCCGCTATCATCAGGAATGGTCGGGGTGGTAAAGCGCACTGCGGTGGCATTGGCGACAGCCGAGCAGTCAGTACCCGCACAATCTGTCCAGGTAATCACACCCGTACCGGCAGTACCGCCGCCGGCAAATTTATCGCCGTTATTGGTGTACATGGCATAACACAAATCACCGGCACTAGGTGTATAACCCGCCGGCTGGTTATCCTCGTGACAGACATCCTGTGGAATGCTGGCAGGGTCCGCATCAGTAGCCCGGAACTTCTCGCCATTGTTTGCAGTAATGGTTTTTAATTGATAACTGCCGTTAAAAGTAGTCGCCGGTTCGCGGCCACTGGCCAAACCACCAGTGTTACCAGCACTGTCACCGTTAAACGGGAAGATATCGATAAACTCACCGGACTTATAATCCTCGCCACCCAAGTTTTTATAAATCAGATTATAAGTGAAGGGCTTATTGACGCTGTAGACCGCCTTATCGACCGTCTTCTTCACATCCAAACCGCTTTGTGGCAGGATGCGTATAATATAAAGTGCTTTGACGGTTTTATCATCACCGATGGGGCCGGAATTTAGCGTGGAAATATTTCTAAACGTTCCCGATACTGCGGTGGGGTCGACCAGCACACTGTATTTCACCAGCGGTAATTGGTCACCAGTGTCAACTGAGCCAAACTCCCAAATCAATGGATCAGCGCCAGCGGTGTGGGCATCAGTGGTAATCGTCACCGCCGGGTTAGCGGCATCATAAGCAGTGCGATCCAGCCAAGTGGTGCCGCCATCAACGCTAAATTGCTCTGAACCGGCCACATAAGCGGTACCGGCAGGCAGGTTATCCAGCAGTTTTGCGGCGCCGGCGCCGGCCCACTGACCTACCACCTGTGGTTTTAAGATAAAGTCAACCTTATCACCACCTTTAACCACATCGATATTCAGCGGGTCGGTGTACTTTTGCAGCGATTGCGAGGATGGAATTAAAGTCATGCGATCAACAAGATTTCCAGGTTTTCCAGGAAACGAAAAGTTGGCATCATCGCTGGGGTCAGTTCTATTTCCGTCTGCGTGAGTCCAAGGGGTAAACACACCATCGGCTTTGTCTCTACGGGTGGAGGAAAAATTAGGCAGGCGATTATTGCTGCCGTAAGGGCTGGCAGTTAGACCGTCTTTGGCCTTAATTAAATGGTTAACCGCAATACCGAATCGGCCATGCCCCGGACGGATGGCGTTAGCCGCTGCTGCATCGTAATGCATGTCCTGACGCACCAAGGTAATGGCGGCCATACCACCGGGTACATCATCGGGGTTTTGCCACCAGTCAACTGGCTTACCCGGATTGGATTCGTTGCCATCTTTATCGACAATATTGACTATACCGTCGCCATTGACATCGTCGTTACACTCTTGCGTGCGCAAAGCCTCCACATGATCTTGAGTCGCACCGACTGAGGCATAGGGTTGATTACTAAAATAAAATTTTGTAAAGCTGATTTCGGCTGTCTAAAGGTGGTTCAGGCGTCTGATTTGGTGGCGCAATCCCGGCGTACTCAAAGACTTCGGTATCTATTTTGTCACAGATTTGCGTTTGGGCACCGTCAATGTCACGGTAGTCAAACAGATTGAGCGAAAACGGCCGCGTTTCACCCGGTGCCATAAATTGCTCTTCTTGCTTTTTACTATGAGGATAAATTTTGGTAAATGATTTATGGATAGCATACCCCCCCTTTGGAGCGTATGCCAGGGGATAGGAAATCTCGTTGGGGAATGGTTCGGTGCCAGCATTGTAGTTGGGTAAATTGTTGTTACTGGCGTCCTCAGTCGAGCGAATATTGTTGTCACTACCCTCATCAAAGGGCGATAAAGCACTGTCGCTTGCCTTTTTTAATACACCGACGCGGTTGGTGACGTTATTAACACACTTCTTGCCGACACAATTTTGGTGATTGATAATATCCTCAGCTCTGCTAAACCAGATATTGAGGCGAATTTCAAATAAATTGCTATCGGCGTCCGGATCGCGGACATCGATATCGGTTAAATCAATTTGAATAGCAGCATCATCTAAGCCATCAGGTGCTATTCCGAGCGGTCCCATATCATCAATAGCCGCCGTTGTCAGCTGAGTACAGTTGACCGCTGCCCCGGCGCCGTGATCACCAACCAGTTCACAGGCCGGTTTGCTGTTATCCCAATCATAAAGTATGCCACCCGTTGACGATCCAACATTGTTATTTTTGTTATCATCGGTATAGACATCGACAATCGTATAGTCAGCGGTAAAATCACCACCTACTTCATCGGCGGCATCGGCAATCATTGAGCCCTTTTGATATTTAGCTTTAATCACGTACTCAATGACGACTCCAAGTTCGCCTTTGGGCCCTGTTTTTATCGGAGCAGAATAATAAGGTTTGCCGGTATTGGGGTCTACCGCGCTGACTTTGAGTGCTTTGATTAAATCGACCCTAAAGCTGGCGGTGACAATGGTTTCTACCGGGTTGGCTGAGGCCATATTATTGTTACCGTTGGCGCCGGCAGTCACCTCTGCTGCCACCGTGGTGTTATTAAAAATGATATCGCCGGTCTCCGGATCCACGCCGGTGGCCCGCGCCGCCGGTCTAAAGACCTTGGTTGTCCCTTCAATCGCCGGGCCTAAATTACAAAATAATTCGGTGCCATCGGCGGAAATACTGGATACCGGTTGGTTGGTGACATCAGCGGCCTTGGTTTGACAACCGCTGGGAATACCCTGCCAGACCTGGCCGTTGATGGCGTGTACGGTGGCGGTTAAATCATCGACATCGCTGTCATTGACCGACACCTCAACCTTATAGGTAATGGTATCTTGCATACGCACCACATTGTTGTCAGGGTCTGTGTCTGTACCGGCGGTGTTAATATCGGTGCCATCCCACGTTCCACCGTCAAAGGGTCCCGTTCCCGTCTTATCGACAGCGATGGTCGTATTGACGACCGGGTTGGCCGCCTGTGCCAGCGGTATGGTACAGGCCATCGCACTGCACAGCAGGCTGTATTTTAGCTTGTCGAATGCCTTTTTCATGACTTTTCTTCCTCGTTGATTTTCCTATTGGTTGATTTAATCTCATTTAATTGATTGAGTCTTAATCTAAATTTGATGTCACTTTAATCCTAAAATTCTTTTCACAGATTAAAAAGTGACAATTCCCTCCACTTATACAAGGTTTAGATGCAGTTGTCAATTGTAAAATTGATTTATCCGTTATCATGTTGTCGCGTGTCTCCAATGAAGTGACCGCGATGTTTTATCGGGTTACGCTACCGCTAACCCGACCTACAGCATTTTTGAGGGTTTGGCGGGTCGCGTTTGCGGTTAACTGGGTAGGTCGTGTTAGCGAGGATACCATAACCACTTGTCACTTAGTGGTTAGGCAGGCGAGCGTGACTCGACGGCTGTGGTTTTTTGTCGGATTGTGATATTTTATCGGCAGGCAATAAAAAACCACCGGATGATGCAAATATCCGGTGGTTTTTCTGTGTGCTGGTGATTGCCGTTGTGACTGGCAATCGGGGTGTCTTGCGATCGTTCGAATTAGCGTTTCGAGAACTGTACCGCGCGACGTGCTTTGCGGAGACCGACTTTTTTACGCTCGACCTTGCGGGCGTCGCGCGTTAAGAAGCCGCGCGAACGCATAGTGGCCTTGTTGGCTTCGTCGTAACTGACCAAAGCGCGGGCAATGCCGTGACGGATGGCGCCCGATTGACCGGTGCTGCCACCACCCGAAACAGTGATAAACAAGTCAAAAGTATCCAAGCTGTCGATAGCCTCCAAAGGCTGGCGAACGACCATGCGCGAAGTTTCGCGTCCAAAGTAGTCGTCCAACGGTTTGTTGTTGACCAAGATATTGCC
>PDWI01009870.1_pt1 | contig 10824 bp, 10 predicted proteins | sample 1430891 | NCBI WGS metagenome assembly PDWI01 (sample SAMN01162508, study PRJNA174530) | Oral metagenome, whole genome shotgun sequencing project. | biome: Marine environment; feature: Marine mammal; material: Swab sample of the gingival sulcus; isolation source: swab sample of gingival sulcus... | reverse complement strand
AAGGTAAGATAGTAGAAGACGGCACACACCAACAATTACTAGAAAAAGATGGTATTTATGCTAACTTATGGCATCATCAGAGTGATGGGTTTATTGAGTGATCGTGATATCAACTACCTTACTCTCTCATCTGTCATTCCGGGCTTGACCCGGAATCCAATCAATTACTATTTAACTAGATCCTCGACCTCGGCGGTCTTACGACCAGCCGTGTCAAGGATGACGAAGAGAGGGTGTTGTCTCGACTAAGTGAAGAACAAAACATTATAATTACTATTCTGATTTCTGAGCTTTCTTTGCGTCACTGCTTCTTGCTTTTTTCTTCTCCAGACTCTATTTTTCTTGTCAACTCAGTAATTCCATATTTTTTAATGGCTTTCATGATTAATTTCAATTCTTCATCATTAAATGGAAGCGTCTTTTTTTCTGGTTTGCTAACTTCTGATTTTTCCATTCCAACATTATGCCTTAAATTAGCAGATTTTTCAATCATAAGCTAAAAAATCTTTTTGTCTTTAATCGCTTCAGGCAAGAAACCATCAGGGTGCTTAAAGTCGGCTGTCCATTGATAACCTTCGCCATAGCCTAAGTCAGCCATCATCTTAGTCGAGGGATTACGCAAATGAGTTGGAACGGGTAGATTAGGGTATCTTTTAGCCAAAGCAAAGGCTCGGCTCATTGCCTCGGTGCTGGCACGAGATTTCCTGCTCTTGGCCAAGACTGAGACGGTGTGAAATAAAACATATTTAGCCTCAGGCATACCGATTTTAGTAACGCTATCAAAACAGGCATTAGCTAAACCAAGGGCGCCGTTGCCAGCTAGGCCAATATCTTCTGAGGCAAAAATGATTAGTCGTCTAGCGATAAACTTTGGATCTTCGCCGGCCTCGATCAGGCGAGCTAGATAATAAAGGCTAGCATCAACATCACTACCGCGCATTGACTTAATTAGAGCTGAGGTTAGGTTGTAATGATTTTCGCCTTTTTTATCATATAAACTAAGTTCTTGATTAGCGACCAACTCAACCGCTTCTTGATCAATCTTGGGTGATAAATCAAGCGCTAATTCGAGTAGATTGAGAGCTTTGCGAGCATCGCCTTGAGACAGCCAAGCTAACATTTTGTAGGCTTTGGGGGTAATAGTTTTGTTTAAGTCTTGTTTCTTGATGGCTTGTTTGAGAATTTTGATAATATCTTGTTCGGTCAAAGCCTCAAGCACGATTAGCTGCGATCGAGATAATAAAGGAGTGATAATTTCAAAGCTAGGATTTTCGGTGGTAGCACCGATTAGATAAACTAGACCACTTTCCAAAACCGGCAAGAATAGATCTTGTTGAGCTTTATTGAAACGATGGATCTCGTCCAGAAAGAGAATGGTTGGCTTGTTTAGATTTTGATTGAGACGAGCCTTCTCAATTACTGATTCAATGTCCTTTTTACCGCTAGCGACTGCTGATAACTCGATCATTTCAGCCTTAGTCGATCTGGCAATCATTCGAGCTAAAGTTGTTTTACCACAGCCAGCCGGTCCCCAAAAGATCAGATTGCGGGGCTTGCCAGATCTGATTATCTTGTCGATAATCTTGTTTTTGCTGGTGAGATTAGTTTGCCCCACAAAATCTTTTAGACTTTGGGGGCGAACTTTTTCAGCTAGAGGTTGCATTACTTCTTTTTCTTAAGTAGGTCTCGAATCTCAGTTAATAATTCAACATCAGTCACAACTTTTTCTTCTTTGGCTGGTTTTTCTGGTTTTTTGGTTTTTTCCAGAGCTTTAACGATTACAAATATCGATAGAGCTATCACTAAGAAGTTGACAGTTGCTTGAATAAACGCTCCGTATCCGACGACAGCATTGCCAACTTTAGCTTGAAGTGAACTAAAGTTGATTCCACCCAAAAGCATACCAATTAGTGGCATCAAAATGTCATTAACTAGTGAGTTAACAATTTTACCAAAGGCACCACCTAGAATGACAGCTACGGCCAAATCAACAATGTTGCCTTTCATTGCAAAAGCTTTAAATTCGTTCAAAAATTTTTTCATATTTCCTCTTTCTTATTATTTTGATATTAAAATTGTATCAGATTTTTGATATAATTGAAATAATTAAGTATAAAAAGGAGAAAAATGGCCGAGACAAGTAAAAAAGAACGAATTTTAGCTGGAGCAGTAGCTTTATTTATGCTAATTAGTACTGTTGGAACTTATGCAGTGATGATTATGAGCAGTAGTAATCCGCAGCCAGTTTCTGATGCTCAAAAAGCTCAGAATCAAAAAACTCTTGAAGAGTATGTTAGAAAAATGGAAAAACGAGCTGCTGAAGCTAATAAGATGCTATCCAAGAAAAATTACCCAGTATTCAAAAAATATCAAAATGCCAACGCCAAGTTTGATTCTAGCAAGGTCACTAAATTAGAGCAAAAAGACCTTGAGATTGGCAAAGGCAAAGAAATAAAAGAGCTCAAAGACGGATCATTTTATTACATTGGTTGGCTAGCTGATGGAACAGTTTTTGATAGTTCATTCGAAAAAGATGGCTTAAAGGCGCCGTTTAGTAGTCAAAATGCTATTGAGGGTTGGCAAGAAGGTGTCAAGGGCATGAAACCAGGTGGAGTTCGCCAGTTGACTATTCCAGCTAACTTGGCTTATGGTGATAAAGACAGCGGTAAAATACCAGCCAATTCAGTCTTGCGTTTTGTGATTATGGCAGCCAAAGATCTAACTGAGAAAGAAATTGCTAAGCTACCAAAGGTCAGTTACTAATGAGTCAAATCTGGGACACAGTTATTATTGGCGGCGGTCCGGCTGGCTTGTCGGCAGCAATTTATATTGCTAGAGAGCAGCACAAAGTTCTGATCATTGAGTCAAAAATGACCGGTGGAATGATGGCTTTGACTTCAAAAGTTGATAATTATCCTGGTTTTATGCCGGGAACGAGCGGCTTTGAGATTTCACAGCAAATGACTGAGCAGGTCAAATCTCTAGGCGCTGAGATTGAATATTCTGAAGTGATTGACTTAGTCGATCAAGGTTCGACTAAGCTAGTAAAATTAGCTAATGATAAGACTATTGAGGCTAAGACGGTTTTGATCGCCACTGGCACCGAGTATCGTCACTTGAATGTACCGGGCGAAGACGAGATGCTTGGTCGCGGAGTCCATTTTTGTGCGACTTGTGATGGGCCATTTTACAAAGACAAAACTATTGCTGTGATTGGCGGTGGTAATTCGGCGATTGAAGAGGCCAAGTTTCTAACCAAATTTGCCAGCAAGATCTACCTAATGGTTAGAGGCGAGATTACAGCTTCTAGTGGTCTAGTCAAAGAGTTGGAACAATTTGTCTCTAGTGGTCAGGTTGAGATTGTTAAGCCAGCTTCAGTCACCAAAATTAATCATAATCATAAAAAAGTCGTTAGTATTGATTATCAATCTGAAGAGGAAACTAAACAGCTTGAGGTTGAAGGAGTGTTTGTTTTTATTGGATTACTACCGAAGCTAGATTTCGTTAGTAATTTGAATTTGAAATTAGATAAGGCTGGTTTTATCGAGGTGAGTCAAGATGATCAGACTAACCAAGTCGGAATTTATGCTTGTGGTGATATTACAGCTGGGGCGATTCGTCAGATTGCAACAGCAGCTGGTGATGGTGTCAAAGCGGCTCTAGCGATTAATAAATATTTAGAAAATGTGATAAAATAAGGAAAGTAATAAAAAAGGAGAAATATGCCTGATTTTAATAAAGTTTTAACCCCTGGAAAATATCAAGAAGGATTGATTAATGTGGTAGTTGAGATTCCGACTGGTTCTCAACATAAAATCGAATGGAATCGTGATTTAGCAGCTTTTGAACTTGATCGAGTTGAGCCTCAGATCTTTGCTAAACCAACCAATTATGGCTTCATTCCTCAGACCTTGGATGAGGATGGAGATGAACTTGATGTTTTACTAGTAACCGACACACCGTTGCCAACTGGAATTTTCTTGGAAGCTCGAATTATTGGTGTTATGAAGTTTGTTGATGACGACGAAGTTGATGACAAAATCGTAGCTGTGCCGGCTGATGATCGCCACACTGGCAACGCCATTAACTCATTAGCAGACTTGCCTCAACAGTTGATTAAGCAGATTGAATTCCATTTCAATAACTACAAAGCCCTTAAAAAGCCTGGTTCAACTAAAGTTACCAAGTGGGGTGATGTCGAGGAGGCTAAGCAAGTTGTAGCCGAGTCAATCGAACGATATAATAAGTAGTTTTAAAATCAAAAACGAGCCTGAGATTAACCAGAGGCTCGTTTTTTATTGACTTGATGTGGTATAATTAAGTTGAGCAGTGAGAATGTTTTGACATTTAAAAAGTAGGAAAGGAGGTTATGGTAATGATTTTTAAATTTAATATCTATAGATTTGAAATAAAAATCAAAATAAAAGTTACTTCCGTAAATATACAGAAGTAACACCATTACAATTCCATCCTATCAAAAAATTCTAGATAAGTCAAGCTTTTTACTGCTCAACTTGATACAGAATGAGCTCACATCCTTCTTGTCATCCTTGACTCGGCGCAAAGCCCGAGGTCGAGGATCTAAAAAATGAGCGCGCGTGGTGGCGGAAATTTCATTGTAGAAATTTCAAAAATTAGAGTTAGTAGACTCGTCTACCGTTCCACTACGCGAGCGAAGAATGAGCGCGCGTGGTGGAATCGGTAGACACGCTAGCTTGAGGGGCTAGTGCCTAACATATCAGGCGTGAAGGTTCAAATCCTTTCGTGCGCACCAAAGAAAAAACCCATCTTAGGATGGGTTTTTTCTTTGATCCACAAAAGTATGAGAACCTTGAATTTTACGAAGTAAAATTAGGTTCACGTTTTGCCGCTTTCTCTCCTGTCATTCTTGACTCGGCTGAACGAAGTTCACCGAGATCGAGAATCTAGTTCAGTTAGTTGATTATTTTTTAGACTGGATTCCGGGTCAAGCCCGGAATGACAATGAGGAGATGGCCGTATCAGCTCCTTACTTAACCCAACTAAATAAAAATAAAACTCTCTCACTAAAATCACTCTTTTAAAATCAGATAGTTTATGGTATAATTGCCAAATAGTTAAGGAAATAATAAATTAAAGGAAAAACGAAATGAGTTTTGAATTGATAAAGAAAGTTAACGATGCTCAAAAAAAGTTTGATGTCGTTGATGTTCGTACCGGTGATAAAGTTAGAGTTCATCAAAAGATTAAAGAAGGTAATAAAGAGCGAGTTCAGGTTTTTGAAGGAATGGTCATCAGAACTGATCGCAAAAAATCTCACACTTCTCGTATCACTGTTCGTAAAGTCGCTTCAGGCGTTGGAGTTGAAAAAAGCTTTTTATTGCACAGTCCACTAATTGAAAAGATTGAGATTGTTCGCCGCTCAAAAGTTCGCCGCAAATATCTTACTTATATGCGAGAGCGAAGCGGTAAAGGAACCCGTCTTAAGGCTAAGGACTTCGATAAAAAAGCTGTCAACGAAGTCAAGCAAAAGCCAGAACCAAAGCCGGCTGACGAGAAAAAAGAAGATAAAGAATCAGAGTCAAAAGAGAAATAAATAAAAACCCTCCCAAGAGAGGGTTTTTATTTAGTCAAAAACATCTTATTTGTGATAAAATAATACTATTCATTTAAATAAGAAAAAGGAGAAAGATGGATTTTTTAAATAAAAACAAGGATTTTATTGGAATTTTTGCAACTGTGATCGTGATTAGCCTAATAGTTTGGGGTTATTATGACGGCTCAAAGCCTAAGGTAGATAAGCCAAAGGCCAATTCAAAAATCGCCAAACTGCTTAAGAAAATTAAGAAAGAGGGCTTTATTAAAGGCGACAAAAAAGCTCGCTATACAGTTTTAGAGTATACTGAGTTGCTTTGCCCATTCTGCAAGCGACATTCTGGCGACAAGACTCTAGATGAGCTAATCGAGAACAACAAGGGCGATGTCAACACCATCAGCCGAGTCTTCAAAGTTCACGAGCAGGCCCAAAAGCTAGAAGAAGGGCTATTGTGTGCTCAAGAAGATAAAGATAGTCAAAAATATTACAGTTTCTTGGCCAATTTGTTCAGCCAGGACGGTCTTGATCAGGCAAAGATGCTTGAGGTGGCTGCTAATAGTAAATATGATAAAGCTAAGCTAGAAGCTTGTATTAAGAGTGGTAAATACGCCAAAAAAGTTGACCAACAAACCGCTGAGGGTCGTGATAACTTTGGCATTAATGGTACGCCGGGCAATGTGATTATTGACTCAAAAACTGGCGCTTTCGTTATAGTTGAGGGTGCTTATCCTCTAGAAGAATTTGAGGCTAAGCTAAAAACTCTTAAGTAATGATTTTAGGTGTTGATGAAGTTGGGCGAGGGGCATGGGCTGGACCGTTGGTGGTTGGCGCTTGCGTCTTGCCTGATAATCGTCAAATAAGTGGTTTAACTGACAGCAAAAAGCTAACTGCCAAAAAAAGACAAGCAATTTTTGATCAGCTACAAGCGGCTAATATCAGCTATGGCTTGGGCTGGGTTTGGCCAGAGCAGATCGATCAGATCGGTCTGTCAGTGGCCCTCAAACAGGCCACTTATGAGGCGGTCAGTCAAATTAAAGCTGATTATGATCAGATTATTATTGATGGCACAATCAACTTTCTGGCCGATTACGACCAGTTTGATAATATCTCGACCCTCAAAAAGGCTGATTTGCTGATTCCGAGCGTGTCAGCGGCGGCTATTTTGGCTAAAGTCAGCCGAGATCAATATATGATTGACTTGGCTAAAGATAGTAAATATCAGAAATATCAGTTTAATAAGCATGTCGGCTATGGCACTAGCTTACATTGTCAGATGCTCGATAAATACGGCGTTAGTGACATTCATAGACGCAGCTTTAAACCAATTGCCAAGTTGCTCAATCAAAAAGAGAAAAAAAAGGACATTTCTGGAACCGCCAAAGACAAGGGCAATTGGGGTGAGCAAATCGCACTTGAGCACTTGACTAAGCAGAATTATCAGCTGCTAGCTCAAAATTGGCGAACCAAGCTGTTTGAGGTTGATTTGGTGATGCAAAAAGACCAAGTTATCTATCTAGTGGAAGTTAAGACTCGCAAAAACAATGATTTTGGCGGCGGCCACTTAGCGATTGATAAATCAAAAATCGAAAAGCTCAAATTAGCTGCTGGCGCTATCTCCCAGAAGCATCCAGACAAAACGATTGAGATGTTAGCTGTTATTGTGACTGGAGATGATCAAGATTATCAAATCGAAAGCTTCGTTTTGTGATAAAATTATCTTATGACAAAATTTGAACACTTATACCAATATTACCAACCAACTAATTATAATTTAACGCTCGATATTGATCGTCAAAATCGAGCTTTTGATGGCACAATTATTATCTCTGGTCAGACCAAGACTGCCCAAAAGACGGTAAAATTGCACGCCACTGATTTTGAGATTAAGTCAGTAAAAATTGATAATCAAGAAATAGGGTTTGATTATCAAGACAACATCTTAAGTTTTGTTAATCCAACTGACAAACCAATAGAGATTAATTATAGCGGAAAGATCAATGATCAGATGAACGGTCTCTATCCTTGTCATTATAGTGTAGATGGGCAAGCCAAGGAGATGCTGGCAACTCAGTTTGAGTCGCATCACGCGCGGGAGGTTTTTCCTCATATTGATGAGCCAATCGCCAAAGCCACTTTTGATCTAACTTTAATCACCGAGCAAAATCAGACTGTCTTGGCTAACACTCCGATAAAAGAACAGATTGAGCTAGGAACTAAGCTAAAAACAGTCTTTGAGACTACGCCTAAGATGAGCAGCTACATTCTAGCCTTCGTAATCGGTCAAATGATTAAGAAATCTGCCATTTCCAAGAATGGCACGATTGTCAACACTTTTGCCTCAATTGCTCACAACGAAAGCCAGCTTGAGCTTGCGCTTGATTTCGCTGTTAAGGCACTCGATTTTTATGAAGATTATTTGGGTGTCAAATTCCCTCTGCCAAAATGCGACCATGTCGCTTTGCCGGACTTTGAGTCGGGAGCAATGGAAAACTGGGGGCTGATCACTTATCGTGAGAGTATGTTCTTATCAGAACCAGATAGCTCTATTCTGACCAAAAAAGAAGTTGCCAAGACGATCTCACACGAGTTAGCTCACATGTGGTTTGGTAACTTGGTCACAATGAAATGGTGGGATGAGTTATGGCTCAACGAGAGCTTGGCCACAATTATGGAGCATATTGCGGTTGATGCGATTGCGCCTGAGTATAAAGTTTGGCAGGATTTTTATGATCAAAAATACAATTATGCTCGGACTCGTGACTCAATCAGTGGTGTTCAGTCGGTCTTGACTCCGGTCAACCACCCCGATGAGATTAATGCGGTTTTTGATGGGGCAATTGTCTACGCTAAAGGTGCTTGTCTAATGTTAATGCTCAAAAACTGGGTCGGTGAAGAGGTTTTTCAAAAATCGCTCCACCAATATTTGACCAAATTTGCTCATAAGAACCCATCAACCGATGACTTTTTGGTTCAGTTCGCCAAGAACACCGATAAGCCGGTTGTGCATTTTATGAAAACTTGGGTTACTCAATCTGGATTTCCATTGGTTAAAGTTAGAAAAGACAATGATAAGCTAATTATTACTCAACAATCATTTCTAAAAGATAATTCTGTCTGGCCAATTCCTTTGTTTATCGCTGGCCAGGATTTGCTTCTAGTCGACAAGCAGCTTCAAATTGAGGCTGATGATGCCTTAATAAACGAAGGTGTCAGGGGCTATTATCTAACTGATTATGATTTAGAGCTAAAATCAAAAGTCCTAGACAAAGTCTCTAAGCAGGCAGATTTAAACAGCTTTTATTATCTCAATAACCAGATTTTACTAGCCAAAGATCAACAAATCAGCTCTGATCAATTGGTTGATGATTTTGCTAGGTTTAGTCAAAAAACTGACCTCGTAACTTGGCGCAGTCTAAATAAGATTGTCGATTCAATCGTCTTTCTGATTAAAAAAACGCCCCAAGAAGCCAAATTCAAACAGCTACTTCTTAATTCTGGGTTAACAAAAGTGTTAGATAAGTTAGGTTATCAGAGTCGGCCTAGTGACTCGCTAGAAGATACTGAACTGCGTAATATAGCGGTCAGCCTGCTTTCTTATGCTGAAGATAGGTTCTTGATAGATTTTTCAATCAAATCAGTTGATGATAGATCGGTTGAGGATTTGGCTGGGCTTGACGCTGAAACGCGCTGCTTTTTGATTTCCAACAAGCTGCGTTATGATTTTGACGAAAAGCTGTTCAAACAGTTGTTTGATATTTGTATCAATACTAATAATCCAGAATATCAATATGATTTGATTGTGGCTTTGACTGATGTCAAAAATCAGGCTGCCGGTCAGAGTATTTTAAAACAAATGGCTAACCCAAAAATTATTAAGCCTCAAGACATGTTTATTTGGTATATTTATTTACTACGCAATCGCCACCAGGAGGCGGCCGCTTGGAGCTGGTTAAAAGACAACTTCAGTCAAATTAGGCAGACATTCTATCAGCGCAAAGGTTATATAGACTTTGTCAATCTAACAGGCTCGGTTTTTTATAGCGATGATAACAAAACTCAATTTGTTGAGGCATTTGCTAAATATAAAGATGAGCCAGCTCTAAAGCGAACTTATCAGATTGCTCTGAACTCAATTTCTGACAAAAACAGCCTTCACAAAAACCAAAGTCAGCTAGTTAGAGACAAGATTGATGATATAATTAAAATATAGAGGAGTTATGCAAAAGCGATTTTTAAAATATTTTTGGCATTACATCAAAAAACATAAAACTAAATTTATTTTAATGATATTAGTTACACTCTCAGCAGTCTTAACTAATTATTTCTTAGCACCTTTGTTTTTGGCAAAGCTATTTGACCACATCCAAAACGGCACACTTAATGCTAATAATTCAATCAGTCTAGTTGTCTCTTATTCATTAATCAGGAGTTTTGGGCTGATTGTGATTTGGCGGCTTAGCTCCTGGTTTGATTGGACACTAACGGTTGATCTTTATCAAGAAATTTTTGAAGATTTGTTTCAAAAAATGAGCAAAAAGTCATTTAATTTTTATAACAACAATTTCAGTGGCTCAATCACCAACAACTTTAATCGGTTTGTTCAAAGCATCGCTGGCATGATTCAATTGATTAATTCTAGCCTAATTCCACTATTAACTAGTATAATCTCAGCTACTGTTATATTGTCATTTTATTTTTGGCAATATAGTCTAGTTCTGCTAGTCCTGTCAATCATTTTTGTTTATTTCTCATTTATTACTAGCAAGAAAATTTCCGAAAAAAGCAAAGTAGTTTCCAAAGCTTACAGCAAAAGGACTGGTATTTTGGCAGATGTCGTTTCAAATGTCGTTTTAGTCAAATCTCACGGTAAAGAGCGATATGAATTTGATCGAATTAAACGAGAAGACAAAACTATCAAGCATAAAGATCTGGACCAAATGAAACAGCATTTAATAAATGGTTCAATTTATGCGACTATCATTTCTCTGATCTCAACCGCCGCTGTTACGACTGCCGTAATCGCTGCTAATCAGAACCTGGTTAGCATCAGTGTTATCTATATCTGTTTAACCTACTCAATGCAAATTACTAAGCAACTCTGGGGATCTTCTAGTATGATTCGTAGTTTTAATCGAATGGCCGGCAATGCTGACCCCATGATCGACCTCCTCGAATCAGAAGATATAATTCATGACAAGTCCTCTAAAAAGATTAGAGTTTCAGCTGGAGCAATTGAGTTTTCTAAGGTT
>PDWI01009868.1_pt1 | contig 10827 bp, 14 predicted proteins | sample 1430891 | NCBI WGS metagenome assembly PDWI01 (sample SAMN01162508, study PRJNA174530) | Oral metagenome, whole genome shotgun sequencing project. | biome: Marine environment; feature: Marine mammal; material: Swab sample of the gingival sulcus; isolation source: swab sample of gingival sulcus... | reverse complement strand
TTTGTAGAAACAATGCCTTTTTCTAAAATCAGTTGAAAACACTCTATAAATCTAAGGGTTACACTATTCATATACACATAAAGTTTGGCAAACCAAAACACGAAAGGACAAATATAAGAATGTTCAAATATAAAAAATAATTTAATATGTTTTTTTTTAATATTTTCTAATATTTGACAATCAATTTTTTACCTCGTAGTTAAAAAAAGCATATATAAAAAACCATCTTTATACCAAAAGACCGTCTTTCATAGTAAGGGATATATCACTCATAGAAGCAAGTTCGTCATTGTGAGTGACCACGATAAAACTGAGATTGAAGCGATCTCGCAAATCAAATAATAACTTATGGAGCTCATTTGAAGTTTCCGAATCAAGATTTCCTGTAGGTTCGTCAGCCAGTATCAGATTAGGTTTATTTATTATGGCTCGAGCGACCGCTACCCTTTGTTGCTCTCCTCCTGACATTTGATTGGGCTTGTGGGCGATTCTGTCGCTAAGTCCCAATATATCGAGCAATTCCAAAGCATATTTTTTAGACTCAGAGTAAGAACGCTTACCAATTAATGCCGGAATCATAACATTTTCCAAGGCATTAAATTCGTCTAATAAGTGATGAAACTGAAAAATGAAGCCAATCTTTTCATTACGAAATTGAGCTAACTTGGCTTCACTCAATGTACCAACATCTGTATTATCAATTACCAAACTGCCTTTGTCAGAAGAATCAAGAGTACCCAATATATGAAGAAGAGTGCTTTTGCCCGAGCCTGACCTCCCCACTATGGAAAGTATCTTACCACGCTCCAAATCAAGGCTGACACCACCCAACACATTAAGTTTCCCAAAACTTTTGTGAATATCTACTGCTCGTAAGATTGGTTCCACTGTCCCTTATTACTTTACAATTCTCTCAAAAAATTTTAAATCATTGATTTAAACACAAAAAATATTATTATAAGCAGAACTAAAGTAATACCAAGCGCATACATCAATATTTTCTTTTCGTTAGCTTTTCTTCTTCTCTCTATTTGAACTTTTCTCTTTGATTTAGCCATAATAATTGATTTTAATTGTAGAAACCTTTGAATAAGTATTAAAAGGTTTCTTATATACTAAGATTAATAATAACCTTAAACACGGTTATACAAATGTATGTAAAGTTTGAAAGAAATTGAAATTATTTTAGAAAAAGTTTAAAAAGCTTTTCAAACTGATGACTCCAACTAAATCTCATTTCGATAAATCTACGCCCTCTTTCTCCCAATTCTTGTGCTAAATCTTCATCTTCCAGCAAATTACAGATATGCTCTACAAATTCCTCTGATTCATCAGCCAAAAGTATCTCCTTTTCGGATTTGGCTCCTATTGCAGAATTTACGGTATGGGAAGTAATTACCGGAATCTTCATAGACATAGCTTCCAATATCTTATTCTGCTGCCCGATACCACTAAAAATCGGAGCGACAAAGACTTTACTCTCCTCATAAGCAACACGTATATCCTCTATCCAGCCCGAGATTTCAATATTTTCAGATGCCAGTGCCAGAACTTTCTTATCGGGTCTGGCTCCTGCCAATAAAACTTTTATTTTAGGATATTTGCTCTTTACTTTTGGAATTATCTCTTTTGCCAAATAATTAGCAGCGACTACATTGGGATAGTAGCCCATATTACCAACAAAAACTATATCATATTTTTTTTCAGAACTTTTGGAGGTAAAATAATCTATATCTACACCATTGGGTATGACCTTTATTTTATCTCTAACCGATTCATTGAAAGACTCTCTGTCTTGATTAGAAATAATAGAATGCCTGTCATAATTATTAAAAATATTCAATTCGTAAGACTTCAACCTATTGTACTCCATTTTCCAAAGGTATCTCAAAGGAAAGCTACTATTCAGCATTCTTTTTTTCATCCCGGTAGAAAAAGAATCCATATAATCCAAGACCTTAAAGCCACTTATCCCTTTAGTATATTCTGTAGTTCTTATAAGTTGATTGTATATAGCATCGGGGTTTTCGGTTGCAATTATTTTCTCAATTTTAGATTTTATATTCTTATCGAAAAAATACAATACTTGAAACGGTTTTGAAGAAAATGCTCCTAATAGCAATCTTTTCACAATTCCGGCTTTACTCAATCTAAAAATGTGAACCTTAGAAACAAATTGCAAAATATGTTGCAAATGAGAATCGCCAACATCAATCTCCGTCAAGCTAATTAAGATAATTTCGCACTTTTCCGACAATAACTTCAACTGATGATAAAGCCTCAACTTATCGCCTTTCTCTAATGGATACGGAAAACGTGGAGATACTACAACTACTTTCACTTAAACAATTTAACCTAACGATTTTTACAACATATATTCAAAAACAAAACCTATTGACAAAGATAAAAATTCATTATAAATGCAATCATTGATAGTAAACATTATCCTTTGATTTCATTATCGAATAGCGAATCTACAAATGCCTTTTTGTTAAAAACCTGTAAGTGCTCCATACCTTCTCCGACCCCAATGTACTTTATAGGAATCTTGAATATATCACTAATACCAAGCACTACCCCACCCTTTGCACTACCGTCAAGTTTCGTTAAAGCTATTGCAGAAACATTAGTCGCTTCAGTAAAGTGTCGGGCTTGTTCTATTGCATTTTGACCGGTTGTAGCGTCAAGTACCAAGAGTGTTTCGTGAGGTGCATCTTCTAGTTTTTTAGATATCGAACCTCTAATTTTGATAAGCTCTTGCATCAAATGCTTTTTGGTGTGCAATCTTCCGGCGGTATCTATAATCGCTACATCATAATTATTGTTCAAAGCATATTGTACTGTCTCATAAGCTACTGCTGCGGGGTCTGCATCCATCCCCTTTTCGTATATAGATACATCGGCTCTTTCTGACCATACTTTGAGTTGATTCAGAGCAGCTGCTCTAAACGTATCTCCTGCTCCCAATACAACTTTTTTGCCAAGTTTTTTATACTGATTTGCAAGTTTGCCGATGGTAGTAGTTTTTCCCGTACCATTTACTCCAACTACTAGAAGTATATGCAAATCTTGCTTCAAAGGAGTAGAAAAGTCCTCAATGTCTTCTGTTTTATTTTCTTGCAAGAGCTGCTGAATAACCTCCTTGAGCATATCGTTCAACTCTGCAAGATTCAAATATTTTTCCTTCTCTACTTTTTCTTCCAATCTTTCAATAATCTTAACAGTAGTCTCCAACCCCACATCAGCCTGAATAAGAATTTCTTCCAAATTGTCCAAAAATTCCTCATCGACTGTAGATTTTCCGGCTAATGCCTTAGAGATTTTTCCAAAAATCCCCGTTTTAGTTTTCTCCAACCCTTTGTCTAAATCTTCTTTTTTATCTTTCTTAAAATATTTTGAAAAAAAACTCATAATAATACAAAATTAAAGGGTTTAACAATTTAAAAAAGTGTAAATAATCTAATACCACAACATACAAAAATTAGACTATTTCAAAAAATAATAAAACTCACAAACCAAGCGATAACTAACAAACGCTTATACTATGTGGCAGGTTCAAAATACACAAACAAATCACTACATATTATTTTGAAAAATAAAAAAAGCTAAAAACGCTAAAAATACTTTGCATAAGCAATACTCTAATCTCTCTATAGGCATAAAAACAAAAGGCCTTTCCACAAGTAGAAAAGCCAAATAATCTTAAAATATTTTTAGTCAAATATTATTTCTTAGCAAAAAATTCCTTCACTTGATCCTTGTGAATCATAACTTCTTTGTAGGAATACTTACCTGTTTCAGGATTTTTAACGCTCTTAACTACCTTTACAAAGTCTTTTCCTCCTGTATTTGCTGCTCTTTGAGCAATTCTCGCGTTCTTACTAACTTTACCCATAATTATTTAATTTCTTTGTGAATGGTATATTTTCTCAAGACAGGATTGTACTTTTTCAATTCCAATCTATCAGGAGTATTTTTTCTATTCTTCTGTGTAACATATCTAGAAGTTCCCGGCACACCAGAATCTTTATGCTCCGTACACTCCAATATTACTTGAATTCTATTTCCTTTTGATTTCTTTGCCATAACTCAATATAATTTACTATAACTTAATGCCTGTATCTATACCTTTCTTCTCCAAACGTTTCAGATATGCATACACACCAACCTTATTAATGGTACGAATCGTACTAGCTGCCACTTTCAAAGTCACCCACTTATCTAATTCCGGAATATAAAATCTTTTCTTTTGAATATTCGGTACAAATCGCCTTTTAGTCTTCACATTTGAGTGAGAAACATTGTGACCGGTAATAGGTCTTTTTCCTGTCAATTGATCAATTCTTGCCATTTCTAATTATTTATTTTTTGCACGGTTCCTTTATCTCAAAAAATCTCCTTTCCGGATAAAAACCAACTAAAACATGTGACTCCGGAAGGGTTCGAACCTTCAACCTCCTGATCCGTAGTCAGGGACTCTATCCAGTTGAGCTACGGAGCCAGTCATTTTTTGAAGCCGCAAAGGTATAAACATTATTTTAATAAAAAAAATGATACCTCAAAAAATCATAGCAATTCAAGTATATTTTCTGTTGGTCTTCCTATCACTGCTCTCTTTTCGTCAAAAACAATAGGTCTTTCTATCAAAATAGGATACTCTACCATTATATTTATCCATTCATCATTAGAAAGCTCTTTGCCTTTAAAATTCTCCTTATAAAGCACCTCTTTCTTTCTTACCAATTCTAATGGCTCTATGCCCAATTTTGCCACCAAATCTTTCAATTCATCAAAAGTGGGAGGTGTCTTCAAATACAATATTATTTCAGGTTCGATGCCTTTTTCTTTTAAAAACGCTAAAGATTCTCTACTTTTACGGCATCTTGGATTATGTAACATTTTAAACTCCATAAATAAAAACATTATGATTTGGAAAAATAAACCGGATGTCAACGTTATGAACAACATTTGTCTAGACACTATGGTTCAGAATCTCGGCATGTTATTCACAGAAGTTGGCGATGACTACATCGTAGCTTCAATGCCAGTCGATAGCAAAACAGTACAACCTATGCGAATATTGCACGGTGGAGCATCTGTAGCACTGGCAGAGACTTTGGGTAGTGTAGCCTCAATGTACTGTATAGATGTCGATAAATACTATTCTGTTGGTATTGAGATAAATGCTAATCATTTGAAATCCGTCAAAGACGGAGATGGTCCGGTATTTGGCAAAGCTACACCAATAAGATTAGGCAGAAAAATACATGTTTGGAATATTGAGATAAGAGATAAAAATGATAATCTGGTGTGTATCTCAAGACTCTCCACTATGGTAATCAAAAAAACAGAATAAAATCAACCTCCTACAACAAACCTTTTTTTAGAATTTCGCGTCTATATTCGTACCGGTGGTTGACCATTTGCATTGTTGTAGTCTCTGCACAGTAAGAAATATTGATTGTTAGAAATCTTTGAACAACCCCAAATATGAGGCAAGAGAAAATTTTTGATGAAGAAAAAACTGTCCATAGTTTGGGTTCTTTTGATACTTATTCAAAGGTTTATGTTAAAATTATAAAAAAGTTTATGAAAGTAGTAAAGATATTTTTAGCTATATTGTTTTGTGCATTTTGGTTATTCAGTTGCTCTAAGGACAAGGGCGAGGCTTCATTGGATGGAGCATACGGCGAAGCTAAATCAGACAATGGAAATGGAGGCTCCTCTGAGTCGGGAGTTATCACAGCAGGCGAATGGAATGACCTTGAAAATTGGGATTATTGGAATGAACTTCTAACAAAAAAAGAATTTGCCGACAAACCTGAATATTGGGGCTTCAATACCAAAAATAGAGTTTCTGTAGTAGTAAAAAACTCTGACGAGCCTGTATGTAATGCAAAATTGGAATTAAAAAAAGGACAAAATACCATTTGGACTGCTATGAGTGACAATAGAGGCACCGCAGAATTGTGGATAGGAATGCAAGAAAACGACTTTGAAGCGAATATTAGTGAGTATTCCTTGTACATAGACGAAAATAAAGTAGTTAAAAAATTGAAGCTATATAAAGATGGTATCAACAAAATCGAATTAAACAAGAGCAGTAACTCCAAAACAGTAGAATTGTCATTTATCGTAGATGCTACAGGTTCGATGGGAGATGAATTAGAATTTTTGAAAGATGACCTCGGATATGTAATCAGTTCTGTTCAAGATAAAAGCAATAACGCATACAATATTTATACTTCGTGTGTATTTTACAGAGACGAGGGAGATGATTATGTTGTTAAGAAGTCGGATTTCACAAATGATTTGAGCGAAACAATAAGCTTCATCAATAAGCAACAAGCAAATGGAGGAGGAGACTTCCCCGAAGCAGTACACTCTGCATTGATAACAGCTATAGATGAGTTGCAATGGTCAAATAATTCTCATACCAAAATTGCCTTTTTACTACTGGATGCACCACCACACTACAACCAAGATGTCTTGAAAGCAATACACAGAGAGATAACAAAAGCAGCAAAAAAGGGGATAAAGATAATTCCTATTACGGCTAGTGGGATAGATAAGGAGACAGAATTCTTGATGAGGTATATGGCAATAGCAACAAATGGGACTTACGTATTTATTACAAATCACAGCGGAATTGGGAACGATCATATAGAAGCAAGTGTGGGCGAGTACGAGGTAGAGTTTTTGAACCAACTAATGATTAGATTGATAAAAAAATATATCGAATAGTAATTGGTGTCTGTAAGAAAACCCTTCATTTTTCAAGTCTCTATAAGAAAAAGTTTCATGCCATTTACAGGCGACAATTTGTAGTTCAAATGGTATTAATACTATTTGTTGCATATAAATAATGTGAACTAAATCGCCAATAGTTTGTTCTCTTTATCCTTTCTTAATACTTATTCAAAGGTTTATGAAAGCAATTAACTTAAAAGTAATATTTATGTTATAAATTTGCACGTCCTAATAAAATATAACAAATATGGCAAATCAGAATATGACAAAAGGTAAAAAACAGTGGAGTACACTAAAAGGAGAGAACTCGTGGATGCTATTCAAAGTAATGTCAGAGTTTGTAGAAGGATTTGAAACGATGAACAACATCGGACCAAGTGTTACCATTTTTGGCTCAGCAAGAACTAAAATCGATAATAAATACTACAAATTAGGAAAACTAATAGCCAATAGACTTACAGAAGAAGGCTTCGGGATAATAACAGGAGGTGGTCCCGGTATAATGGAAGCAGCCAACAAAGGTGCCTTTGAAAAAGGAGGTGCTTCTATAGGTCTTAATATAACATTGCCATTTGAGCAAGAGGCAAACAAATACATTGATAGAGATAAGCTAATTGATTTCAAATACTTTTTCATAAGAAAAGTAATCTTTCTAAAATATTCTCAGGCGTTTGTGGTAATGCCGGGAGGATTTGGTACTTTGGATGAATTATTTGAAACATTGACCTTGATACAGACAAAAAAAATATCTAGAGTACCTATTATATTGGTAGGCTCAGAATTTTGGAAAGGGCTAAAAGATTGGATTGTAAATGTAATGCTTGGAGATGAGAAAAACATCAGTGCTCAAGACTTGGATTTACTGCCTATAATCGACGACCCTGAAGAGGTAGTACAATACATAACAGACTTCTATGAAGGAGAAGGACAAAAGCACTTAAAACCAAATTACGAACTGTAAGTAAAAAAAACATAAAACAGAAATAAATTCTATTGAATTTATTTCTGTTTTATAAACATCCTATTTTCCTTGCGATTTGTTATAATCAGCAAGGAATTTTTCAAGACCTATATCTGTCAATGGATGGTTGAGTAGTGCCATTATTGAACTCAGTGGACTTGTTACCACATCAGCACCGTGTTTAGCGGCATCTACTATATGCCTAGGATTTCTTATCGAAGCTGCTAATATCTCAGTGTCGTAGAGTTGTACTGAGTATATTTCTGATATTTCTTTTATCAATTCCATACCGTCCCAATTGGTATCATCTATTCTACCGATAAAAGGAGAAATATAAGTGGCTCCGGCTTTTGCAGCAAGTATAGCTTGACCTGATGAAAATACCAACGTGCAATTCGTCTTAATATCTCTGTCATAAAGATAACGAATAGCTTTTATTCCCTCCTTGATAACAGGAATCTTCACAACAATATGAGGAGATATTTCTGCCAACTCCTCTGCCTCTTTTATCATACCCTCAAAATCTGTTGAGATAACCTCAGCACTAACATCGCTACCGACTATGTCGCAAATTTTGGAATAATGGTCGAGTATGTTTTTTCTACCGACAATACCCTCTTTTGCCATCAATGAGGGATTGGTGGTCGCACCATCTAAAATCCCCAACTCCTTTGCTTCTTTTATTTGCTCTATATTAGCTGTATCTATAAAAAATCTCACAATTAATTATTTTAAGAAATTACAAAAGACCGCCTCAACATTTGCAAAGCAGAAAGCTTAGAATTAAGTCACACGGTCTCTCTTAAACAACAACAAAAAGACAAGAGAATATACTCAACAATTCGCATATTCTCTGCCTACAAAAATATAACTTTAAAAAATAAGAATTATCAGTGCAATAATTCGTACATTCTCTTACCTATATCAGCAGGAGAAATAACTACTTCGACACCATTCTCTGCAAGAATCTTATTTTTTGCTTCGGCAGTATCTTCTTTTCCTCCGATTATAGCACCTGCATGTCCCATAGTTCTACCTTTAGGAGCAGTCTGACCTGCAATATAACCAACAACAGGTTTAGTGCCATTTTCTTTTATCCATTTTGCAGCGTCAGCTTCCATAGTACCACCAATCTCGCCAATCATAATGATACCGTCAGTATCAGAATCTTCCATTAGCATTTTAACCGCTTGCAAAGTGGTAGTACCCGGTACAGGGTCTCCTCCGATACCTATACAAGTAGATTGTCCCATGCCCATTGCAGTAACTTGTGCAACTGCCTCATAAGTCAAGGTTCCTGAACGAGAAACAATACCTACTCTACCCTTTTTATGTATAAACCCGGGCATAATCCCTAACTTAGCTTCGCCGGGCGTAATAATACCGGGGCAGTTAGGTCCTATCAAAACAACATCTTTACCTTTTCTAAAGGCATCTACTTTTAGCATATCTTGTACAGGGATTCCCTCTGTGATAGCAACTACCAATTTTATTCCTGCATCAATAGCTTCCATAATGGCATCTGCAGCGAATCTAGGTGGAACAAAAATAATAGATGTGTCGGCTTTCTGCTCTTTTACTGCTTCTGCAACAGTATTGAAAACAGGACACCCCAAATGCGTAGTTCCACCCTTTCCGGGCGTAACACCTCCTACCACATTTGTTCCATACTCAATCATTTGCTCAGAATGAAAAGTACCCTCTGTTCCGGTAAACCCTTGAACGATTACTCTTGAATTTTTATCTAATAGTACACTCATTTATAATAATTTCTTATTTTATAATAAAAACTTCTTCATTTTCTTTGTGCATATAAAACTTTTCTCTGGCAAACTTTTCGATATCGTTATCAATATAACTCTTCTGCTGTTCTGTCTCCTCATATTTTGCCAAAAATTCTAGTTTCTCTTTCTCCAAATCATTTATTCTTTTTGAAAGAGAATATTGGACAAAAATATTTTGAGAATCAAAAAATGTCATCCAAATCACAAATATAATAAAAACAATACCGTATTTATTAAAAAATATTGTTTTTAAAAGCACAAAAATGTCTAAATCAGTTTTGGGACTGTTCATGTAACTATCGGTTTTTATGTTTTTTTTCTAATATCTTGCTTGACTAAATACAAACAAGATACTACTATACAATTAACAATGCGACACCAAACTAAATCGGAATATTTGGCAGCGCATTTTATATTTTTATTTTCTTCTTATATCATTTCCCGGGAAATACCCCATATCTCCCAATTCCTCTTCTATCCTCATCAATTGATTGTACTTAGCCATTCTATCGGTACGAGAGCCTGAACCAGTCTTTATTTGACCTGCATTCATTCCAACTGCTAAATCTGCAATAGTGGTATCTTCCGTCTCTCCCGACCTATGACTTATCACATTTGAGAAAGAATTATTTTTTGCTAAATTGATAACATCTAAAGTCTCTGTAAGAGTACCTATCTGATTCAATTTTATCAAAATAGCATTAGCTGCTTTCTCATCAATTCCCATTGACAATCTATTAGGATTGGTAACGAAAAGATCATCTCCTACGATTTGTACCTTATCTCCTACCTCTTTTGTAAATAATTTCCAACCATCCCAGTCGTCTTCTGCCAAAGCATCTTCAATTGAAATAATAGGATATTTATTTACCCAAGTCTTCCAATAATCTACCATCTCTGATGAAGTAAGTTTTTCTCCTGATGATTTCTTCAAATGATATACTTTCTCATCCTCCAGATAGTACTCTGAACTAGCGGGATCAAGGGCTATCATGATATCTTGATCAGGCTTGTATCCTGCCTTCTCAACAGCGTGCAATATTGTTTCTATTGCTTCTTCATTAGACTTTAAGTTTGGTGCGAAACCACCCTCATCTCCAACATTGGTAGAATAGCCTTTATCTTTCAACACTTGCTTCAAACTATGGAATACCTCAACGCCCATCTGCAAAGCCTCACTGAAAAACTCAGCACCAACAGGCATTACCATAAACTCTTGAAAATCGATACTGTTATCAGCATGCGATCCTCCATTCAGAATATTCATCATAGGAACAGGCAATATATGAGCACCTGCGCCTCCGATATATCTGTAGAAAGGCATATTTGATT
>PDWI01009867.1_pt1 | contig 10827 bp, 10 predicted proteins | sample 1430891 | NCBI WGS metagenome assembly PDWI01 (sample SAMN01162508, study PRJNA174530) | Oral metagenome, whole genome shotgun sequencing project. | biome: Marine environment; feature: Marine mammal; material: Swab sample of the gingival sulcus; isolation source: swab sample of gingival sulcus... | reverse complement strand
AAAGGACTTAATCGCTTGCCACGACCCCCTGCCATTATCATACACTCTAATGGCAATTGTGCTTGTTGCTTATCTAAGTCAATAACATTTACTAGCTTTCGATTTTCATCAAGCAAAGGTAAGATTTTAATATCTTTTTTCTTGTAATCGGAAAAATTAATATAACCTTGATTACTATATTCAAAGAGAAAAGAGGGGTTGCAGATCTCCCCAACTGAGCAATTTAAATCTTGCTTTTTTATCAAGGCACGTCGAATATCACCATCAGTAAGAGAACCGATAATTTGATTATTACCATTTATCACAAAAAGGATCAACCGACTAATATCTCGAAGTTGTCCGAGTTGTTCAATTGCTTGTAAAATATTTCTCTTATAATTTATAAGCATATTCTCAATATTCATAATCATCACTTATCTATATATTTAACTAACTGAAATGCCTCGGCATACTCAACACCGACACTAGCACCTCTAAAAGTAGCCAATGCTTTTATGTTTCTTAAACTACGAGGAAAAGGATGTTCACTTAGCTCTGATTCATAAACTTTCATTATTTCTAATTTTTTGTCTAAATAATTAGAAATATCTACATAGTAATTAGGAATAAAAACCTTTTCTGGTAATGCCGGAGAAAATTCAGTTTCAGAGATACATTCATACATTAACACCTGCTTGATAAATGGATAACGAAACGATTTAGTACATGCCATAACAGCATCACAAGTAATGCGATGGTCAGAATGAGCATCAGAGCGATTTAAGCAATATATGATTTCAGGTTCTACTTCATTAAAAATAGCTGATATTTTAGGTACAAGCTCAATTAAAGTTTCAGTAGATAATCGCATAGTAGGATAACCGAGTTTGAAAACTTTTTTTATTCCAAATAATTTTGAAACCTGTTCAATCTCTTTTTGTCTTGAGAGGACTCTACTTTCAGAAAAACCTTGTTTCTCAGAAATATTCGTAATAATTATCCAATAAATATTATTTCCACTAGCTTTGTGTTTTAACAAAGTACCGCCGACACCCAATGTTTCATCATCTGGATGTGAGGATACAACAACAATGTTCATTATAGCACTCCTATACTAACAAAAGCCTCATATGCTTTTATATTCAATGGTAATGATAAATATTCTTTAAAATTATAAGCATTTATATTATTTTCAAGTCTATCATGTTTTGTTAAATTTGGCTGAACACTATTTCTCATGTCTAACTCTATTTCTTTTCTTTTTAAATATTTTTTAAGATCACTAACGTCACAAAAAGTTATTGCTCGAAATAGATCATTAGTATTTTCAGCATATATATCAACAAATTCAGAATAAAAACCAATGATCTTTTTCTTCATTTGTTGATAGTTATAATAATCTCGTATTTGTTGTAAAATTAGAACTTGATTTAATCTTGATAATTTTATATTTAAAGAAATGTGAGTATCACTTTGAAGTTTGTTACTATAATCAACATCCATTATTTCTTTATGACTTGCTAATAATCCTCCTATCCCTCCTGTCAAAGGTTTTGTAGAACCAAAAGAAGAAATGGAAAAATCACTGTACATACCAACACGGTATTCTTTATGTGAGAACATGGAGGTCGAAAAATCTTCAATAATATAAATATTCGGGTATTCCTTTTTTATCCTTTTCAGTACTCCCATTTCAATCATATTTCCATACATATGATTCACTATAATAACCTTGGTATTATCTGTAATTTTAACCTTTATTGTTTCATAAGAAGCTCTAAAATCCATATCATTCCTAACATCACATACAACAGGAATACCACCCTCTTGTTGTATGATATTATATACAGACCAACAATTAATTGACGATATTATAACCTCATCTTTTCTTGATAAGCTTAGAAATTTTAATATCACCATTAAAGAAATGGATGCAGATGGCGTTGTATTCACATATTCAAATGACAGATAAGAAGAAAATTCCTTAACTATTTCTTCATCAACCAATGGATCATGTCCGACATAATCAGAATTTAAACAATCCAAAATAACCTTTCTAGATTGTTTATTTAAACATGGATAAGAATGAGGAACTATAAACATAGAGGATCCTCATTCTTTTTCAGTTTTGCTTTTAAGTTTATACTTTTAATTAGATCGTAAGCTTTACTTGCACTATTTCCATCCCCGTACATATTTTTAACATCTTTAATTTTATCTAAAAAATCAATGACCATTACTCTCTTAATATTTTTATTAATTTCTTTTTTTGAGGTTCCTATAAAAACAACATTTTTATTTGAATCTCTACCAGTTTGTCTTGTTCCTACATTGATAGAAGCTATAGGAATGGATGCCGCTTCTAACATTCCTGCTGATGAGTTACCAATTATAAATTTACTCTGTTTAAAAACAGATAAGAATATATCTCTATCCAAATTTTTAAAAAAATAAAAGTTCGAGTTATTAAGATTTTTATCAATAATTTGGATTATTTGTTCATGGTTTTTATCCGTATTGGGATAACTTACGAAGGTAAAAATACCATTTTCTTCCAATGCTTCAAGAATATTACTAAAAATCTTTGAATTATTTTCTGATAAATCAGGAGAGGGATGATAAATTAATAAGGCTACATTTTTCTTAACTATACCATCTATTCTTAGTTTATAGAAAACCTTCTCCAAATCCATAGCCTCAAAGTTGTTAAATCTATCTAATGCTATACTGCCTATATTGAAGATTCTATCAGAACTTTCTCCCATTTTTAACAATCTGTTACCATGTTCTTGATTTGAGACACAATGATATGTTGAAAGTTTAGATGTTGCGTGACGGATAACAGTATCTTCATGACCAGCCGTTTCATGATCACCACCATAAAAATGCATTGTTGGAATATGTAAGTAGAGTCCTAGTAAACCGCCCATAATTACATCTTCCCGATCTCCTGCGTATATGATTAAATTTGGATTATAATTAGCAACCACATCAATACTATTTTGTAAGAATATACTCGCAGTTTTTAATTTTGATTTTAAAGTGTCAGAATTTATCAATGTTTCAATTTCTAACAAAATATCAAAACCATCATTAACAATTTGTGTTTTTGTCAACCCAAATTGTTCAGAAAGATGCGCACCTGAAACCAGTAACTTAAAATCAACTTCATCATCTTCATGGAGTAATTTGTATAGTGGAGATAATAAATCATAATCAGATCTTATAGATGTTAACGCCAAAATTTTCATAATTTACTTTTCCCAAATATTAGAAAATTGCAATCCACAATTAAACAAATAGTCTAAACAACTCATCCCCTCAATAAACTCATTAGTATTAATCTGTTGGTAAGTTGGATGTTTAAATGATTGATATTCCAATTTAATCCCTTGAGACACAAAATTTTCCTCCTTCTGATAGGATTTTGCACCATTTCCTGACAAATATGTTTCTGCTCCCACCTGTTTCAGAATGTCAATAACCAAGTCTTCTTTTTTAGTATTTATTTCTTGCAATTCTGAAGCGATTACTAACTCTGTTTTAATTGAAAAACTCTCAATAGAAATTGTCAACGTATCCAACAATAGATCAATAAGGTACTTATATTCTTTTTGATATATTGGTTCTATTAGAGGGTATATTTCATCGAAAAAAGGATGCTTCTTATAATTAAAATATATAAACTTGCTATGTTTCTTTTGCCAAATATTATTTGATAACTCCAGCTCTTTAATTGATTTATCTTTATAATTTTTTTTGTTGATGGGTAACGTCAATATATGACTTTTACCCTGATTATCCAAAAATAAATTTCTATGCTGATACGCAGCAGCATTTAATTGAACTGTATCCAAAATAACAAAAATATCACTCTTTGCAACTTTATCCAAAAAACCTAACCAAGGAAAATAACTAGGTTGATGTATAGAAACAACTTTACTCATAAAACGACCTTCAAAAAATTACTGTATAAAATCATCTAGTTGATAATCACGCTGTGCTGTTGTACCTATAATTTCATTCCACTTCATGGGAGAAATTCCTGTAGCAGGACGTTTTACCGTCAAATTATTTACTGAGAAAATATCTCCCTTTTTTATTTTACAACTCGCAACAATACTCTTTCTTGCAATGGGTTTGTTTTTTAATTCCGATTTGGACGGCTCTTTTATACCACTACCTGTAATCGCCTTTTCAATATTGCGAATACCACTTACCATGGCTTTTAATTCATCAGGTTCAAGTGATGCTTTATGATCAGGGCCAGGTAAATTTCTATCTAACGTAAAATGTTTTTCTATGACAGTCGCACCTAAGGCCACTGAAGCTATAGGTACTTCAATACCTAGGGTATGGTCTGAATACCCTATTTTTACACCCAACTCATTTTGAATATAGAGCATCGCTTTGAGATTAACATCTTCCATTGGTGTTGGATATTCGGTATTACAATGCAAAATCGTCAGATTTTCTTTTTCTAAACCATTATCAAGTAATACTTCCACTGCGGATCGAATTTCTTCTATATCTGCCATGCCCGTACTTAAAATAACTTCATCAAACAACTGAGCAACTTTTTGTAAATAAGGCAAGTTAGTAATTTCACCTGACGGAATCTTTGCTAATTTTAACCCTAGCTTATGTAAAAATTCTAGACTTTCTAAATCAAACCCTGTTGAAAAAAACTGAACGTTTTTTTCCCTACAATAATCAATTAACTTATAATGTTGCTCCGTTGACAGCTCTAATTTTTTAAGCATTTCAAATTGGCTATCATTATCTCCTGTATTTTGGTTTTGATAATCTGCTCTCTCGGCTGACTTTGTCACCAATTTTTCTGCTTGGAACGTCTGAAATTTAACAAAATCTACACCTGCATCAGATGCTACATCGACTAATCTCTTAGCTTTTTCAAAATCACCATTATGATTGACACCTGCTTCGGCGATTACAACTACTCTATTTTTCATTTTATAAACCTATTTGCACTTATAATGCTATCTTTTTCAACAACAATTCCATTAGAAACTGTTGCATTACTACCGATAAAACAACCTTGCTTTACGACACTATCGCCATTAACTACTGCACAAGTTGAAATATGACAAAAGTCTTGAATTTTGGTGCCGTGTTCAATATTTGCTTTTGTATTGATAATACAATGTTTACCAATAGTTACTTCAGCATTCACACAAGCATAATGCATAACAATAGTCCCAGCATCAATGGCTGAATGCTTGGACACATAAGCAAAAGGCGAAATGACCGTCGCTAGTTGAGCATTACATTGTGCTAATATATCAGCTAACTTTTTTCTGATTAAATAGGACTTTATTTGCCCAACCGTAATTAAAAAATATGTTTCACTGCTTACCAAACCTGGAATCAACTCATCATCACCTAAAATAGGATAACCTAGCACATATTTTTCTTTTACATTCGGCTCTAATATACCTTTTATACTATACTTGTTTTCTTGTTCGATAACATCAATAGCACTTTTACAATGCCCACCACCGCCGACAAGAACTATATTAGGCTTATGAATACTCATAATCTCACACTACTCGGAATATTAACCAATCTTTCTTCCAAAAACTTGGCATTGTCTATATTTTCAGCAAAACAATCTTTAAACATATCTAACTCATTCATCAATCGCCAAACGGGACGAGTCATTACACCTTTAGCATTTGTTTCTTTTAAGAATGCCTCACGTTGTTCTCTATTCTCTAATAAAACAGCTTGTAACCAATAATTGGATTGAGCATTAGTTGGCTCTTCAACAAAAGACAATCCCTCAACACTTTCAAAAAACATTTTATAAATACCCGCTAACTCACGCTTATTTTTTAGAAAGCCGTCTAACTGTTCTAACTGTGCCACCAATAATGCCGCATTTAAATTAGGCATACGGTAATTGTAGCCAATCTCATCATGTACAAATTCGTAAGCATGTGGCACTTTGGCAGTTGTCGTTAAGTGTTTAGCTCGTTTTGCTAATATCTCGTCATCGGTAACAATCACACCGCCACCGCCAGAAGTAATCACTTTATTACCATTAAAACTAAACACACCTAACTTACCAAAACGCCCTGTATGTTTGCCTTGATAATAACTACCTAAACTCTCAGCACTGTCTTCGATTAAAAAGATGCCCCATTCTTCACAAATTTTTTGTATTGCATCAACCCTACAAGAATGCCCAAAAGTGTGCATCGGCACACAAGCCCTAATAATTCGCCCTGTACTTTTATTAACACATACACCATCTTTTTTTTCAGCATACTTATTTAAAAATGTTAATAGTGCAACAGGAGACAACCCCATTGTATCTATATCAACATCGATAAAAACAGGGTGTGCTTTTTGATAAGAAATGGCATTACAAGTGGCAATAAAAGTTAAGGGTTGCGTAATCACTTCATCATCTTGCTCAACCCCTGCTAACAATAATGCAATATGTAAAGCCGAAGTTCCATTAACCGTTGCAACAGCATACTTACTTCCTACATATTTTGCAAAATCCTTTTCAAATCTATCGACATAAGCCCCAACACTTGATACAAAAGTACTATCTATACAATCATTCAAATATTTTTTTTCATTACCGATAAATCTTGGCTCATGCAAAGGGATAAAACTATCAGTAGCAAATGTGCTTCGAATAAAATCAATAACTTTTTTCATCACATTTTCCCATCTAAATATTTGCCTGTTTCTTTGTGTCCAAAGTTAGGAATCATACGATGAAAAAGTTCAACAATTTCTTGTTTTGTCCATTTTTTTTGTTCAAGACAACTTTCAATTTTATTACTGAATTCATCTAATAATTTTTTATCAACAGAAGTTTTTTGATTTTTAATCACAGCCAAATTATTAAATCTATCAAAGTCTAACTCTTCGTTTTTCGTAAAGAATTCTTCAAAATCCTTTTCGCCCGTAGTATCACTCGGTGTAAATAGGCAAGGGTATTGATTTCCTAACGGCAACTGTTTGGCTTTTTCTCGTGCTTCATCTTCGCTTTGACATAACAAAGGTTCAAAGCCTTTTGCTTGTAAATATCGCACAGCAATATCTGAAAATGTAATTAAATGCAATTCTTCACTTAATTTAGGGAAAAAAATGTCACCATTTTCACCCAATAAACAAGACATTAAGCACAATTCACCCGCTTCTTTTGGTACAACGAAATAACGTTTAACATCGTTAGGTGCAACAATCGGCTGTTGTTTTTCAATACGCTGATTAAAACCGTTCAATAATGAACCATCACTGAACGCAACATTAGCAAACCGTGCCATAGAAATATCAATATCATCGGAATATTTCATCAAAAACATTTCCATAATACGCTTACTCGCCCCCATCATATTGGCAGGGTTAGCCGCCTTATCGGTGGAGACACAAAAGTATTTTTTAACACCTTTTGCAATAGACTGTTTAACCGTTTTTTCTGTATTAAAAATATTCGTTTCAATCATTCGCATCAGCGTAAACGGGTCTTTTTCACTACGCACATGTTTTAAAGCAGATAAATTTAGCACATAATCATACTCGCCATCTGCTTCAATAAAAGCATCATATTCAACCGAACCGATATCCAATGCAAAAGTCTGAAAATCACCATCAATATAGCCAAAAGAACTACGCAAATCACGCACCAACTCAACCATATTGTTTTCGCTAATATCGACAACATGCAGTTTTTGGGGATTACGTGCAAAAATTTCTTTGGTAACCGCTTGCCCTATCGTTCCTGCACCACCCAAAACCAGAAACTTTGATGATTGAACAAGTGAATCTAGAATCTCTTTATGATTAGAAATATCTTGTTTAAGTAGTGGCTTATTTCTACCGACTAGTGATAGTATTTGTTTCATATAAATTCTCTTTATTTTAATCCTTCTTTCAAAATAACTTTCCCTCTCTCAACCCCAGGCTGATCATAGGTATTAATTTGTAAAAATGCACCGACAACAGATACCAACAACTGATAGAAATACATCAGCTTAGCAATACTTTCAGCACCTACAGAATCCAGTGTGATTATATCATAAGGAACATCCTTTAGCTCTCTTACTGACTCAATAGTCGCATCACACTGTTTTGCGATTAAGTCTTGAAAACGGACATTATTCAGACAATCTAAATTGACATAATTATCTATCCCTGAGCTGGGGATCTGTATCTGATTTTGCAGATTTGCTACCTTAATAAAAGTAATGGTCTTATCTCTTTTCCCTTCATTGATAAGTTGTAAAAAGGAATGCTGATCAACAGGACCTATTAACCCAATTGGGGTTAAGCCTTGTTTAGTACCCTTAATATTTATTTTACCTAGGCTTTCGCCCCACAGTTGTACATACCATTTATTAAATGCCTCTAAACTTGCAGAATAAGAGAAAACTATATTAATGTTAAATCGATTTTTGTTCTCTATTAAAAAACGAGCTTTTTGAAAAATTAAACGGTAATACTCAGCTTGAGAAAAAAAGCTATCATTGACTGCTCGACAGCCCTTAAGTAAACCCTTGATATCGATCCCAATTAACGCAAGTGGAACAAGACCAACAGCAGAAAATACCGAAAAACGTCCACCGACATTTTTATGAATATCGAATGTTCTTATTTTATTCACTCTTGCAAAATCACTTAGAGGGCTATCATGTTCACTAATAACAACACAGTTTTCACTATCTATTTTTACCAATGATGAAAAATATTTAAATATTGAAATGGTTTCTATGGTTGTCCCTGATTTTGAGACAACCAAAAACAAAGTATCTACCAAATCAAGTTTTGAAAGACGATGGGCAATATCTAAGGGATCAGTCGATTCAAAAAAGTGTAGTTTTTTCTTAGAAGTTTTTTTAGGCTTTAAAAACTTATGTATCGTATAAGTACCTAAACTACTGCCACCGATACCGATGATTGCAATATGGCTCTGTTTAACTGTTTCAGCAAAATCAATAATATCATCAACATTGGCATAGGGTAATGAATAATAGCCAACAGTCTCTCTCTCTGCCTGTATTTTAGCAAAAATTTTTTCATTGGATTTTATCTCATAAAAATTGCGACTGTATTGCATCGTTTAGAGCCCTATATTTAACTTTTGGCTTATCCTATTAATTGTTTTGCTTTTCCCATTGGTAGGCGCTCTGGCAAATCAAGCTCAAATCATCATATTTTGGAATCCAATTCATTTTTCTTTTTATTTTCTTATTATCAGAGATGAGCATGGCAGGATCACCTGCTCTGCGTGATGTGGTATCCACGATAAAGTCTTTTTTAGTGACAGACTTAACGGTTTCTATTACTTCTTTAACAGAAAATCCTTTCCCGTAGCCTGCATTAAAAATATCGCTATCATGACTATCTAAATAAGTAATTGCTTTGACATGAGCATCAGCTAAATCATCAACATGAATATAATCTCTGACTCCAGTACCATCAGGGGTATCAAAGTCATCACCAAAGATAGCCATCTTTTCTCGCTTACCGCTGGCACATTCGCTAGCAATTTTAATTAAATGAGTGGCATTAGGAAAGGATTGCCCAATACGTGGAGATAACTTATTGTTTTTTGCAAAGATATCCGCTCCCGCTACATTAAAATAGCGAAATATAACATATTTAAAGTTGTTATAAGCTTTTGCGGCATCTTGCAACACTTGTTCACTCATTAACTTGCTTAAGCCATAAGGATTAATTGGGCATGTAGGGTAGGACTCATCAATACCATCCCTTGGAATGTCTGTAGGTTCGCCATAAGTAGCCGCCGTACTTGAAAAAATGAATTTTTTTACACCACTATCAACGGCACACTTAATTAGACTGGTGGTATTTACCGTATTATTCATATAATATTTCAGCGGATTTTCGACACTTTCAGGCACGATAATAGAAGCAGCAAAGTGAATGATAGTATCAAACTTTTTAACTCTTAATAATTCATCCACCTTATCAAACTCTTTTAAGTCAAGCTCGATAAAATCAAAATTTCGAATGTTTCTTAAAGTCTGTAAGGTTTTTTCACTACCTGTACTCAGATTATCTAAAATAGTGATGTTATCTTTACCAAGTTCTAATAGTTGTTTGGCAACATGACTGCCGATATAACCTGCACCACCTGTTATTAATATATTTTTCATATTTTATTTCACCTTACCTAAATATTTTATGACACCATCAATAGTCTTAGTAATTCTCTGCTGTATTCTAGCACGCTCAAGAACATCGCCTAAACTTATCTATCTTGTTTCCTGTGATTGGGACAGGTTAGGTGTCAGTATTAGTAAACAATCCGAAACCATAGCCTGCCGCTGGAAACAAACACTTTTTAATCATTTAAACCTGCCTAGTCATTACTCTTATAATTATAGCCATACTGATAGTTATAACTATGCCCTGCTTCTTTTTCAACGCCATTAAAGATAACGCCAACAATATTGCTACCACTGGCTTGTAGGCGATTGACGGCTAGCTTAACTTCGGGTAACTGTGATACGCCGTAACGTGCAATAACTAGCGTACTACCAGCAATGGAACCAATAATATTGGCATCAGTCACCGCTAGGGTTGGTGGCGAATCAATTAATACATAATCATTCTCTGCGGATAATTCAGTAATCAATTGTTGGAATTTTTCTGACATTAAAACCTCAGTCGGATTGTCTGGGTTTTTACCACGTGGGATAAACTTTAGCGTATCTATCAAAGTACTTTTAATTAGATCGCCATCATCTTTCTGAACGTATTCAGCCAGCCCATTAACGTTATCTTGTCCATAGTATTTGTGGATATGACCACGACGCAAGTCAGCATCAATAACGACAACTT
>PDWI01009866.1_pt1 | contig 10827 bp, 9 predicted proteins | sample 1430891 | NCBI WGS metagenome assembly PDWI01 (sample SAMN01162508, study PRJNA174530) | Oral metagenome, whole genome shotgun sequencing project. | biome: Marine environment; feature: Marine mammal; material: Swab sample of the gingival sulcus; isolation source: swab sample of gingival sulcus... | reverse complement strand
CTTATCAGCCATTGCGGAAGAAAACGCTGCTACAACCGAAGAGGCATCAGCAAGTGTTGATACCCAAACCCAGAGCATTAATGACATATCTTCAGCTAGTGGAAATCTAGCAGAAATAGCAAGTGAATTGCAAAATGAAGTGGCTAATTTTAAAATTTAATCTAGCTATGCAAAGCTGTAAGGCTTGCTGATAATTAATTGACCTCGCAGAGTTATAAATATAGCTGAGCGAGGTCTTTTTAAAATCTTGATGAAAAGGCAAAAAAGTTGTATTATATAACAAGGATTGTGCTAAAAGGCTTTGGAGGAAAATTTTGCAAAATGAATTTTTAGATAGGCAGTATAAGTTAATTGAAGCATGGAAACTTTTTGCCAATGAAGGAATATATAAAACAGAACATCTTGAAAGTGCAGAGCTAAAGCTATGGCAACAATCAAAGCTTTTGGGGGCAAATCCGCTACTTGATTATATTAAGTTAAAAGAAATAAGACAAGCAGATAGTGATATTGAATTTGATAAAGAGATTAATCTTTGGGCGTTAGAAAATTCACTTGCTATTCTCTTATTTGATGAAAATAAAACTCTGATTAGAAAATCTGCTTTTGAATTTGAAAACCTAAATTTTGAATTAGGTTCGTATTTTGATGATGCCATAATTGGCATTAGTGCCCTTAGTTTAAGTATTAAGTCTAATGAGTATCGCTGTTTAAAAGGGGCACAACATTTTTCAAAAGCTTTTCAATACTATGTTACAAGGGCTTATCCCTTTGATATTATAGGAAAAAAATACTTTTTTCTAACTATCAATCACATTTCTAATGAAAATGCTAGCTTGAAATTAGAAATAAAGAAGCATTTAGATAAATATATAGCCAGAATAAGTGGTGAACAAGAAGAAGAAAACCTTGCCAAAAATCACTTTGAAGCTGGCGTATATGAAATTAGTTCTAATGGAAAAGTAGCATACACTAGTTTAAGCAATTTAGCCATTTTGCAAGAGGGGGATAATATACTATCAATATTTGATGATTGTTCTTTAGCTGATATTTTTAGTGGTAAAAAACAGCTGGTTAGCTATAAAAATAAAGCCTTTAGAAAATATGTAATTACCCCAATATCAAGAAAAAATCAGTATAGTACCCATATCTTATTAGAAAAATTAAATGCAAATTTAGAGCTTTTTGAACCGTACCATAAAACACTTAACGAATCATTTACTTCTTTTATAAATAAAGATAGAATAAGTAATGACATAATGAAGAGGTTAAAAGCTCTAGCAAACTCGTCTATGCCAGTAATGTTTATAATAGATAATATTGATGAACAATTCCTGTTTTCAAATTATATTAACACTTTAAGACATGGTTCGTATCAGTATTACATTAATTTAGACCCTAAACAAAGTTTAAATAGTAGTTTAGAAGATAATTTGAAAGAAATTGATAGGTGGACTGGTTTTGATAATAAGTCAGCAGTGCATATTTTTAATATTGGCTTATTAGATATAGTAAGTGCTAATAAAGCTCTTAGCGACTGCTTTTACACTCACAACCTGCTTTCTAAGTATTTTATATACCTTGATTCTGATTACTATCAGATACTTGCCAAAGAAAATCCTAATATCATAAGTAGTTTTAAGCTTAATATTATGGCAATAGATCAGCAAGTGATATCAGAAATAAAAATGGCTATCAACAATTCTATCAGCATTGAAGAAGATAATTTAGCTAAGAATGAAATAGAAGAAGTAGTATATGTTTCAAGATTTAAAAAGGATAAAAATTATTCTTTAAGTGAAATTGAAAAAAAAGCGATTATTGATGCCTTAATGTCGGTTGATTACAATATGACAAAAGCAGCAATCTTATTGGATATTTCTAGGTCTACTCTTTATAGAAAGTTAAAAGAATATAATATAAACTTAAATTAAGAAGAAAATCTTATTATTTATAAATGTTTCAAAAACATACAAAAAAAACCTTGTAACTTCAACGTTTTATTAACTGTACTTTTTTGAAATGGTTCTATATACCTATAAGCAAGATATAAGCTACAATTTATGGTTAGATGGCTTATATTTTTTTTTGTAAAAATAAGAAAAACTAGCATAAGTAAACAAAAAAAATAATAATAATTAAAAAACAAAAAATAAATTAAAACAAAAACCTTTTTATATCAACACACAAAGGGCAAAACTTTACAATTTGTGTTTGCAAAAAATATATTCTAAATTAATAATTAAATCGTTTTTTTATGAAACAGTAGCAATTTTTATTAATATATAATGACTAATAATTATTTTACAATGGTTAAAACAAACTTAAAACTGTCATAAAATGAAAAAAAGCTTTTAAATATGTTAATAAATAATAAAAAAGTCTTGAACTATTTTGTTTATTGATATACAATGTTTAGAGTTAGTAAACCATTGTTAAGTCTGCCTGAGATGGGGGGATCAATGTATAAAATTCGTGAAGCTGCAAAGCTATTAAATGTTGAAACCATTGACATACACAAAAAGCTAATCTCATTAAAAAAAGAATTAGCAAATCATGTACATAAAAAAAATGGGATAACAACAATTGACCAAGAAGGCATAGATATTATCAGCCTTAGTTTTGCTGGCATAAAAACGGAAAAAATTACAGCTCCAAATTTACTTGAAAAAAATGACAAGGAAGATATTGAAACAAAGAGGTTTGAAGAAAAAACTGCTCAAGAAGGTGAAGAACACAAAGACATCGTTACAGAAACCTTTATAGGTACAAAAAATGAGCAAGTTACATTTGATGAAAGTGATTTAAATAGTATTAAGGCAGATATTAATTATAAAAAAAATCAGCTTAATTCTTTAAATCAAAAAATAGTTTCTGAATTAGAAAGAACAGCAAACTACACAAGAGAGCTTAACGATTTGCATGACAGAATAAGAAATCATTTGAGGTAAGAATGTATAGAGTTATAGAAGTAGCTGAGGTTCTCGGGGTAAGTAAGGTAACTATTTATAAAAAAATTGAGCAGTTAAAACCAGAGATAATTGCTCATATGAAAACTGAAGAAGGCATAACTTATGTAAGTGATTTTGGTGTAAACTTAATAAAAAAAAGTATTAAAAGAAGAAAAACTCGTAAGCCAAGAGATAAAGTTTTGCTGAAAGTAGTTGACTTAAACTGTGAACTTACTAATAGTAAAGATAGAATAGCAGAATTAGAAAAAGTAATTGAAGAGAACGAAATTAAATATAAAGAAGACTTATTAATAAGTAATAGACATTTAGAAACTATGCTTAACAGTAAGTCTGTTGAATTAAAAAATATTGAAGAATCAAATAAAAAATTAGGTATGGCAATTAAACAAGCAAACGAACTTTTATTACGCCTAAGGTCGGAGGAAACTAACTATTAATGGTTGGGTTTTCTTAACCTTTAGAACAAGATTTGTAATATGAGGAGGAAACTGGTGGAAGATAATAACAAAAAAGACTTGAATGAAAATAATGAGAACAAAGGAAAGGATTTATCAGAACAGCTTGATAAATTATTCAGTTCATTAAATTTGAGTAGAAAAAAAGATGAGCCTGTAAAAACTCAGGAGGAACCAGAACAGACTTCTCTAGAGAATGATACTAGTGTGGAACAAATGTTTTGGGGTGATACTAAAGAAAAGTCTACAGAAATTTTAGGCAGTGAAGATTTTACTAGTTTAGGTAGTGAAGAACCTGAAAGTTTTCAAGAACAAAGTATTGAACCTGAAATTATTGAGCCTGAAATTATAAAAACTGAGAATGAAGAAGCTGAGCGTAAAGAATTTGAAAATGCGGAAGACGTTGAGGCTGCTTCATTTGGGATTGATAATGTGGAATCTGTAAAAGTGGAAGAACAAAATATTGCAGATCAAAATATAGAACTTGAAAATACAGATATTAAAAGTATAGAACTTGAAAATACAGAAACTGAACAAGCAGAAACTGATTTAAAAGAAGAAGAAATTTTTACAGTTAATGAAGATATTACCTCAACACAAAGTTTGGAAGATGAACTTAATGCCTTATTTAGTCAACAAGAAGATACGGAAGAATCTACAAGCTTACCACATTTTAATGAGCCGAACATAGCTGTTAATGAAGAAAAAGAAGACATTGATATTGATGGTATTATAAATAGTTTAGATGATATTTCTTTGGAAACTAATAGCGTTAGTATTGATGAATTTGCTAATGCTGATTTTAATCTAGTAAATGATGCCGACTTTTTGGCAAGTGAACTACAAGATATAGAGGCAATGTTAGAGCAAAATAGCAATGATGAATATAATTCTGAAGAACAAGCTGATTATCCAGAAGTAGACGAGCTTAATCAAGAAAAATCTAGTATACACAATATAATAGATGATGAACTAAAAAAGCAAATTGATGACTTAAAAGAAACTGGTTATCAAGGACAAGGCTTTGTCTATGAAGAAGGTGTTAATTCTGAAACAATTCCTTTGGTAGAAGAACATATAGAAATAGCCGAGGATGGCGCTATTGACTATGATAAAGTGGTTGGTGGCAATCACCTAATGAACATAGAATCAATTTATGATTGCAAAGACCTTATTAAGCAAATGAGTGAAACTGTCTTTATGATTGAATTGTACGGTAGAACTTTGCCAGAAAATCTACCAATTGATGTAAAAAGAGAATCTGTGTTAAGTATTATAAGAGCTAGCTCAATTCAGATTGATGAATTGTTATCTGATGCTTACCAAAGAATAGATGTCTTAAATGAAGTTTTAGAGGATGTTGCTCAAAAAGCAGAAGAGTTAGATAGTCAAAATAAGTCTGAAATTCAATTACTTGAAGAAAAAATTCAAGACTTAAAGAACAGAATTGACAAGAGAAGTCATTATAGACAGTCACAAAATGCCATGATTGGATACGAGATACAAAGAATAGTTAATATAGTAGAGTTTATTGAGCCTGAATAGAAAATGCTTAGTGATAGAGAAGTAATGTCAGAACTGCTAAAAGTTGCTCAGAGTGCTTATCAAGCTTCCGAGGTTCCAGTAGCTTGTCTAATAGTACAAAATGATCAGATAATTGCTAAGCAACATAACTTAAAGGAAGCAAATAAGCTTGCTACTAGTCATGCAGAAATTCTGGCTATTAGAGAAGCCTCTCAAAAACTTGGCAGGTGGCGTTTAAATGACTGTAAACTTTATGTAAACTTAGAACCCTGTTTAATGTGTCTTGGTGCAATAATAGAAGCTCGCTTTTGCGAGTTAATTTTTTCTGTATATGATTATAATATGGGTGGCATAAATGGTAGATGTGGGATAGGTGAAGAAAAATTTAAATTAACAACTGTAGGTTTAAAAACAGGGGTTTTAGCTAAAGAAAATAAAAGACTAATCCAAAAATTTTTCAAAGATAAAAGGAAATGAAAACATAATAACAGTTGTAAACTTAGGCTTGAGGAGTATAGACTTGATTGAACGAATAAAAGAAATGATTTTTATCTTACCAGCAATATTAGTAGCGTTAAGCTTTCATGAATTTGCTCACGCTTATGTAGCGTATTTATTTGGTGATAAAAGTCAAGTACATAGGGGTAGGCTAACTGTTAATCCAATAAAACATATAGACCCTGTTGGTTTTATAATGATAGCACTTATTGGTTTTGGCTGGGCAAAGCCTGTTGTTTATGACCCAAATAGTATAAAAAAGAAAAAACTAGGTAGAATAGCCATTGCTTTGGCAGGGCCTTTATCGAATTTTATATTGGGTATTATTTTTGCTCTTATTTGTGGAAGCTTAATAAATAATCTGCCGTTTATGCTAAAAGCACAAGACAAATCAATTCAGCATTTTATATTTAATTTAATTTTATATATAAGTTTAATTAACTTTGGTTTAGGGGTATTTAATTTAATACCGATAGCCCCGCTTGATGGTAGTCATATTATTGCGGTTTTATTTAAGCTAAATCCATTACAAGAAGCTAAATATCAACGTTATGGTATGCCGATTTTATTATGCTTAATTTTTTCAGATATGCTTATTGGAATAGACTTACTGCCAATTTCGGGTGTAGTTAGCTATTTATTTACTTTATTTTCTGGGATATTAGCGTAGCTTTGTGGTGCAGTATTGGAGGATAATTTGGATTATGTAGTTGAAATGACTGGAATCAAAAAGATTTTCCCTGGCATAATAGCTAATGATAACGTAGATTTCAAGCTGAAAAAAGGTGAAATCCATGCTTTGCTAGGTGAAAATGGTGCTGGTAAGTCTACTCTTATGAGTGTCTTATTTGGCTTATATAAACCTGAGCAGGGTGAAATAAAAATAAATGGAAAAGTTTGTGAAATTCCCAATCCAAATGTAGCCAATAAGCTTGGTATTGGAATGGTTCATCAACATTTTAAGTTGGTTGACAATTTTACTGTTACTGAAAATATTATTTTAGGTCAAGAAGGCAAAATGCTGCTTAAAAAAAATAGTATTAATGATGCCAGAAGAACAGTAAAAGATATTTCTGAAAAATATGGTTTGCAAGTTGATGTTGATGCTAAAATAGAAAATATTTCGGTTGGTATGCAACAAAGAACAGAAATCCTTAAAATGCTTTATAGAAAAGCAGAAATAATGATTTTTGATGAACCAACTGCGGTTTTAACGCCACAAGAAATTACAGAACTAATTAAGATCATGAAGCAATTTGCCGCAGAAGGTAAATCAATAATATTAATAACTCATAAATTAAAAGAAATCATGAAAGCCTGTGATAGGTGTACTGTATTAAGAAGGGGTAAATACATTGACACGGTAAATATTAGTGATGTCAATGAAAAAGACCTTGCGGAAATGATGGTAGGTAAAGAATTTGACTTTAATGTTGATAAAAAACCAGCTGAGCCAAAGGAAACGATTTTAAAAATTGAGAATCTATCCTATACCGACCATAAAAAGGTTAAGCGTTTAAAAAATCTTGATTTGGAAGTAAAAGCGGGTGAAATTTTAGCTGTGGCTGGTATTGACGGTAATGGTCAAAGAGAATTGGTAGAGATAGTGACTGGCTTACTTAAAAAAGAAAGTGGTAAGATATATTTAAATGGCAAGGATATTTCAAATTATAGTATCAGAGAACGTACTTTGGCGGGCTTATCACACATTCCGCAGGATAGACATAAGCATGGTTTAGTACTTGATTTTACTTTATCAGAAAATATAGTCTTACAAACATATTATAATGAACCTTTTTCTAAAAAAGGAATCTTAAATTATAATGAAATAAATAAAAAAGCAGAAGATATCATAGAACAATTTGATGTGCGTAGTTCAAGAGGGCCTCAAACAATTGCCCGTAGCATGTCAGGTGGTAATCAGCAAAAAGCTATTGTAGGTAGGGAGTTAGATAGAAAAGCTAGTTTAGTTATTGCTGTGCAACCTACTAGGGGGCTAGACGTTGGTGCAATTTCTTATATCCACAAAAGACTAATTGAAGCCAGAGATAACGGTGCAGCTGTTTTACTAGTTTCTTTAGAACTTGATGAGGTATTAGCATTAGCTGATAGAATCAATGTTATCTATGAGGGTGAGATAGTAGGTAGGGTTATAGCTGATCAAACCGATGAACAAGAGATTGGTCTAATGATGTCAGGTTCTAAGAAGGTAGGTGTTGCAGAATGAAAAAATTTATAAATTCCATAACATCAGAAAAAAACTACAGGCTTTTTATGTCTATTTTTGCAATTATATGTGCTTTTATAGTTGCCTCTGTAATACTATTACTGACCGGACTTAGTCCACTAGATGCATTAAAAGGGATCTTTAACGGAATTACGGGAATAAACCTATCTAAGATTGGTAAAGCAGGCTTCTTTAATCCAAGAATTTTAGGTGAATTTGGCGTAGCCTTAATGCCGATAATTTTAACTGGTTTATCAGTTGCCTTTGCCTTTAGAACTGGTTTATTTAATATCGGTGCCGAAGGACAGCTGATGATGGGTTCACTAGCTTCGGTTGCGGTGGCATTGTTATTCGACCTACCAACTATTATTCATTTGCCACTAGCAGTTCTGGCAGGCTTTATTGCAGGCGCCTTATGGGGGGCAGTACCAGGTTTATTAAAAACAAAATTCAAAGTTCACGAAGTTGTTGTTTGTATAATGATGAATTATGTGGGTTTATACTTATCTAATCTTCTGATAGTAAGGTTACCTGGCTATGCAAATATGAAAACACCTAACGTACCCGCCACGGCTTCTTTAAAAAGTGATTTTTTATTTGAAATAACAGCAAAATCAAGATTCCATTGGGGCTTTATTATTGTCATAATAGCCTTAATTCTATTCCACTATATTATAGAAAAAACTAGTTTTGGCTATGAGCTTAGAGCGGTTGGCAACAGCCAGGAAGCTGCCCGCTACGCTGGTATCAAAGTTGATCGAAGTGTAATTTTATCAATGATGATTTCGGGTGGTTTTGCAGGCTTAGCTGGAACAGCTCTAACACTTGGCACTTTTGGTTTTGGTAGATACTTAGGCGGTTTTGAAGGTTATGGTTTTACGGGCATAGCAGTTGCTTTAGCAGGGGGCAATTCAGCCATTGGCGTATTCCTGGCAGCCTTAGTATTTGGCGGTTTAGACAACTCTGGAAGATTACTACAAATAAAGAAAATACCTCTGCAAATTACAATGATAATTTCAGCCTTTATCATCCTATTTATTGCAATGAAAGATGGTTTGAGAGATATATTCATCAACTTAGGTAAAGAAAAACAAGCGAAGGGAGAAAAATAATGAATACAGATATACTATTTTCAATGCTTCCTTTAACAATGATATATGCCACACCAATATTTATTGCTGCTCTTGGTGGATTAATGAGTGAGCGAAGCGGAATTGTTAACATAGCCCTAGAGGGCATAATGATGATAGGTGGCTTTATTGCTGGAACCTTTGCGGTAGTACTAGCTCCGTCAATGGGTTCTACAGCTTTTGGTTCAGCCATGATACCTGTTTTAAGCATTCTAATAGCAGCAGTTTTTGGTGCACTCTTTTCTGTGATTCACGCTTATGTTTGTATAAATTTAAAAGCAGATCAAGTTGTTTCAGGTACAGCAGTTAACCTCTTAGCAGCGGGAATGACAGTTTTCTTTGCAGAAATATTTTTTAACCAGCAACGTACGCCAAGCTTTACAAAGGGCTTTACTAAAACAACTTATGCTGGCTTAAGTGATATTCCAATCATTGGTAAAATCTTCTTTACAAATATTTATTACACTGTTTTTATAGGTTTTGCTTTGGTAATAATAGTGTGGTTTTTAGTTTATAAAACAAGATTTGGTTTAAGGTTAAGAGCATCAGGTGAAAATCCACATGCCTTGGCAAGTACAGGGGTTAGCGTTATCAAAATAAGATACATTGGTGTTTTATCTTCAGGGGCACTAGCAGGACTAGCTGGTGGTATAATGATACTAACCCAAGATACTCAATTTACAGCGGTAAGCATCCATGGTACAGGTTTTATAGCCTTAGCAGCCCTAATCTTTGGTAAGTGGAACCCGTTTGGCGTTCTAGCAGCTAGCTTGTTCTTTGCCTTTTCACAAGTTCTAGCTATTTTTGCCAAAGACATATCATTTTTAAGTAGTTTCCCTGGTGAAGTTTTTGCGGCACTACCATACGTTTTAACAATTTTAGCACTAGTAATCTTTAGTGGTAAGTCGGCTGGACCTAAAGCAGTTGGTGAAATATATGATGTAGGAAAAAGATAAATGCAGAAAATAAACATAAAAGCAGAGGTCAAAAAAATAATTTATGAGTCTTTAGACTCTGGCTTTAAAGTTGCTTTTATAAATATTGATAATGACGAACAAAAAATAACAGGTATTATGCCAGACTTAAAAGAAGGCTTTACTTATGATTTTGAAATAGTAGAAGATTATAATGATAATTATGGCTTTCAATTTAAGGTAGTATCATACAAAATTTATGAACCTGTTAGAGAAGATGACATAATCAACTTTTTAGCATCAGGTGCCTTCAAAGGGATTGGAGCAGTTAGTGCTAAGGCAATTGTTGATAAATTTAAAGATAAAAGCCTAGATATATTGAAAACAGATATAGATAGGCTTTTAGAGGTTAAAGGTATTGGTAAAAAAAGCCTTGCCAAAATTAAGGCATCAGTGGAAGAACATTTTGAAGCATCTGACAGTTTATATGAACTAAGTAAAATGGGTTTTAGTCTAGCCCAATCTAATAAAATATATGCTAAATATCGGGATGAAAGTTTGGCGGTAGTTACGGAAAATCCTTATCGACTCTTAGCAGAAATTAAGGGAATTGGTTTCAAAATAATTGATAAAATTGCGCTTGACAATGGTTTTGATAGGTTTTCAGCCAAAAGGATAGATGCCATTATTATATATGAAATGCAAAATTTTACTTATGTAGAAGGTAGCTTATGTGTATCAGAAGCAAGTTTATACCAAAAATTAAGTGAAAAATTTCATATTGAAGAAGCTATTTTTAATGAAGCAGTAGAACGCTTACTTGACTTTTATAGATTAGTTAAAATAAATAAAAATGAGCAAACTTATATATATTTAAGTGAAGCTTTTGAATGGGAATCCAATATAGTAGATAATCTATTAAGGCTAGCTTTAGCCTATCAACCCTTTGGCAGTTTTACAAATATTCAAGCCACAATTGAGCTTAGTGAAGAACAAAATAACGCACTTTTGCATGCTTTTGATGAAGGAATTTTTATTTTGACAGGTGCTGCTGGCACAGGTAAAACCACAATTCTAAAAGAACTAATTAAACGGGCAAATAGTCTAGGT
>PDWI01009865.1_pt1 | contig 10830 bp, 5 predicted proteins | sample 1430891 | NCBI WGS metagenome assembly PDWI01 (sample SAMN01162508, study PRJNA174530) | Oral metagenome, whole genome shotgun sequencing project. | biome: Marine environment; feature: Marine mammal; material: Swab sample of the gingival sulcus; isolation source: swab sample of gingival sulcus... | reverse complement strand
TTATTAATGAATTGTGTCGATTTTTGTAAATTTTTCTTTTTGGGTATCAATCCTGCAAATAGAAGTGATGTATTACCATAAGTATCCGCATAAGTTATGTTTATACTACTTCCCCAATAAAATGATAATCCCTCTCTAAACTGTTTATAATTTTCAGAGTGATTCATTACATAAAAAGCCTTAAACCAGTCATCATGAATTTTATTATTATCAGTGATAAAAGAATCTTTATAGTAAGCCCAATCGAATGAAATTGCCTTATTATATTTCAAGAACGATACAACAACTCCGTTTTTTGTCTTGTATTTAACAAACTTCTCGTCATTGTTATTACCCGAAATCTTAATATTTTCCTTTGTTGTTTCCATTAATAAATTATCGTTATTGTACTTATACGATATATCTTTCTGTCCCACTACTGTATCTTTCTGTTCTACTACTGTATTTTTAATTATTATATCTTCGATGTAGTAATCAGTATCATCGGATTCCATGTTTGTTATGCCCCAGCTTATGTTATCGTTATGTCCTACAAATCCAAATGGTTGTAGTGGGAGAAAATACCCATAAAAATTATGTTGTGCTGTTGCGATATGTGCCTCGTAAAAGAATTGTGGCAATGATGTAGGTAGTGACAGTTCATTAAATAAGATAGGCATATTCGTCTTGGATTTCTTGGATGGTACCGCAAAAGCAATTCCATTTAGCGACGGTAATAAGAATTTTAACTGTTTATCGCTTTCCTTGTACCAATTAAAGTCAATTTTGCACGACTCTAACTTACTACCTTTATTTTTGGACATCTCACTACTAGTTAATTTAGTAGCCATATTTGGAAACATCTTAGAGATATTATCTATACCCAACTTCTCTATTATGCTTAATAACAATAATTTATCGAAAGTCATAGCGTATTGTATCAATCCATTAACGGCATACATATCGTGAAGTTTGAAAGGTTCCACTACAAAGGACTTTATGCGAAATTCCACAGGAAGATCATTTTTAGACTGTTTTACATATGTATTAATTCCGTCCAGATAGCTTTTCATGCACTTAATATAATGTTCTTCTGAATTACCTTCCAATATCTTTTCCGATATATCTATAGCTCTTTCATATATTCCAAGTGTTCTAATTCTTTTATCAAGTTCTACATAATCTTTGCCTAAAAACTCCGCCATTCGTCCGGATGCGAGTAATCTCATAATTTCCATTTGCCACAATCTATCTTGAGAAACAGCGTATCCTAGCGAGAAATATGCATCCATATCATCTTTTGTAAATATGTGTGGTACACCATATTCATCTCTTATGATCTCAACATAAGACTCAATACCAGTAATACCTATTTTACCTTCTAATACAGGTTTTGTGTCATAATATATATAAGTAATAAAAACAAACAGACCTATAATCAATATCATTACGAGTATTACAAAAATTCGTATGATGTGCTTAATTTTATTTGACATATATTCCCTTTATTCTTATGATTATTTGACTTGTCTTGTGTTGATTCCGGCTTGTTTAAATAGCTCATACGATAGATTTTGTAATTTATCATTTCTTTTAGTTCTGTAAACAACGTTATCAATACCTGCTGTGATTATGAGTTTTGCACAATCATTACATGGGAACATATTAACGTAAGCAGTACATCCCACCAAAGATGATCTTGATGATGCGATTGCATTGGCTTCGGCATGTGTAATAACATCATATTTGGTAACCTTTTCCATACCGGTTTCTGTCTCAATTTCAATTGTATTCTCTCTATCGGACGGTAGGATCGAGTCATTTACACCTGACGGAAAGCCATTATAACCAGTTGCGATGATTCTGTGTCTTTTGTCTGTAATAACGCATCCCACTTTCGTATTTTGGTCATGACTTCTTGTAGCTACGGCATCGCAAATATTCAAAAAATACTCATCCCATGATGGTCTCAATTGTTTTTCGGGTTTATTTTCCATAATTAGACATAACCTCGTTTTTAGTGATTAATGAAATATTAGTAACCAGATCAATATAATGACTAATTCGATAAATGGACAAAAATAATCATAGTGTTGCACTATTTATTTAGTATTATTTTGTCAATTCAAGATATTAATAATGACACTCCGATATTCATTGGGTATAGATCAAATGAGGGCATAAATTAAGAGGAAAGATTTTTAAGAATTTGGACGGTAGCACTTAGAGTGCTTTCATGATGGGGGGTTTTGTCTCTTTGTTTTTACTTGGTAGAGGGGCAAAACGTCTAATTTTTTATAAATTTAGAGCTTTTTTCATGTTGTTGATATGGAAATATATAAAAATCATTGATCACATTATTTATGCCAATTCATTTAGAGGAGCCATCATATTTAGAGGAGCCACCATTATGGAAGAATTGAATCAGCTTGTGGAATTAGATATTTATTTTAAATATTATGAGATATTTAAAAAATACATGTCAATTGTGGAGTCACAATACGAGTCGCTTAAAGAGATAAAGAATAAAATAAGTGCAGTTGAAGATTCTATGTCTTATGACGACCAAATTCTTGTCAAAAAATTTGATGAGGTCTTAAACGAAATAGAGGTGGAACGGGAAATATTAGACGCTAAGTTTAATGATTACGATTTTAGCAAAAAAACAGTAAAAGAGAATCAAAGTGATTATAAAATCCTGTGTTATAAATTTGTCAAAGACTCCATAAATAACTATCTGAATAAGTATGTAGGTGAATCTTCTAAAAATTCCGCTAAATTTGAATCAAGAGAAGAATTTTTGTACTTTATCGATAAAATTGAGATAAGCATACTCGAGTTTTTCAACAAGAATTTTAATTACACCTCCGAGATAGTTACCATTTTTGATAAGGCAAAGGAAGATATAATCAGGTCTAGGAATATATAAAATTCTAGCTTTTGAGGTATTCACATCTGGGGGTGTGCAATGCACTACTGTCTATAATTAACGATTACGAGCTACACGCATTCCTATACTAAAGTCTCGGAAGAATGGTGGGCAACTATTGCGATATCCTACTGCGACAGTGAAAGACGGAGTGAAATAGCTTCCTCCACGAACACCACGACTAAAACCGGTTACTGCTCCCTTATAGTCGGTTTGGTCAGACCCCGGATAATTAGTAAGCCAGTCCCAGCAGTGCTCATTGACGTTACCAGACATATCGTAAATTCCAAGACTGTTGGGTCTTTTGAGACCTACTCTATGGGTACCCTCATCTGGAGTACCTTCACCAGCGTTATTCTTATACCAAGCAACTTCATCGGTTGCGTTTTTATCTGTACTAGCGGCGGCGGCACCACTCGCATGATCCCACGCTGTATTACCTCTGTCGCTAGCGGCATATTGCCATTCGCCTTCAGTTGGTAAACGATAGCCATTAGCGTCCCAATGAGCCTCAACTGAGGCACAAACAGTCTCGGGATTGGTAACAGAGTCTTTGGCTATTTCTCCATCTATGTAATAAACGGGGCTATATCCTTCTTTTTCGCTATAAGCATTACACCAAACGACGGCATCTGCAAAAACGATTCTTGTCACAGGTTCATATTTACTCTCCGTAGGACTTTCTCCATCTTTACCATCATAACCTTCTCTACCATACGCAATTTTATAACCTTTTTCAGTAGCCCATTCACGAACAGTGTACCAAAGATCATATGTTACTTCATACTTACCAATTGAGAAATTGCTAATAGTATGATTAAATTTAGATGTACCAGTTTGATTATGATAGGCACCCTCTTGTGAATATGTGCCCCCATCAACATCAACCATCTCACGAGATTTTGCTTCGTCCATCTCACCGTTATCACCTTCTCCGTTTGGTCCCGGACCACAAACTAAAAACATCGATGCTGCGAAAATCATTATCGCAAAAAACATACTTATTCTTTTCATAGAAAAACATCTCCTTGTAATTATTAAATTTATTTGAACACGAGTTGCAGTATAATATAAAATGTGCATAATACAAACAAACATCATTAATATTATTTAAAATACAGAAACTCTATTCCCATTCTCTGTGTTTGAGAGTTGGGCATTTCTTTCGCATGTTGTATGTGGTAAGCCAACTTTACACCTTAAATTTACTAATATTATTTATCATATTTTCTACACTTTGTGCGTTTTGTTGCGTTAGATCATTCACTTCCTGTATAGCATTGCTTATCTGCACAGACCCTGATGCCATTTCACTCATGCTATCTGTGATGGCACATGTTAATTTGTTAAGTTTTTGCATTTCGTCGGCGACATTTTCACTACCTTTTAACATCTCCGAAGAGCCTTTCCGTACTTTTCCGGTTATTTCTCTTATTTCGCTGATGGCTTTCAAGACTTCGCTACTACCAATTGATTGTTCTTTCATAGCGTCGGTAACGATATCTTCTTGATTAGAGATATTGTCGGTAAGAGTATACACCTCACCAAAAGTTTCTTCCGCTCCTTCTCCCACCGTAATCAGATTACTAATTATTTCTGTAGATTCTTTTAGTGTGCTGGCAATAGCTTTCCCTTGCATACTGGACTCTTCGGACAATTTTCTAATTTCCTCCGCTACTACGGTAAAACCTTTACCAGCATCTCCTGCGTGTGCTGCTTCTATAGACGCATTCATGGCTAACAGGTTTGTCTGATTTGCAATGCTCTGTATAATGCTTGCTGCTTCTAAAAGAGACTCCGACTTTTCCGCAATTTGCATAATAACACTAGTTGCTGTATGTGCTTTCTCTTTACCCTTAACCGTCTTATCATAAAGTTCTTTTATCAACACATTATTTCTTTCAAGTATGCCTGTTATATAATAAATATTTGCAGCCATTTGTTCTATTGATGATGAAGACTGCTCAACATCTTTTGTCTGTGTTTCTATGTTGCTGGCAAGCTGTTTTATCGTGCTGATAACCTGTTTGATAGTAGTAGCCGTTTCGGTCACACTTTTTGCCTGTGTCAGTGCCTGTTCTTTCACATTACCTACGTTCACATTTATTTGCTCAACAGAGGCTGCGGTTTCGTTCATATTGGTGGAAAGTGTTTGTCCTATACACCCTATTTCGTTTGTTTCATTCATAAGCTCACCAAGCATTCTACTCACGTTATCCATGGTTTGATTAAAAAGGTGCATAAGCTCACCGAGCTCGTCATTCTTTTTTACTTCAATTCGATCAGTAATATCGCCTTTTGCAATTTTTGCAAAAACGCATTTAAGATAACTAAAGTATGTGGTAAGACGACGAGAAAGAACAAAAGCAAGAATCAAACAAACAATAAAAAGAATTACAGTAATTATTAGCATGTTTTGAATAAGGCGGGTGAAAAGGGAAGAAACTTCACTGCTTTCCACAAATGTGATAATATTCCAATCTACTCCTTCCACAGAGAAGATACAAGCTTGCCATCTTTTCTCATCCATTGAAATGGAAACCATCTTTTCACAATTCTTATTTTGTAATTCCGTAAAAACAGAAAGGCCGGCATCTTCCAACTTCTTAAAATTTAGTTCGGGGTGTCTAGGGTTAGCCAAAATCAAGCCGTCGTCTTGTACCAGCATGACGTAACCCGTTGACCCTATTTTAATTGTGCTTATGAATTGGGACAATTCATCAAGGCTTATGTCGACACAAACGCATCCGAGGAATTCATTTTTCTCAGATGTTACTGCCTTGGAAAAGGTGATAACAACTTCTTTCGAACCAGATAGATAAGCCCCAGACAGTACTACTGAATCGGGACATTCCTTTGCCTCCTTATACCAGCCACGCTTTCGTGGATCATATCCTGCGGGCATGGTCACAGAGAGAGGAGTAGCAAATCCGCCGTTTTCATCTCCAAATGTTACTTCCGTAAATCCGGGATAGATCGACTTAATTTTATCAAAAAACGAGAGAATTTTTAATTCTGTACTACTTCGCTGTGAAGAGGGAACAGCGACATTTTCGGTAGTTTTTGTAAAGTTAGATAAAGCATTGTCTGTATTTTTCAGCAAAATATTTTCTGAAAGTAGTTGAACTACATTTTTATTATTTTGCAGGAAAAGTTGTATCGAATTGTCAATACCTACGTATTGTTGTTCTATGAACCGCTTGTACTGTTCATTGTTCATCTTGTAGAGCTGCACACCAACAAGTGTACATATACCCACCGATATAATGATGAGAGCTACCGTAAGCAACAGTATGAGTTTTTTTCTTATTGAAAAACTATTCTTGGTTTTAACCCTTTTTTGCCTGTGCCACTTTTCGATTGCGTATTGCATATTTCTTGCCTCCACGAACTGTACCCCAAACATAAATAAATACCTTTAACAGACCTCCCAAGGTAATAAACTTTTCATAAGGATTACAAATTCTTATAAGGGTTTACAAGCGTAAGTTGTTATGTGTATATAACAGTTCATGGTAGCAAGTTAGTGTTTATAATATTTTTATTTTTTACAGAAATTTTTTATTCCATTAAGAAATTCTAATAATACCTTCAATGAATACTACTAATATTAAAAATTATTACGCATGCTTAATTACTTATTGTAAACGTTATAGAATGTATATATATTATTTATATAATAAGATAGACCCATTTCAAAATGGGTTGTACTAAATTTTTTATTTTCATATATGAAAAAAAAATTAATTTTTTTTGTCCAAATATTAGATTCTTATAATTTTTTTATTACAATATACCCGTGCGTGTCATTTGTATGATCGCTTTTATTGTAACAAGTGCCTTAGTGTCGGTTGTGATTGAATTTAAAATCTAGGCTATCGCAACAGGACAATGTATATATAAATCTTGTTTTACAATTGAAACTCTTAATATCGTAAATCGGAGGAAAAAGGTATGAGTGAAAGACAAAAAGTCACAATTGACGGTAATGAAGCTACCGCTTTTGTTGCCCACAAAGTGAATGAGGTTTGTGCAATCTACCCGATCACACCATCTTCACCTATGGGAGAACTATCAGATGCATATTCTGCAAAAAATGAGGAAAATATCTGGGGACAAGTACCAACAGTTAGTGAATTACAAAGCGAAGGTGGTGCGTCCGGATCTGTTCACGGTGCTTTACAGGCAGGAGCGATGACAACAACATTTACGGCATCACAGGGACTCCTTTTGATGATCCCTAATATGTATAAGATAGCCGGAGAGCTTACATCAACGGTTTTCCACGTTTCAGCACGTTCTATATCAGCACAAGCATTGTCCATATTTGGAGATCATACAGACGTAATGTCTGTTAGACCCACAGGGTTCGCACTTTTCGCAAGTGGATCCGTCCAAGAAGCACAAGATAGTGCGTTGATAGCTCAAGCGGCAACACTTGAGTCCAGAGTACCTTTCCTACACTTCTTTGACGGCTTCAGAACGAGCCACGAAATTAATAAGATAGAACAGCTGACAAGGGAAGATATGAAAGAAATGATTGATAACGAACTTGTCAATCAACACAGAAAAAGAGGACTTACTCCAGATCGTCCCGTATTAAGAGGTACATCACAAAATCCCGATGTATACTTCCAAGGAAGAGAAACTGTAAACATATTCTACGAAAAAACACCCGAAATTGTAGAAAAAGCAATGAAGAAATTCGGCGACCTCACGGGAAGAAGATATAACCTATTTGATTATGTTGGTCATCCAGAAGCGGAAAGAGTAATCGTTATTATGGGATCCGGCGGAGAAGTTACACACGAAGCTGTTAAATACATGGTTAAAAATAATGACGAAAAAGTGGGTGTCATTAAGGTAAGACTTTATAGACCATTCTCGGTTAAGCACTTTGTAAAATCATTACCTAAAACAACGAAAGCAATAGCCGTTCTCGATAGAACAAAAGAAGTGGGATCAACAGGGGAACCACTATACCTCGACGTAGTGGCAGCACTAGCTGAAACATCAAATGAAGGATTCTTTGATACAAATCCTAAGGTAATCGGTGGTAGATACGGACTTTCATCTAAGGAGTATACACCTGCTATGGTTAAAGGGGTATTTGACGAACTTAAAAAAGATAAACCTAAAAACCACTTCACAGTAGGTATCACTGATGACGTTACACATACAAGCATCGAGTATGACCCTAACTTCACAACAGAAAGCGATAAAACAATAAGATGTATGTTCTATGGACTAGGTGCTGATGGTACTGTTGGAGCTAATAAGAACTCCATCAAGATTATAGGTCAAACAACTGATAACTACGCACAAGGATATTTCGTGTATGACTCAAAAAAATCTGGTGCTATGACAACATCACACTTAAGATTTGGACCAGAGGTTATTAGATCATCGTATTTGATCAAAAAAGCTAACTTTATTCAGTTATCACAGTTTGTATTTTTAGAAAAGTTAAACATACTGGAAAACGCTGTTGAAGGTGCAACGTTCTTGTTAAATTCTCCATTCCCTAAAGAGGAAACATGGGATAGGTTGCCTAAAAAGATTCAAGACGAAATCATCAAAAAGAAGATAAAATTCTACGCTATAAATGCATACGAAGTAGCTAAAAAGATTGGACTTGGTGAAAGAATTAATACCATATTACAAACTTGTTTCTTCTACATAGCTGATATTATACCAAGAGAAGATTCTATAGCAAAAATTAAAGAATTCATCAAGAAGAGTTACACAAAGAAGGGCGAGGCGGTTGTTAAGAAGAATTATGAAGCCGTTGACCAAGCCATAGCAAACATGTATGAGGTTGAATACCCTCAAGAAGTTACCTCTAACATAGAAATGAAAGATGTTATTCCAGAGCACGCTCCTAAGTTCGTGAAAGAGGTTACAGCCCAAATTATGAGAGGACTCGGAGATCAAATTCCTGTAAGTAAAATGCCAATGGATGGTACATTCCCAACAGGCACAACAAAATACGAAAAGAGGAATTTAGCCCTCGAAGTACCAGTTTGGGACAAAGATTTATGTCTTCAATGTGGAATGTGCTCGATATTCTGTCCTCACGGTGCAATAAGAACTAAAATTTACGACAAAAAATACTTGGATAAAGCACCATCAACATTCAAGTATGTACCAATGAAAAAAGCTACATCAAAGGAATTTGACCCAGAAACAACAATGTTTACAGTACAAGTAGCAATTGAGGACTGTACAGGATGTGGTGTGTGTATAAATCAGTGCCCTGCTAAGAATAAGGCTCAGCCCGGTAAGAAAGCTATCAACTTCGAACCTCAAATGCCTTTGAGAGCCGCAGAAAGAGAAAATTGGGACTTCTTCTTGTCATTGCCTAACCCAGACAGAAAACTACTTCAAACAAAGACTGTCAAGGGAAGTCAAATGTTAGAACCATTGTTCGAATTCTCCGGTGCTTGTGCAGGATGTGGTGAAACCCCATATGTAAAACTAGTTACACAATTGTTTGGTGATAGAATGTTGGTGGCAAATGCTACAGGATGCTCATCAATATACGGTGGTAACTTACCTACAACACCATACACAAAGAATAGCGATGGTAGGGGACCAGCTTGGTCGAACTCATTGTTTGAAGATAACGCTGAATTCGGTTTTGGAATGAGGTTGTCCGTTGACCAATTGAACGAATCCGCTAAAAAGTTGTTGAAGAAATTATCACCACAAATAGGTGAGAACTTAGTTGATGAGCTTATGCTTGCTGAACAAATAACAGAAGAGCAAATCGAAAAGCAAAGAAAACGCGTAGAAGAGCTTAAGAAGAAGCTAGAAGGCAAAACAGACTTTGACAGTGAGTATCTACTAGACATAGCTGATTACCTCGTTAAGAAGAGTGTATGGATATTTGGTGGAGACGGATGGGCATACGACATTGGATATGGTGGACTTGACCACGTATTGGCAAATAGCAGAAATGTCAATGTGCTAGTTATGGATACAGAGGTGTACTCCAATACAGGTGGACAAATGTCAAAAGCTACAGGAAGGGCACAAGTTGCTAAATTTGCGGCAGCAGGAAAATCAACACCTAAGAAAGATTTGGGTATGATAGCAATACAATACGGACATATATATGTAGCATCAATAGCAATGGGAGCAAATCCTGCACAAGCAAATAAAGCTATAGTAGAAGCTGAAGCTTATGACGGACCATCATTGATTATAGCATATAGCCATTGTATAGCCCATGGTATCAACATGATGGAAGGTATGGAACACCAAAAAGCAGCTGTTAAGTCAGGATATTGGCCACTATATAGATACAATCCAGACCTTAGAGATCAAGGTAAGAATCCTTTCCAATTAGACTCGAAGGGACTTCAAATGGATCTACAGGATTTCGTCTATACAGAGCAAAGGTACAAATCACTAACATCAATAGACCCTGAAAGGGCAGCAACATTGCTAAAAGATTCGAAAGGCGACCTCAAGAGAAAGTGGAAAATCTACAACGATTATTCCAAGATGGATTATTCCGACTTCACAAAGTAATACATTCTTACCCAATAACTATATATAAGTAACATTCAAATCTTGGGTATTTTATCCTAAAAAATGCGGTGGATTTGAAGAAATTTGCAACGTTATAATATTTAAAGACCCATAGTATAACGAATAATAAACATTAGACATATCTGCAACTAAAGACCGCTATCCAATCTCGTATCTATTTGTTATAGACATTGTAATTTGTTCCTGCTATTTTACGATTTTTTTTATTTCTTATAAAAGACCTATATTTGTGAGATTCTGTATTATGAAAGTTTTTGTACCCTTTCCTAAAATGGTGTAGATAAATTATTACATTCTTATATATTTGGATATGTCTAAATTTCAGGTTATAAAAAACAGCTATAGAATTTATACATATTTGTCTA
>PDWI01010318.1_pt1 | contig 10831 bp, 10 predicted proteins | sample 1430891 | NCBI WGS metagenome assembly PDWI01 (sample SAMN01162508, study PRJNA174530) | Oral metagenome, whole genome shotgun sequencing project. | biome: Marine environment; feature: Marine mammal; material: Swab sample of the gingival sulcus; isolation source: swab sample of gingival sulcus... | reverse complement strand
TTTATACTTGTAATGTTCTTTATAAATATCAATGTTAATAAAATAATGCTTTTTTTATTTTTTTCCTTTCGTTTAAGCTAGTTTTTATAGGATTGCTTTTATTTAATTAACTTTTATTGTTTATTTATAAAATTTTTGTCTGTTTGAATAGTTGAGATAAACCTGCCTATCCTATCCCATCTGATGACATATTTGTTTTTATCATTTGCGATGTCTGAGTCACTACTCCAACTAAAGTATATAAACCATGGTTTTCCAACTATGTGAGAGTATGGAACTGAACCCCAAAAACGGCTATCGTTTGAGTTATCTCTATTGTCCCCCATCATAAAATACTCATCTTTAGGCACTTTAAAATAAAATGCGTTAAAATTTACAGTTGGACTTAATATTGGTAGATTTTGTACAAATACAGGTTTCATAGCAAATTGATTTTGCATCAGATGAGCGTACATATTTGCCATTGTGTCGATACTATTTTCGTAATGAATTCCTGGATATTTGCTCATATAAGGATTTTTTACCCAAAGTTTTCCACTTAAACTAACAATCTTATCTTTTTCATAATTTTTTTTAATAAACTCATCGCCTTCTTTTAGGTGTAGATAAAAACTTTTCCCCGCATAGATTATCTCATCGCCCTCGATGGCAACACATCTTTTAACATAATGTAGTTTTGGATTTTTTGGATAACGAAAAACAACAATATCTTCTCTTTTTGGACCCTCTCCATTTATCAGATGGCCATTACCCCTAAAATCTGGCAAAACAGGAATTTCGAGCCAAGGAAGATGAGGAGTTGGAATGCCATAAGAGAACTTTTTAACAAACAGATGATCGCCTATCAAAAGTGTATTTTTCATGGAGCCACTTGGTATCACAAAAGCTTGTGCTATGAAAAAAATGACAAACAAAACGATAACAATCGTTCCTGTCCATGAGTTTGAAAATCTGTATAATTTTTTTAATCTCTCTTTCAAAATTTTAACCTCTCTTCTTTGCTGATTTTATGGTATTTGATAAAAGCATAGCTATCGTCATTGGCCCAACTCCACCTGGAACTGGCGTGATAAATGAGCATTTTGGTGCAACATTAGTAAAATCTACATCACCAACAAGTCTGCGATCTTCAAGTCTATTCATGCCTACATCTATTACAATCGCCCCATCTTTAACCATATCTGCTTTTAATAAATTTGGCTTACCAACTCCAACGATAATCAAATCTGCATTTTTTGTATGCAATGCTAAATCTTTTGTCTTGCTGTGTGCTATGGTAACAGTTGCACGAGCATTTAGCAGTAGATTTGCCATTGGTTTGCCTACTATATTACTAGCTCCAATGACAACCGCGTTTAGTCCTGTAACATTTATATCATACTCATCTAAAAGTTTCATTATGCCAAGTGGGGTGCAAGCGACGAAACTATCTTTATTTTGCGAAAGTTTGCCAACATTTATGGCATGAAAACCATCTACATCTTTGCTTGGCTTAATGGTTTCTAAAATCTCGTCACTATTTAAGTGCTTTGGAAGTGGAAGTTGGACTAAAATTCCATCTATTTTTTCATCTTCGTTTAGTTCATTTATGATGTTTATTAGCTCATTTTGGCTTACATCTTCTTCTAAATTTATGCGTTTTGAATAAATCCCAACACTTTCACAAGCTCTATCTTTCATGCTTACATAAGTTTGACTTGCTGGGTTTTTACCTACTAAAACAACTGCAAGTCCTGGAGTAATGCCTGTTTTTTTTAACTCTTCGCACTCTTGTTTTAGCTGCGATTTTATAGTGTTTGAAAAAGCTTTGCCATCAATTAATTTCATTTTTTTCCTTTATTTTATTAGTCATTAATTACACTTAATATATAATTATAGCAAATAAACAATAATAAACTGCTAACGAGTGTTTAATGAAAAAAATTTTAACAATTTTAGTTTTTACCACTGTTTTTTCTTTTGGAGAAGATTTTATATCTCCTTATGAGTATGGAAAGATGTTATATCAAAATCCAAGGGGAATAGGGTGTGATAAGTGCCATGGGATAAAAGGGAATGGCGAAACTATAGCTACTTACAAACATAATGGTGAGAAAAAAGAGATTATTGCACCATCAATCAATAACATAAGTGAAAATAAATTTATAAAAAAAATGGATGAGGATTATAAAATTATGCCAAAATATTTTTTAACAAAAAATGAAATAAGAAGTTTATATTATTATTTAAACAAAACAAAGGATAAAAAATGATGCATTTTGAGAGGTCAAAACTAGCTTTTTTTGAAGCTAAAGAGGTAATTCCTGGTGGTGTAAATTCACCAGTAAGAGCATTTGGTGGAGCAAATATGACTCCGCTATTTATCAAAAAAGGCGATGGTGCTTATATAGAAGATATTGATAGAAATAGATATATTGATTTTGTTCAAAGTTGGGGTCCTCTTATTTTTGGACATTGTGACGAAGATATTGAAGAGGCGGTAGTTGAAGCAGTTAAGAATGGATTAAGTTTTGGAGCACCAACTCTAATTGAGACCGATTTAGCACATATCATTTGTAATCTATTTGATAATATTGATGAAATCAGATTTGTAAGTAGTGGAACAGAGGCTACTATGAGTGCTATAAGACTAGCCCGTGGTGTTACAAAAAAAGACAATATCGTAAAATTTATGGGGTGCTATCATGGACATAGTGATGCTTTACTAGTTCAAGCTGGAAGTGGTGCTACTACCTTTGGAAGCCCAAGTAGTCCTGGTGTGCCAGAGGATTTTACAAAACATACTTTGTTAGCGACATACAATGATATAAAAAGTGTTGAGAAATGTTTTGAGTCTTCAAGTGATATCGCTTGTGTTATAATTGAGCCAATAGCTGGAAATATGGGCTTTGTGCCAGCCAATGAGCAGTTTTTGCAAGATTTAAAATCACTTTGTGATAAACATGGAGCACTACTTATATTCGATGAAGTTATGAGTGGGTTTAGAGCAGGTCTTAGAGGGGCACAAACCTATACAAAAGTTGTGCCAGATATTGTAACTTTTGGTAAAGTTATTGGAGGCGGTATGCCGGTTGGAGCTTTTGGGGCTAGAAAAGAGATTATGGATGAGCTTTCACCAAATGGTGCGATTTATCAAGCTGGGACTCTTAGTGGAAATCCAGTTGCAATGAATGCTGGTTTTGTGGCTATTAGAAAAATCTTAAGAGACGATAAGATTTATGATAGAATGGAGTATTTAGGTAAAAAGCTTACAAATGGAATGCTAAAAAGTGCGAAAGAAAACGGTATCGCTTTACAAGCAAATTGCAAAGGAAGTATGTTTGGATTTTTCTTCAATGAAAATAGAGTAAACAACTATGAAGACGCCTTAAAATCAGACACTAAACGATATGCCTCTTTCCATGAACTAATGCTGAAAAAAGGTGTATATTTTGCATGCAGTCAGTTTGAAACTAGCTTTTTAAGTACTGCTATAACTGAAGAGATGATAGATGAAGTTTTGGTTAAAATCGACGAGGTTTTTAAACAGTTATGAGTAATAACGAAACAAAAGTCGGCAAGGTAATAGGGGCTGCTGACTCACTATCTCTTGGCATCTCCATAGTAGTTGCGGTTTTGATGGGAGTTGGCGTAGGGCTACTTTTAAAAAGCTGGACAGGATATACTTGGACTCTTTGGCTTGGTGTGTTTTGGGGTGTTAGTGCGGCTATTTTAAATGTTTATAAAGCATATAAGAAAAATGTTGAAGAGCTAGATAAATATAAAGATAGATTTAAGCACTATAAAGATGATGAAGGCGAAGATTGAGAGGATTTTTAAGTATATATCTCATTTTAGATGCTATTTTAATCTTGGTTTCATTTTTCATGGGGGGAGTTTGGCTTATAAATACCCAAATGGCATTTATAAGCTCCATGCTTATACTTTTTTCATCATTTTATAGCTATAAAAGCTTAGTAAAAAATACCAATTTAAATTTTAGTAAAGATGATTTTGACGGTGACGATAAGGATATTATAAAAAAGACTAAAAAAATCACAAACACCTTTAAATCTGCTCTATCACCATTTAGACTTTTATCTTATGGTTTTTTGATTTTAAGTTTTTTGATTTTAAATAAACACGAACTTTTGAATATAAGAGCGTTTTTCATTGGACTTGGAGTTTTGCCGATTGGGAGTTTGATTTTAGGTTTTAAGATGAGCAAAGTTTGATTTTAATTTTGATTAATTACCCATAGTAACATTATTAAACAGTCACTTTAATACTAAATCCAAACTCGCACTATTTCATTTTTAATGAACCTATATTTTTAAAAATGTTCATAATATATTTACACTATTTTGATAATATTAAAATCTATTTAACCTCAAAAAAGGAAACCGATGAAAGCCTTTGCAAGCCGAATTTTATCCATGAGTTTAGGTGTAGTTTTACTCCTTATTTTTGCACTATCCTGTGCTTTTGCGACATTTACTGAAAATGACTTTGGTACACCAACAGCATTTGCTTTGGTTTATGGTTCGTGGTGGTTTGGTGTTATTCAAGTTTGGTTAGTTGTCATTATACTTTATAGCATTTACAAATACAAACTCACAAGAAAAGATAAATTTCCTGTCCTCATTTTTCATTTTAGTTTTTTGTTCATTTTACTTGGTTCTATTTTTACAAGGTATTATGGTTTTGAGGGGAATATTCATATAAGAGAGGGTGCAAAAGAAAATCTAGTAACTTCTTTATCTTCTTATGTGCAAATAAAGAGCAAAGGTGATGGTAAATTTTACTCAAACGACATACAAAAGATGTTTTCTATCGCAAAAGGAAATGTTATATATTCGCTTTTAAATACAAATGATTTTACGCTTGATTTAGATATTGAGGGTAAAAAAGCGACTTTTAAATATAAAGATTTGCTTATAAACCCAGTAAAAAAAGTGGTTGAGGATAAAAATGGTGAACCGATGATTTCACTTATGGTTAGCTCAAAAACCATAAAAACTGCAGAACTTGTACTTAAAAAAGGTGAAAATGTTTCAAATAATCTTATAAATATAGATTTTTTATCTAACAAAAAAAATGAACCTACAAAGTTAAATTTTCATGTTTTTACTAAAAATGATAAGTTTTATTTTAATGCAAATGAAGATGTTTCATGGTTTAAGATGAGTGATGGCTCAAAGGGAGTTTTTAAAAAAGATACAGATGTTTTGTTTGAGAAAAAAAGATTATATACGATTGCTGGGATAAACATAGTTCCAAAGGTCTTAAGTAAAAGTGCAAAATATATCTGGAGCAGTGAAGAGGTAGCTCACGAGGTTCATTCAAAAGCACTTTTAGGGACTCTTAGCTATAATAAAGAGAGTAAAGAGGTGGTTTTAAATGGAATGGGAAGAGGCACAAAAGGGGAGAGAACAAAGGTAAGTTTAGGCGGAAGAGAGTTTATTTTAGAGTGGGGAGCTAAGATGTATGAGCTTCCATTTTCGCTAGAGCTAATCGACTTTCAACTCCAAAGATATGCTGGTTCTATGTCTCCATCATCGTATGCAAGTGAGGTAAAAGTGATTGATGAAAAAAATGGCGTAAATATGCCTTATAGAATTTACATGAACCATGTGTTAGACTATAGTGGTTTTAGATTTTTTCAAAGCTCTTATGATAGAGACGAAAAGGGAACTATCCTTTCAGTCAATCAAGACCCGGGAAAATTTCCGACTTATCTAGGATATGCACTGCTATTTTTTGGACTTTTGTTAAATATTTTAAATCCAAAAAGCCGTTTTAGAAAGCTATCTTCAAGTATAAATAAAGGTGCGGCTACTAAAGCAGTGATTGCATGTTTGGCATTGTCATTTGCGCAAAATCTTCATGCGTCACATATACCAAACTATGACAAAACCCATGCGAACTATTTTGCTACTATACTATCTCAAAACCACGATGGCAGGATTAGACCTGTTGATACTATTGCAACTGAAGTTTTACTTAAAGTTCATGGAAAGGCTAGTTTTGAGGGGCAGAGTGCAAATCAAGTTATGTTAGGAATGCTAACGAGCCCTATGGTTTGGCAAAAAGTTCCTATCATAAAAGTTCATGATAAAAAATTAAAAAAGATTTTAGGTATTAGTGGAAAATTTGCAAGTTTTGATGATTTTTTCGAAAAAAGTGGAGATAAAAAGTATAAACTTATAAAGCAAATTGAAGAGGCAAAAAGAAAAAAACAATCCCAAAGAAACCTGTTTGATAAAGATTTAATAAAAGTTGATGAGAGATTAAATGTATGCTATTTTGTCTATACTGGTGAGATTTTAAAAATATTTCCAGTTATAAAGGATAAAAATAAGCAGTGGGTATCGCCAGTGAGTGCTTTTATGCACCTTTCAAAAGAGCAAGGCGAGATGATAAGAGGTATGCTTGATAGTTATTTTGCTGGTTTGTCTGATGGTTTAAAGAGTGGCGATTTTACAAAAGCAAACATAGCAGTCGACAAAATAAAAGCATATCAAAAACAGTATGCAAATGACATAATCCCATCAAAATCAAAAATAGATGCGGAGATAAAATTTAACCATTTTCAGATATTTTATAAACTTTCACCTGTGTATTTATTGCTTGGATTTATGCTTTTATTTGCTATATTTTTTAAGATGATAAGCCCTAAAATAAGTTTAAAAAAGGTGCAATTTGTTGTATTTTTTAGTGTGCTTTTAGCTTTTATAGCCCACACTTTTGGACTTGGCATGAGATGGTATGTATCAGGTCATGCACCTTGGAGCAATGGGTATGAATCAATGGTTTACATCTCATGGGCTTTAGCGTTTTGTGGACTGATGTTTTCTAAAAAATCCATCGTCGCACTCTCACTAACTTCTATACTTTGTGGGATATGTCTGTTTGTCGCTCATCTTTCATGGGCTGATCCGCAGATTACAAATTTAGTGCCTGTTTTAAAATCATATTGGCTAACAATTCATGTATCTGTAATTACAGCAAGTTACGCATTTTTAGGACTTTGTTCGATGTTAGGATTTTTTACTTTGATTTTATTTATCATAGTAAATCCAAAAAGAGATGACAAAAGAAACCAAGAGATATTAAGAAGTATTGATGAGAGTACAAAAATCAATGAAATGGCGATGATTTTAGGTTTAACATTGCTAACTATAGGAAACTTTTTAGGTGGAATTTGGGCAAATGAGAGCTGGGGAAGATACTGGGGCTGGGACGCTAAAGAGACTTGGGCATTAATCTCTATTTTGATTTACGCAGTTGTAACTCACTTAAGATTTATCCCAAAATTAAATAATCAATTTGTCTTCGCAGTCGCTTCTATGTTTTCTTATTGGTCTATCATAATGACATATTTTGGAGTAAATTTTTACCTCTCAGGCATGCACTCATACGCGTCAGGCGACCCAGTGCCTATCCCAACATCTGTATATGTTGTAGCAACGGTGATGCTAGTAGTAGTCATTTTAAGTGTAGCTAAAAGTAGGGTTGCTAAGAAGTTATAAATAAAAAAATAGGGGTAGGGGGATTTGGTATTACATCTATATTTAAGTTAATTTATATTATCATCATACAAAAATTAGTAAGGATAGCTTTATGCGAAAAATAATATTTAGTACTTTGGTGACATCATTAATGATTAGCGGTTGTAAATTTGGTGAGTATGCAAATAGCGATACAAGTAAAACTACATCTTCAACCATTAATGATGGAGTTAGAGTGTATAAGTTTAGTAAAGAAAATGTAGAGAATAAAACACTTTTTAAAGTTTTTAAAAAAGATGATGAGTATAAAATAGTCGAGTATGATTTTAATGTAACTAAATATAAAGCAAATCCAGTGGTCGGAGATACTAACTCTTATGATGGCAAATTTGAGATTAGTAAAGAGGGCTATTTGTGGCTTGAAATTGCTGATTTTAGCATTTGGGTAAGAGCACTAAATGAAGATAGTGACAAAATATCACTTCTTTGGAAACAAAATAAAAGCGATCTAAACTCAACTTCTGTAGACGATGATGTATATTTTTTTAAAAGACTTGATAAGGCTAAAGAGTTTATAAAAAAACAGTAGTATTATACCAAATCAAACAATAGTAAACACTATAAAAATGTTTTTAAATACCAAGCACTAGACTGCAAAGGTTTTTTAAAGAAAGTACAAAAGTAAAATGTCTAAAAATTTTAGACATTTTACTATAAATTTATAAATCTTTTTTGGCGCATACTGCAGTAAAAACAACATCGGTTGAACTATTTAATGCAGTTTCAAGTGAATCTTGAACAACTCCAATCATAAGACCAATTGTCACTATTTGCATAGATACATCATTACCTATGCCAAAAAGTGAGCAAGCAAGCGGTATCAAAAGCAAACTTCCACCAGCAACACCACTAGCCCCGCATGCAGCTAAAGCTGAAACAATGCTTAGTACAAGTGCAGTTGGTGCATCAATGCTAATGCCTAATGTATGTACGGCTGCTAAAGTTAAAATTGTGATAGTAATAGCAGCTCCAGCCATATTTATAGTTGCACCTAATGGAATTGATATAGAATATATGTTTTCTTCAAGTCCTAATTTTTTACATAAAGTTAAATTTACGGGAATATTTGCGGCTGAACTTCTTGTAAAAAATGCAGCAATTCCACTCTCTTTAGCGCATGTAAGTATAAGTGGATATGGATTTTTTTTCGTTTTTAAGTATACTATTAAAGGATTGATTACAAAGCCAACAAAAAGCATTACTCCAACTAAAAGTGCTAAAAGTTTACCATAACTTTCCAATGATTTCATACCTGTTTGTGCAAAAGTATTTGCCACTAAACCAAATATTCCAAACGGAGCTAAACGAATAATAAATTTTACTATTTTTGTAACCCCATGAGCTACATCAGTTAAAACTGATTTTGTATCATCACTACTATAATTCATGGCTACACCAATACCAATAGCCCAAACCAAAATTCCGATAAAATTTCCATTAGCCAAAGCATTTATGGGATTATCAACCATATTTAATAAAACATCTCTCAATACATCAATAACGCTAGACGGTGGTGCAAAAACCTTATTTGTTGCTTCAGGTAAAACTAACTTAACTTGAAATATAAAACTAGCAGCAACTGCTACAACAGATGCTGCAAAAGTTCCTATTAAATAAAGAAAAATGATAGGCTTAATACTTGATGACTTGTCGACTTTTTTAGTAGCAATCGCAGTTGCAATCAAAACAAATACTAAAATAGGAGCAACCGCTTTTAATGCACCTACAAATAAAGTCCCTAGAATCGAAACAGCACTAGCTAAAGTGCTTGAAATCATAGCCACAATAACACCAGCTACGATTCCAATAATAATTTGCAATACTAGATTGCCTTCCATAAATTTTGATGCTAAACTCTTTTGTTTCATCAACATTCCTTACAATAAATTTTAGTAAATAGATTATAAAAATGCAACTCGTAAAATAAACCATTCACTAATACAACTAGTATATCAAAAAAACTTTAATCTAAAACAAATTTTACATTAATATTAAAAAAAATAGCTAACTTACTATTTCATGTAACAATTATTAATGTTCATTTATAATGCAAATACTCAAAATATATTTGGCTCTGGTAAACTTTACAACCCTTAAACATAATTTTTCATTATAACTTAAAGAGGTTTTTCTCTAAGTTGTTTTAACATTATCACATATATATCTTTAAATCTATTATTAAATCTAAACTCACTCTCTTTTAAATGCAAATAAAAAGTTTTATCACTTAATCCATTAAATTTAGCTAATCTTCTTTTGGTAAAGCTCCAAAGCGTAAGCTTCTGTGAAAAGCTTTCAATGCCATTAACATGAGACTTACCCCTAGCAAATTCATTTTCACTATGAAATACCCTATAGTGGTCATATCCATTTAACACTAAGCCATCATAGGCTTTCCAGCCATCAGTATAAATAGTGCTTCCTTGTAGTATTTTACCCTCTATTATGGGCATTAGTTCAGCTTTAGTACAATTTTTAACAATTTGCACATACACATTACCATCTCTTTTTAATAATCCAAACACTGGTGTTTTACCTGCAGCTCCTCTACCTCTTTTACCTCTTACTCTTTTAGCTCCAAAGTAACTTTCATCTAATTCATATTCGCCTTTATCGAAGTTATTGTCTACTAAATTTATCAATATATAAATTCTTAATTTGTGAAATATTTTCTTGCAAGTTACATGGGATATATTTGTAATTTTACTACTCTCATGAGCATTTAAATCAAGAGAAAAACATTTTAAAAGTTGCCTAAATTTTCTCTTCAAAATGTGCGTACCATGACAATACTTGTTCTTAGCCCTTTTTTCCATACTTTATGATACCTTTTAGTTCTATTGAGATAGAATATTCTCATCTAACACTAACCCCCTCATCAAGATACTTAATAAGTGGATATATAAAAAACTCAATTATCCTTCTTTTGCCAACTTTTATCTCAGCAGTTACACTCATACCTGATTCTAATCTTTTTTGCTCATTTTCTACCAAGAGGGTGTATTTACTAGGTTTTACTTTTATCTCATAAATTAGCCCTAATTTTTCATCTTCTATAGCATCATTGCCCACATGTACTACTTTACCATCAATTAGACCATATTTTTGAAATGAAAAGGTATCTATCTTTATAGCTGTGCTCATGTTAGTCTTCACAAATCCTATGTCTTTATTTAGCACATTTGCCTTTATAATAAGTGGGGCATCCTTTGGAACAATAGATATAAGTTTTTGAGCTGGTGTAACAACTCCTCCTTCTGTGTTTATAAGAAGCTTATTTA
>PDWI01009864.1_pt1 | contig 10831 bp, 9 predicted proteins | sample 1430891 | NCBI WGS metagenome assembly PDWI01 (sample SAMN01162508, study PRJNA174530) | Oral metagenome, whole genome shotgun sequencing project. | biome: Marine environment; feature: Marine mammal; material: Swab sample of the gingival sulcus; isolation source: swab sample of gingival sulcus... | reverse complement strand
TGTTTTAATATCCTGTAAAAACATAAAAATATAAAATAATTTAACAAAGGTCAAAAGTAAAATTTTATTGAATAATATTTCTCTTAACAGCCCTAATTGTTCATTGCTAATTGCTCATTCAATTGGCTGTTATTTTTTCCAATTTGCGGGGTCTTGTCGCCAGCTGTTTAGAGTGGCTAGTTCCTCCGGTTTTATATAGTTGGTTTCTGCCGCAAGCTCTAATAATGCGTGATAATCCGACAATGTGGTTAATTCGCATTTGGCTGATTTAAAATTGTTTACAGACAAATCGAAACCATAAGTAAAAATAGCCAACATTCCCATAACTTCTGCACCATGTTTGCGAATGGCATCTACGGCTTTTATGCTGCTGCCCCCTGTTGATACCAAATCCTCAATTACAACCACTTTTTGTCCTTTGTTCAATACGCCCTCAATCAGGTTTTCTAAGCCGTGCGATTTAGATGCCGAGCGCACATAAACGAAAGGCAAATCTAATACGTCGGCAACCAAAGCTCCTATGGCAATAGCTCCGGTGGCAACTCCGGCGATTACTTCGGCATCGCCATACTTCTCTTTTATAACGTTTGCAAACTCCTGTTTTATTAAGTTTCTAATTGCAGGATAAGACAATGTTTTGCGATTATCGCAGTAAATTGGCGACTTCCAACCCGATGCCCATGTAAATGGATTTGTAGGATTGAGCTTTATTGCTTTTATTTGCAAAAGTTTTTCAGCAACTAAATGTTCAATTTTTTTCATTATATTTTTATGTTTAATATTTATTTCGGAAACAGATTAATTTCAATTTCAGCTCCAAAGGAAGCAAAAAAAATCAAGTGCAAGCAAATAATTTACTGCAAAGATAAAAAGTCATTTGATAAAATCTATAAAAATTTTTTAGCAAATGAGGGAATTACCAATTTAGCAATAGTAACTATACATCCTGAAAAGATGTTTAAATGTCTTAGAGATAAGTATATACACATAAAAGCTGCCGGTGGAGTTGTTTTTAATGAAAATAATGAAGTTCTGGTAATAAAACGCGATGGTTTATGGGATTTGCCCAAAGGAAAGATAGAAAAACAGGAAAAAAAGAAAAAAGCCGCAGTGCGCGAGGTAGAGGAGGAGTGTGGAATTAAAAGTCCTGTTATTCAAAATAAAATTATGAAAACTTATCATACTTATAGTTTAAAAGGAAAGCCTATTTTTAAAACAACCTATTGGTACACAATGAAATATAGCGGCAATGAAACATTGATCCCCCAACTGGAAGAAGGAATAACCGAAGTGAAATGGATTCCGGTAAACAGAATAGTTCGAATAATGGAAAATTCTTATAGAAGTTTAATTCCTTTATTTGAGAAAATTATTCAATAATTTTAGTTTCAATACTCCGTTCTTAATTTTGGCGTATTCAGAAAATACAAATCCCCCGATTTACATCAAGGGCTACAAAATATCATTGCTATGTGATTGGATTAAAATAATAAAATGGCGGATAAACACAAATTTCAGCAATTTGTATATTATCCGCCACATTATTTGTTATCTATGTAAAACAGTTGTTCTACTTAGGACATACTCCGTATTGGTTTTCTTCCGGTTCGCTATCCTTAACAAATAGAATTAACAACCATATTGCTCCAACAATAGGAATTAACGCAACCAAAAGCATCCAGCCACTTTTGCCAATATCGTGCAGTCTTCTTACTCCAACTGCCAAGTTCGGAATCAAAACTGCTAAACTATACAATGCGTATAAATATCCATAAGGAATTCCCTCCACAAAAGTAAGACCAAGCAATCTGTCAATATAGCTTAGTGCAACTGCAAAAATCATGTTAAACAAAACGAACATCCAAAACTCTTTTCTTCTGGCTCGTCCTCCAAAATCAAAATACTGTTTTAAAACTTTTAAATACCAATTCATAATACTTCTATTATTTAATTATCCCTACTCTTAAGGTTTTTCGGTTACACCCCGTTTATTTAAGTGGTTGCTGGTCTCCACTTTTTTTTATCTTTTTTTCACTCATTTAAGATGCTTTTGTGCTATTGCAAATGTTCTTAAACTGTTGTGTATATAGCTTGAACCTCTTAATCGAAGTGAATATATGTTATTCTTATGCCCTGCAAATATACTACATTTTTTGCAAAATATTACAATTCTTTAAAAAAAAATAAGAAATAGTAAAAAACTTACATAAAATCAGATGAAACACGCATGTTCAATTAGCAATTAAGAATGAGCAATTAACAATTAGTAAGCATTATGTTTGACATGTAACTATTTGACTATTAAATGTTTATATGGAATAGTTGGCTGAAATAATTATTAACTTTTACTTTTTACATTTTAACTTTTAATAATTTTTTATACAGTTTTGCATATTGTTTTGCAATAGTTTTGGCTCTATATTGTTTAACATTTTCTAAACCATTTTTAATTAGATTGTTACGCAATTCGGCATCTTTTAAAATTTGCTCAATTCCTTTTTGTATTTCTGATATGCTAAACGGATTAACAAGCAATGCCGCATTAGAGGCAACACTATTCATTGGCTCTAAATTTGAAGTTATCACAGGTCGCCCAATGGCATTTGCCTCAATTATTGGCATTCCAAATCCCTCGTAGATTGATGCAAAAAGTACAATATCGCATTCTACATATTTCTGAATCATTTCGTCTTCGGTTAGATTATAAAAATTTTCATAATCTATGTTTTTTTCAAGCAAAAGTTTAGATTGCTTAGGTGTTAATTTGCCAATAATTACCAATTTACAATCAATATTTTGTATGGCATTTATAACCCGTTGTAGATTCTTGTTTTCCTTAGTTCCTATTTGTAAAATTATGGGTTTTGTATTGGGCAAATCAGATTTATGATAAGTGTATTTGTTTGATATACAATTGTTTATAACTACTATTTTTGCAGGATTAATTTTAAAATGTTTTATCAATTCTTTTTTGGTAAACTCAGAAATAACGGTAATAAATTTTACGGTTCGCAATGGAATAGTGAACCAAAAAAATCGCAGGATAGAACGCTTAAAAATATTTCCGTATTTGGCTGAACCAATATCATGAACTGTGAGAATTGTTTTATTTTTTTTCAAAAAAGGAGCTATAAAATGAATATCTCCCGTGATATGGTTTATATCCGATTGGTTATTTTTTGCAAAAAATGCAATTTTTAAGCGGTTGAAAAAACCTTTACTGTGGAAAGGAACTTCGTATTTTGCAGTTTCAAAATCTTCAATATTATTTATAACTGCATCAAATATGTTTTCTATACTATGAAATGTTGGCGTTTTTTTTCTAAAAAAATAACTGATTTTCATGTGTTTATAATTGAGAATTGAAAATTGAGAATTGAGAATTAGGGTTGTTGCAGAGAAATATTTTTATTTATTTTTATCTGCCAAGAACACTAAGTGCGCAAAGTTTATGTAAAATTGCGCTTTGCGAAATCTTTTTGTACCTTGCGCTCTTTGCTGTTAAGTTTGCCGTCTAATAATCATTCCGTTGTGTGTTAAATGTAATGCTGCTAATTGTTAATTGCTCATTCCTAATTGCTCATTGAATATTTGCTATTCTGTATTTTTTAATAATAATTTGTGTAACAAAGGTAGTATAAATTTATTTATTAATAAAAAAACTATGAAAAACATTATTACTCGTCCTACTATTTTTATCAGATTTATACCATTTATATTGGTTAAAAAAAACAGCGGAAAAACTATTGCAAAACTCCACAGCGTGTTTAAAGCCGTTAAACTAAGTATTTTATAAATATAGCCAATAGTGAAACCAAGTAGGAAAATTTCAAAAAACATGTAAAACAAGCCAAAATCGGCATAACTTTCAGCCATGTATCCTACGCTGATTGATGTGCCTTGCTTTGCGGTAGCTAAATTAATACCTGTTAGTCTGGTTGTTTGCTTAGAGTCGTCTATGTGTTTTTTGTTTGGGAAAAACATTCTGGGCATAAGCACGTGTTTAATAGCAGCTTCGAGTATTTCGCCATCGAAAAATGGCTTGTGTTGGGGAATATTTTTTATGGTAGCCGAAAAATATTCAATCGAATAAAGTCGCTGAACCATTGCATTTAAGCCCATTTCGTATTTTTGCGCATTAAATTGACTTGTTAGTTTATAAAGGTTTTTAAGCGCATCTATTTTTGATACTTTTACTACTTGCGCTCTATCGCCGCCCGATAAAAACATGCGTTGCTCTACTTTTACGTAAGTCCACACTATTCCAATATTGACGGCAAGAATTATTATTAACGATAATGTTGCAAATTCTTTCATCGTGAATTTATTAAACGACAAATAAACTATCGGAAAAAGAATTATAACTTCTTTGAAAGTTGAGAAAAAGCCCGAAAAACCTATTATAATTTCGCCAAACATAATTATCCAAACCAAAAGTTTATACTCATTTTGGGCAAACGAAAGATATATCATCATGAAAAATAACGACCATTTGAAAAAGCCTAAAACGTGAATAGGTTCTGATAATCCGGGTATTGTAAACCGCAGCTGATGAAATAAAAAATCGGAAACAATGCTGTAAACAACGTAAAATACAATGATTCGAAATGTATCGTATCGCTCTATGGTTTGTTTTTTTATCGCTCTAAATTGATAATTGCCGACGGCTGTTTTTAAACCAATAACGAAGAAAAATAATCCTAAAATACTTAGCCAATATGCCGTGTTTATACGTTCGAGTGAATATTCGGGGTGCCTTAGTAAAGCATTGTGTTCCACCTTGCTAATCAATATGTAAAGATAGCCAATAGTGATTGACAGCCATTGAAAAAGCGAGCCAAAAAGTAGTACGGGAGGAGTTCTTTCGCGCCAAAACAGATGAAAAATTAAAATAAACATGACTGATGCCGCCAATATTTCTTCAAAAAAATTAGTAGTGATGCTGAAAACAGTCAAAATGGCTGTTACAAAATATATTATTGGAGGTATTCTTTTCAAAACTTATTATTTTTCAATTAGCAATTAGTATTGAGCAATTAGCAATTAATATTGAGCAATTAACAATTATTTTGCTGAGAATCAATAAAAATATCTCTCTGAAACAATCCTAATTTTCAATTCTCAATTTTCAATTCTCAATTATAAAAAGCCCTATATCTTAAGACGAATAAAAATATCATAGTGCATATCAGCAGCACTGTTTAATAGATATGAAGCACGAAATCCAATGGTTAAAGGTATCAAATTTAAAAAAGTGTTGTCAAATATCAATTCGCTGCCTAACGAGTTCATATTATAGTTGTAGTTTTGAAGTTTGGCACGACTAATATCAGCAAATAGGTTGGCTTTCACGCGTTTAAAATGAGTGATGCCGCCAAATCCCCAATTTGGATACAATAATGGAAAGCTATAATTGGCTGATAATCTGTATATTTCATCGCTTGGAAGAGCCGAATAACCTCTGGAATATTTAAACTCGTTTTCAAAAAAGTAATCGTTTGATTTGTCTTCTATTTTCAAAGCTCCATTTATATTAAAACCATGATTTATGAATATTGCGGGCAGAAAAATTGTGCTGTTTACATAAAGTTTTTGCGCTTTATAATTGTTTATTGAAGTTAACCATTCTGTATTTACTTTAAAACCCCAACGAGGCATCAAATTCTGGCGCGCCATTCCTCGCACGATACTAAATTCTGCCGATGCGCCAACGCTCGTAAAATGCTTGGTTGAACCTTTCCAAAATTCAGAATCCAAAATTCTGGAATGTTCAATATGAGCACCTGTGTTTAATTTTATAATATATTTATTTTTCACCCAAGTTAGCGGAACACTTACACCAAAATCCACTTCCGCCTCTCTTACCATGTTGCCAAAATTACTAAAAACAAAGTTGCTCCTATTTCGCTCGCCTAATCGTGTGGCAATCGAAAATATGGGAAACCATTTTGCATAAGACAATATTGCATCGTAACCAAAAGTTTCATCGTTGAAATTGTATTTTACGCCAAAAAATCCTTGCAAATCATTTAAAGTGTTGTTCATAAGCATAGTAACACCCCAATAATCGTTGTCGAGATATAAAAACCAACTATGAAATTGCATTCCTTTAAATATTCCTTTGTATGGTTTTTCTTCATAATTGGTAGTTTTTATACTATCCAAAATGTTGTGTTCATATTGGTTGGTTTGAATTTTATAACGAGTTTGCTCACAAGGCTCTTTATAGCTAATGCTTTGGTAATCTTCGATATTTTTAGAGAGTTTTAAGGTAGCAAGTTCATAACCCAATGCCGAAAACTTACTAATTATCAGACTATTATCCGCAGTGTTGATACAAGGTTGATAAGCTCCTATTTTTACCGAACTCAGTTGTTTGATTTGCTTATTTCCATTCAAATCAACAGCATAAATATTATCAATTCCGCTGAATGAAGCCGAAAAATACACAAAATTTTCGTCCAACGATATTGAACCAATAACATTGGCAGTCCAATTGGTTAGCAATGTGGTTTCGTGGCTGGCAATATTCATTTTTACAAGTGCCAATTTTGAATTACGTTTGGCAATATACACAATATTTTTGTCGTCTTTTGTCCACTTTGGCGATGAAAGGAAATCGTTTTGGATATTAGGCAATTGCTCAATTTCTTGTCCCGTGTTGGCATCAATAATTGTGATATTATTTTGCAATAATTCGCTTATATTTACCACCACTATTTTGCTGCCATCAGACGAAATATGAGGAGCGAAATATCTAGTTTTTCTACAAACAGTTTTTTTTACTTTTGAATTAAAATCATAGATTACAATTTTGTTATAATTTATATTTCCGCGTCTTATATCCGGCTCGTATTCTGTCCAAGCAAGGCGGTCGTTATTAGCTGATAAATAGCTGTTTACACTTAATCCGTAATTGGTTAGTTTGCTTTCTTTTTTGTTTTTAATTTGAATAAGTTGGGCTATTTCTTTATACGAATTTTTAATTGCTACCACAGTTCCATCTTTCATCACTTGCGGAAATTGATAGTTGGTAACGGTGCGTTTTTTTTGCGGACTTATAACTTCGGTGGGTGTCAATTTTATATCAGAAAGTTCGTTTTCCCAATCGGTTTTTAATTGCGAAAGTGCGGTTTTATACATTTTTCGGCTGCTCAATCCTGTATATCTTTTCATGGCTTTTGAAAATGGGTAGAATACTGATTTATAGCGTCCTGCATCTTTCAAAATATTAGCCCACACATTGTTGCCATAGTTATTGCGCGTATAGTTGCAAATTGCAAATCCCATTGGATAAATTGATGGCAACATTTTATTATACGAGCCGTTGCGAGCCGTCATATAACTATAATTTATACCCGATAAAAGATTGGCTCTAAGCTCTTTATAAAAAGCCGGAGTTCGTCCGCGCCCTGCATTTGAGAGCATTGTTTCGGTCATCACGGCATCGCCCTCGAAATACCACGACGGAATGCTCAGGTTAATGGCTGCCACCCAACCAATTTGCCCGATAAAATAACTCATAAACTTGCTAAATCCGCGCCGCGAATTGTTAAACTGCAATGCGTGTCGATATTCGTGCAGCGACAAGCCATCAAGCCAATTTATCGAACCCAAACGCATCATATTTTGCATTCCAACGCCAAAAAATTCGCTTTTGTAGGGTGCTAAACTCACAAAACCATTGGAAACTACTTGACCGGTTTGTAATACTAAATCGATTTTTTTGCTTTTCGAGCCTATTGAGTAGAGATTGTTTTGGTGGATATGCTCAATAATATTGGCAATTCGTTGCGCACGTAGTTTTAAATTGACTGGGTATATTATTCTAACTTGATTATTATCAATGCTATACCACTTTGTTTTTGCAGAAAAAGCTCCAAAATCTTGTGCAAAAATCGAAAAGCTAATTATTTGAAAAAGTATTAATAGATGTAGTTTTTTCATGTGTTTGATAATTTGTTAATATTTTAATTAATAATTGTAAAAACCGCGTTGAAATTATCTAAACTTCAACGTGGCTGTAAATTGTTGATAAACAGTTGATTTAGTCGCTTAGCGAATTAAGAGTTAAAAGTTAGAAAGTAAAATTAAAAAAGTAAAAAAACTGCTTTTTTGTGAAAAAATGTAATACACTTTAAATAAGAGTTTATAACACACTTTTATTCTTTTAAGAATTAATTTTATAGCCAATTTTTGCTAATAGTCATACAAGCTAACCGTTTGGTAGTGCGAGAATACTTCCTGTACGGCTTGTACAGGGAGAAGCCTCGCAATTTAGAGGTGTTTTTTATGTTATTTTACTCTTTAACAAAAGTTTGTGTATATACTTTATTGTCTTTTCTTATCAAAACATAATAAAAACCTTTTTTTAGGTCGGAAACATTTATATTCACAATTTCACCTTTTGCTTTAATAGTTTTCAATAATATGCTACCTCTCCAAATTTCTATTTGATAAGATGTGTTTAGTTTGGTTCTCGTATTACCTGTATTTTGTTCTTTAAACTCTACAGTAATATCTGAACTTGTAGGGTTTGGGTAAATAGCAAATGGTTTAAATCCCCAATTGCCCGTACCATCGTCCCAACCATAACATTCTTTTGTTGTTGGTTTGTAGTAGTTTACCGTAACAGATTTAGACAAATTACAATTATCTGAACTTATGGATGCTTTAAGTATAAAAGAAGTAGAAGTTCCTTCAGGAATATCAGAAGCAATTATTATTTGGTTCTGATTAGTATTCATATCTACGCCATCTTTTTTCCAAGAGTAAGTAACATCATCTAATTTCGGTACACTATAATGATATATCGGCTGTATACATATTTCATCATCTAAATTAAATTCTATATCAAAATCATTTATGTAAACAGTTTTTTCTATTGTATAGGAGTGTCCGCTTACATTTATTTCAGCCTTTATAACTTCCTTGTTATTTCCTATTGGATTAAAGGTTGCTGTTTCTTGTCCTGATGATATTAACTGCATTTTTCCATTTTTTGTACTCCATGTTACTGTCGCTCCGGTAGGCAGGTTTTCTATGGTGTAAGTGGATTGGTTGCAAATAGTTGAACTTCCTCTGATTAAACATGTATTTTCAATAATCCAAGCAACAATATTAGAAACTCTTACAAATATTGATGGTGAGTTAGAATTATTGCCTAAGCAATTTGCTCTTCCCCAGCTTACTACACCTAATAGAATGTTTGCTTCATAAGCATCGGACCAAATAGTTAAAGGTCCGCCGCTGTCTCCATGGCATGCTCCTTGTCTTATAGTACCAACCCCTGTTGTAGCCATTTCATTTTCTCCAACTTCACCACTTATGTCTGATAACATTTGGTTCGCGTCATCATTAGAAATAATGTTAACATCTACGCCTTGTAAGCAACTTGACGGGTTAAATCCATCTGGACTTAACCAGCCCCAACCTGAAATTCTAACATTATTCCCTTCCGTATAGTATTGCGTATCTACAGCATCAACAAAATTAATCGGTTGTTTTGTATCATTAAAATCAATATTTTTTGATAAACGTAGTAATGCAACATCAAGAGTTGGGTGCAATATTATCTCTGAAACAGAAAAAATATTATTTGATGTAATATCATTCTTACAAGTCACACCAGCAATAACTTTAATATCTGACAAATTTGTATTTATACAACAATGTTTTGCTGTCAAAATATACCTAGAGGCAATTATACTACCTCCACATGCGTATTCATCATCTATTTTTAGTAAAACTTGCCATGGAGATTCTTCTATATTCAAATTGAAACCTCCTGTAATTCTGTCTGTTTGTGAAATTGAAATATTAACAAAACAGAAATTTATCAATATAGCTATAATTATTTTCTTCATTTTTTTAATATTTTAATTTTATGAATTTTTATTATTTCTTTTTTACCTCCAAAACCACAATCGTGATAACAACCTGTTAATGAATAGCTTATTTCTACAAACATATTGTCTTGTTGATATTTCATATCCAAGTTTTCGGGCTTATACCATTTCTCAAATTCATCTTTATCATTTTTTACAACAATCATATAAACATCTCCGCAGGAGTCGATAGCTTTATTATAAATTATTTTTGCTTCTTTTGTTATTACGTTAGTACCGTTATCTTCCTTTTCACAACTTTCTGTTGTAAGCAAGAATAGAATAATTGCACTAAAAAATATTATTTTTTTCATTTGATATAAATTAAAATTTGACAATAAATTATTTTTTTGAACGCATAATTTATATACCGCCGAGTTCAATGAGCAATGAGTAATTATGCTTCGGCGGTGTTGCTTGTTTGGTGGAGTAACTGTTTCCATGTTTAACGTTTCATCATGTTGAGGCTTTAATGTTTTACATTTACTTTAAAAATAACTTCACTATTACTTGGTATTTTTTCTACAACAATACCAAAACCAACCCTTTCCATGACACAAGCAAAGTTCTGTATGACAGTTAGTGTGTATTCATATTTATCTTCTATTTTAACAAACTTGTGTTCTAATTTATCTACTCCATAGTTGCTTAAATAGGTTCCTACAATAACAGAATTTTTATTAAAATCAACGTTAGCTAAGTATTTTGGTAAATTGCTGTTTTTGAATAAATCATTTAATTCCTTTTTAGAATTAATAATTACAATTTTTCCATTCTCAATCTTAATTTCACTTTTTGCAGACTGATACATTATTGGAAGCGTTTTTGTAATTTTAGCATTAGGTAAAATTACTTCTTCTTCGATTTCTTTTTTTTCGCAACTTGAAAGTGCGAATAAAAGTAGTGCAATAGCACTAAATAAAACTATTTTTTTCATGTTTTAT
>PDWI01009863.1_pt1 | contig 10832 bp, 9 predicted proteins | sample 1430891 | NCBI WGS metagenome assembly PDWI01 (sample SAMN01162508, study PRJNA174530) | Oral metagenome, whole genome shotgun sequencing project. | biome: Marine environment; feature: Marine mammal; material: Swab sample of the gingival sulcus; isolation source: swab sample of gingival sulcus... | reverse complement strand
GAAGAACTAAAAGTGGAAAATAGTCTTTCACAAGAGTATTTGGCAGCTGTTATTGATGCTTACTATGGGCTTTGGGGAGCATGGAACGAAAATACTACACATGGCATGTGGGGGCTTTACATTGCGAAAACCAGACAGGATATCACCGCGAAAGACCCCGTGGGAGCAGAATTGATAAATAACAAATTTTTTCATTCTTATCTGACCTACAATGCTCGAATAGATGCCGATTTTGAAGGTACTTTTTCATTGAAATTTGATAAAAATTTACCTTATACACACCATTCCCAATACTTAAAAGATGTAACATTGACAGGGAATAAGAATTCCAATGTCCGAGTTAATCAGCTTGATAACCAGATTACAGGAAATTTAGGGGTAAATACGGTTATTTTTTCAGGTAATGTAGACGAATACACCATAATCAAAAAAGGTCGAGAAGTGGTTGTCGCTGATAACCTGATCGACAGGGATGGTGTTAACACCTTGATAGACATTGAGAATATAGAGTTTGTGGATCAAACTCTTGGATTATAGACATAAAGCAAAGCTAAAACTCTCTAACAGGCATTCGATATGTTTGCCGGGTAGATTATAGTCAGGAACACTGCCATGCTGACCTATCTTACAGATTTTTTCTCTATAGTTCTTGCCACGTTCAGGGATGTTTTACCTGTTATTCTGCTGGTTGTATTCTTTCAGATTGTGGTGTTAAGAAAGAACAGCTTTAAATTGCCCAAGGTCATTTTGGGGATGGTCTTTGTCGTTTTAGGTCTTGCCATGTTTCTTCAGGGGCTGGAGCTTGCCCTTTTTCCTTTGGGGAAGGTGATGGCCAATCAATTATCCACACCAGAATTTATTGCCTCTGGCTTTAATTTTCTTCAAGAGACAACTTGGGATGATTTTTATTGGGTATATCTTTTCGCGTTTTTAATAGGTTTTTCGACGACAATTGCCGAGCCATCTCTTTTGGCTGTGGCCATTAAGGCTGAAGAAGTGTCGGCAGGAACTATTAACAAGAATGGGTTGAGAATTGCGGTTGCTATTGGGGTAGCCATCGGAATAACCCTGGGAACCTTCAGGATTGTGACAGGCACACCTCTTTACCTCTATATATTGGTTGGTTATGTTATCGTTGTCATTCAAACGGTATTTGCTCCAAAAAAGATTATTCCTCTTGCCTATGATTCAGGCGGTGTAACAACATCAACGGTTACTGTGCCGATTGTTACCGCATTGGGATTAGGACTTGCTGAGGCAATACCGGGGCGTAATCCGGCACTTGACGGGTTTGGATTGATAGCTTTTGCCAGCCTGTTTCCGATAATTTCAGTGATGGCATATGCTCAATATGCTGAGTGGTTGGCTGCCCGTCAACTGAAAAAAAAGATAAGCAAGGAGAACTAACATGCGATTTAAGGTTGTTTTGGCAAGTGTTAAACCTGATTATACTGATAAGGTCGTTGATGCAGGAAAGGGTGCAGGAGCAACAGGCGCAACAATTATAGGGGCTCGAGGCACTGGAATTCGGGAAGCGAGTACCTTTTTTGGCTTAACCCTGGAACAACAGACCGATATTATCATGTTTTTAATCGAAGAGCATATAGTAGATGCGGTGCTCCAGTCAATCAGCGAGGCTGGTCAATTCCAGAAACCGGGAACAGGCATAGCCTTTGTGTTGCCTGTTGAACAGGTGATTGGTATGGAGTCACAAATTGAGAAACTGAAAGAAGAAATACGTGATAAATATATTTAAAATTATGTTTATCAAAGGGGCGGAATGTCAATCTACCAATTATTAACGGCAAATTCGTAAAGCCAATCAGAAATTATCACCGAAGGGAGGTCGGTTATGGGGCAGCCAGTTATAAGAGCAAAAGATGTGATGGAAGAAAAACTGGTGTTTATAGATGGAACGGCAAATGTCCAGGAAGCTGTAGAATTGATGAAAAAGGAAAATACGGCAGCACTTTTGGTGGAGAAAAGAAGTGAAGTGGATGCCTGGGCGATTATTTCTGTAAAGGATATTATTCGAGGTACTGTTGTCGAGAATCGCTCGTATGAGCAGGTGAGTGTCTACGAGATTATGACCAAACCGGTTTTGGTTGTGCCAAGTGACATGGATGTGCGCTATGTTGCCAGATTGTTAATCAGGATGGGGGTAAACAGAGCACCCGTGGAAGAAAACGGTGAACTGATCGGGATGATAAAGACCTCCGATATTGTGCTCCAGAACAGATGACTGGCAGCCCCGGTTTGTTATGCAAGCCGGGGCGTCGTATGAGACTAACCATGCAATCTGGAGGGCTTCATCAGATTGTTTTCCATGTGTTTTAATTCATCGATCCCGGAGATAACAATTTTGGGATCAACTTCCAGCTCTTTTTTAGGAAGTTTATCTTTATAGTCCATGTTTGACAGGACGTATTTCATACAATTTAATCTTGCCAGTTTTTTTATGTCTGAACGAATGATCGTCCATGGAGCCTTGGTTCGGTTAGTCTCAGACAGCATTTGAAATTTTCGCACAGAGTATTGGTCCCAATATTTCTGGGCCAGATTATCCACTGCCGAGAGCTTATATTGTTTAAGAGGATCAAGTTTTCTTGAATCAAAGCGTTTTTTCTGCACTTCTTTTGACACAGAAAAATAAAACTTGAATAATCTGATGCCATCCTTGACCAACAGTTCCTCGAGCAGTGGAACGTCTTTGAGAAAACGTTTGTTTTGTTCATCGGTACAAAAGCCCATTACCGGTTCGACCATGGCACGATTGTACCAACTGCGATCGAAGAAGACCATTTCCCCGGCAGACGGAAGCTGACTTACATAACGTTGAAAATACCACTGGGTGGTTTCAGTCTCATTAGGTTTTAACAGGGCGACAACTCTTGTGTGACGAGGATTCAGATGGGCGGTAAAACGCTTGATAGTGCCACCTTTTCCGGCGGCATCACGGCCTTCAAAGATCAGGAGTACTCTCTCTCCCTTTTCTTTCATATGACGCTGCAATTTCATAAGTTCAATTTGCAACTTTTTCAACTCAAGCTCGTAGGCAAGGTGCCAGTTTTTTATCCAGATTTTGCTTTTTTCTTTTCCTGGCTTGGTATCAAGGTTTTTCAATGCGGTGCCTTCAATCAGGCGGATTTTTTGATCGGGTTGGTCGTTGTTTTTCGTCATATTATAAATCCAGTTGTTAAGGTTTTTGAATGTGATTTTTTTTTGTTTATCTCAAAGCTGCACCAAACTTCTTTCTTTCCAGGTTCATCGTTTTCAATTCTTTGTCACCCGGAATGACTATCTTGGGATCTACTTTGAAATCAAGGGATCTGCTTCTGCCTCTGTATTTGATCGAATTGAGTATCAGTTTCATGGTTTCCCGTCTTGCCAGATGTTTATCATCCGATTTGATGATCCACCATTTAGAGGATTTTTTATGGGTTTTTTGCAAGAGAACCCTCTTTTTCTCGGTAAACTCATCCCATAATTCCTGAGCCTGGAGATCCACCTCGCTCAGTTTCCATTGTCTAAGGGGATCATTTTTTCGTCGCTCAAAACGGCGAGCCTGTTCTTCCTTGGAGACAGAAAAATACAGTTTGAGAAGAATGGTCTTTCCCGCGTCAAAGATAAAATTTTCTTCGTACGAGTTCACTTTTTTGAGAAAACGTTTGTATTGTTCCTGAGAACAAAAGCCCATCACCGGTTCGACCATGGCACGGTTGTACCAGCTCCGGTCGAAAAGAACAATCTCCCCGGCATGGGGAAACTGCTCAATATAGCGTTTGATATGAAGCTCCGATTTTTGAAGGTTGTTTGGCTTGCCAAGCGCCACCACCCTGTAACGTTTTTCATTCATATAGCGGGTGACACGTCTTATGGTTCCGCCCTTGCCGGAAGCATCCCTGCCATCAAAGAGAATGATCATTTTCTTACCGGTTCTCTCAAGATGTGCCTGCATTTTGATCAGCTCTGCCTGATAGGGCTTGAGTTCTTCGGAGTTGAAGTATTTTAAAAGCGTTGCTTCAACAATTTCGTTCCTGTGTTTGTCTTTTAGTATAGACAGTATTTTAGCATTCTTTTCCTTTTTGGGATTATTTTTCGCTTTTTTCTCAAGAGTTTTAATTACATGGTCTATGGAGGCAGAAGGGAGCTTTTTTTCTTTGCTCAAGGACTCTTTTGCTGTTTTAGATTTTTTCTTGTTAGCCATTTTTATCCCTGTTTATTGGTAATTAAGGTTATTCGCATCTGAATACCGAATGTATTAGAAGATAATTCCTGTGTAAAGTCAAATTGGTATTGTCCATATGTTTTTTAGTACTTTTAAGAAGCAATGTATAACGATAGATTGTGAAATGACTGATGGGAAGGATAGCGTTTACCATAAAGGGTAGATATGGCAACTTTCCATCAGGAACGTCCCCAATAATAATTGATTTTGGGACGTTTTTCATCGTAATTTTGAGATTTACCCATTGCTTGAAATTGTTCAAACCTATTGTAGAGACAGATCAGCTTGCTGTTTTCTATCAAGGCAAAAGAACTTGCAAGGTATTACTTGTTTTTTGCATAAATAACAATGAGATGGATGAAAATGAAAAAAATTCCCAATTGGGATAGTTTTTTCTCCCGTTATTGGTAGAAACCAGGATTTTGATAAGGTATATTACACTCTGCAAACTGAAAGACAGTGCTTTGTACTGTTTTGAAGAATTAAATTTCATTTACAGACGATCCTTTTTTAAAGGGAAAACAGTATTTTTGCTGAAGAGGTAGTATGCACACGCGACATATTCCCCTTGCAGGATTATTTGCAAGGCTCAATGACCATATTTTGAACCGGCGTTGGTGGTATCTGACAGGTGTTGTTTTGATCACCGTTTTTTTTCTTTTCCAAATGCGTACGCTTCGCTTTGATAATTCTTCGGAAATCTGGTTTGTCGAGGGACACCGGGCTCTTGAAGCCAAGGCCTATTTTGATGAGGCTTTTGGTAACTATCAATTTGTGTATCTTCTTTTTACCGAAGAAAAAACAGCCTTTACGCCTGACAACTTCAGGCGGATGGGTGAACTTGCGGATGCCCTCGAGGAAAATGTACCCTATGTCAAACGGGTACTCTGGCTTGGCAATGCAGAGCGTATTCTGGGAGTGGGAGAGCAGGATGTCGAGATAACAGGTTTTTTTGAAACTCCACCTAAAAATATCGAGGAGATCAAGAAAAAGCTGGAGGAAGCGACCCAGGAACCAGGCTTTTTAGGTGATCTGATCTCGCCGGATAAGACGGCGTTGAGTATGGTTATCGATCTTTATACCTACCCCTCGAAAGAAGAGGATCTGACCCCGCAAAAAACGGTGGCAGATGCGGTTGATGAGGTTTTGGCACGACCGGAATTCTCCTCTTTGCACCCTTGGGTGGCAGGGGTTCCACATTTTAATGTGCGTTACAGTGAACTGGTTAAACGCGACATGGGTAAACTCTTGGGGCTTGTGGTTGTGGTGCAGATGGTGTTGCTCTTCTTTTTTGCCCGTGGTGTTCGCGGTGTCCTGGTCCCCATTGGCATTACAATTATTGCCGTACTCTGGACCATGGGTACTGTCGGGTTGCTGGGTTTTTCTCTCAGCCTGTTGTCCTCGGCGATTCCGGCCATGCTGGTGTGTGTAAGCATAGGTGATGCGATGCATGCCATATCTGCCTTTTATGGTGGTTTACAACGTGGTTTATCACGAGAAAACGCCTTACGTGCAGCTTTTTCCGAAGTTGGTTTCGCCTTGATGCTCACCTCCTTCACCACAGCTATTGGTTTTCTTGCCTATCTCAGTTGTGAGGTCGTGCCTTACCGCGAAATGGGGATTTATGTCGCGGTTGGGGTGCTCTACGCCTTTTTGTTGACGCTGATTTTGATGCCTGTTTTGTATTCTTTTGGTAAGGTGCGGCTCCCTGCACAAAAAGACATAATGACAAATGATATTTTTTCCCGTTGGTTACAATTTTGTTGGCGTCAGGTGACCACGAGGCCAATGACTATTGTGGCTTGTTTTTCTGGGATTATGCTTTTTACTTTTTACGGTTATCTCAATATGAAGGTTGAATCCAATACCAGTAAACTGGTTTTTCCAGGAGAGCCTTTAAGAGATACCTTTGATTTGGTTGATGAAAGGATGGGGACCAGCACCACTCTGGAATTTTTGATTGATACCGGTAAGGAATCAGGTATTAAGGACCCTGAATTCCTGAAAAAGCTGGACAGCCTGATGCGGGAGGCAGAACAATATCCGCTGGTAACCAAGGCTGTGTCGGTCACTACGGTAATCAAACAGATACGCCGAGCCTTGCATGATAACGATCCTGCCTATTATTCTCTTCCCGACTCGAAAGAGGCGGTAGCTCAATACCTGGTTCTCTACGAAAGTTCCGGTGGCGGAATGCTTGATCGTCAGGTGGGATTTCTCTATGATATAGCACGATTGACAATCAAGGCACCATCTATTGATACTGCTGATGCTCGTAGGTTATCGCTGGATCTGCAGCAAAAGATCAAAACCCTGTTTGGTGATGATGTACAGGTGGTTATTTCTGGCGGCATGGCCAATTACATTGAACTTACCGATATTCTCTATGACGGACAGCGACACAGTTTTATTGCCGCACTTTTAGCGATTTCTGTGGTGATGATGCTCGTATTACGCTCGGTACGTCTTGGTCTGCTCAGTATGATACCAAATATCTTTCCGGTCTTTTTCACCATGGGCTTTCTTGGACTTGTTGGGTATTACCTGGACGTCATTACTGTCAGTTACGCTGCTGTAATTATCGGGGTCGCGGTCGATGATTCCATCCATTTTTTTACCAGATTCCGGCAGGAATTTTCGGTCTCTGGTCGGTATGTTGAGGCTTTGCGGGCAACCTACCTTACTGTCGGTCGTCCTTTGACCCAGACCACTATTGTTCTGGTCATCGGCAATTTGATGCTGATGTTTTCCTCTCTACTCGGTTTTTTCAAGCTGGGAATGCTTTTTGGTGTGGCCTTCACCATGGCACTGCTGGCAGATTTATTTTTTGCTCCGCCGTTGATTATGTTGCTTAAACCTTTAGGTAAAGAAACAGCGGATACACCCGTTACCCCAATACAGGAGAGTCTTCATGCGTAATATGTTTTTCATTATCTTTGTTGTCTCGTGTTTTTCCCTTGTTAATTCTGTCTGGGCTGCGCCTTCCGGGCGGGAAATTATGTTGCAGGTTGATGCCGTTGATACCAGTAAGGATGCCTCGCTTGAAGCCAATATGGTTATCGAGCGGGGCAAGAGAAAGCTGGTACGGAAACTGGAAATCTTTTCCAAGAAATATGGAGAACAGCAAAAGGATCAGCGGACCTTGATTCGTTTTCAGGAACCTGCCGATGTGCGGGGCACTATGTATCTTACCTGGGCATGGGATGATTCCGCCCGGGAAGATGATATGTGGGTCTATCTTCCGGCGGAAAGTCTGGTACGGAGAATTTCTGGAGGTGGTAAAAAGGGCAGTTTTATGCGTTCTGATCTTGCCAATGAGGATATTGAAGATCGGGCTGTAGACGATGATACCCACATCTTGAAAGGAGAAGAAAACCTCAATGGCGCAGATTGTTGGGTGGTGGAATCCGTACCGCGTCCTGAACTGAAAAAAGACACCAACTACTCTAAAAGGATGGTGTATGTACGCAAGGATATCCATCTACCGACTAAAATCGACTACTTCGATAAACGGGGACGTTTATTGAAGACGGCTACATTTGGTGGTTTTAAACAGATAGATGGTATTTGGACTATCACCAAGATCTTGTTTGAGACCCCGGCCCGGAAGACCCGTACCCTGATGGAACGATCTGCTGTCCATTATAATCAGGGGCTTGACGATAACCTTTTCCTACAGAGTAATTTGAAACGGTGAAAACGTGCTTGACATATTTTTTTGGCATCCTGCTCTTTTGTATTGAAGGGAACTCTGCTTTTGCCATTGAGCCGCCAGAAGTGCTCGCTGGCGATCCTTTTGCTGAAACGGCGAGTTCAACTGGAATATCGCTAACAGGCGATCCTTTTGCGGAGAATAGTGAAAAGCCCAGTGAGGTTGAAGCGGAGGCGTTGGAGCAAAACAGAAACTCTTTTTTCCAAAAGGGCTGGCTGGAAAGCCGCAACCAGTTTTGGCTACGTAATGGACGAGCCTTTTCTACCAGACAGCGACTCTGGCTTGAGGGGGGAAGCTCGTTGGCTTTTGATACTGTCGCAGAGGTCGCGACTGCCCGATTCTTTGTGTCCGGCTCTGCGGATTTTGATCTTGCGGCGGCCGACCTCTCCACCGACCATGATCAGTTTTCAGCAATACTCCATGAAGCTTATTTTACCGTGGAAGGTCGATCTGCTGATCTTGTAATTGGTCAGAAGATGGTACGTTGGGGAACAGGTGATGGTGTTAATCCACTTGATTTGATCAATCCTCAAGACCATCGTGATCCTTTTGCTTCTGGCCGGGGTGATAATCGACTGGCAGTTCCTCTGATTCAGGGAATTGTGTCGCTCCCGGTGCCGGACTATGTCCAGGAACTCACCCTTGAGGCAGTGGTCGTCCCACTGGCAAAGGTAACCTCTCTAAACGCAGCGGGTTCTGCCTGGGAGCCGTTGGCTTTGCAGAAAATGCGAGACGAAGAACAAACGGGAACGATATGTGTTGCCAACCAGGAAAAACCCGCACAGTGGTTTGAGGAGGGGAAATATGGTTTACATCTTACCACAACGGTGGGAGGCTGGGATCTAGGGCTTACTGGATATTCCGGTATAAAAAATATACCCGTTTTCACCGCGAAGCCTGAGAGTAATAATCGGCTTGTCATCACTCCTGTTCACCCTCGGATTACTGCCTTTGGAGCCAGCTTTGCCAAAGGGGTACGTCGTTCCACGTTACGGGGTGAGCTGGCAGTTAAACCCCGTTATCCCATGCAGAAAAAAGATGTTTTCATACCCGGATATTCACGACGCACTCTGGTGGAGAGTGTCGTTGGCTTTGACCGTACCTTTGGTTTGAACCGTTATCTCAATTTGCAATATTTCGCCGAATATATGCCAGAAAATGATGGAATAGCAGGGCGTCGTTATAGCCACGGGCTGACCTTTGAATGTTCCGATCTCTTTTTTAACGATGACTTAAAACTTGGAGTGAGTGGTGTTGTTGGCTTTTCCGGGCAAGGTTGGGCGGCACAACCTTACGTGGAATATCGGGTTGGTGATAGTTGGTTGCTTACGGCTTCTTTTTTTCTGTTTCAAGGGGACGAAGATGAGAAATACGGTCAGTTTGCCGAACGTGACTTTGCTTCTTTACGGTTGCGCTATAGTTTCTAAAAAATGTGTTTGTCCTGGTGGTAATGAAAATTAAACAGGTACTTCTTCTTAAATCCAAAAAAGGAAAATGAAATGCAAAAGGAATTGCCAAAACTTGAATTTAACCCGGAAAGTCTGTTCATGCTGCAATATGATGCCCTGAAGTGGGAAATTATAAAAACGGCCATTGAACTGAAAATTTTTGATTGCACCACCAAGCCGGTAACGGCAACGTCAGTTAGTGAAAAGCTTTGTCTTCATTTGGAGAACACAACATATCTGCTTAATGCCCTCGTGGCACTTTCCTATCTGCAAAAGGAGCGAGAACTGTATCAAAATAGTGCCAAGACGGAGTGCTTCTTGACTGCTGGAAAAGACACCTCGCTGGGAGATGCACTTCTTTTTATGGCGAGCTGGACCCAGCCTTTGTTGAATGGTGGGCTTAAAGAAGTTGTCAGCAATGGTCCTCCACCACAGGAGGATATTGCTAATCCTGAACTTTGGGAAATGGGTGCAAGACTCAGTGTCAACCACTCTCGTTGTGGTCGTGCCCAGGGAATTGCCCGTTATGTGTCGATGTTGCCGGAATTTTCATCATTTGAAACCATGCTTGATCTTGGTGCCGGACCGGGCATTATCGGCATTGCCATTACAGCAGCGCATCCATCTTTACAAGCTGTTGTCTTTGATCAGCCTGCAGTTGCCAAAGTGGCCAGTGAAATTGTTACAGAGTATGGCATGGAAGACAGGGTTGCAGTGATGGGTGGCGATTATATGAATGATGATTTTGGTACAGAGTATGACTTTATCATGGCAAATTTTACCCTTAACTTTTTCCGTGATAATCTTGGTGGAATCATGGATAAAGTCTTTGCTGCGCTTAAACCCGGTGGAATTTTCATGGTGACTTCAGATGGTATGAATCATGAAAGGACAGCACCTGCTGCAAGTGTTATAAGCTGGCTGTCAACGACACTTATGGGTAATGATATATCTATTGAAACGGGACAGATTGCCCGTGCCATGTTGGATGCCGGATTTGCTTCTACGGAAATGAAAACCATAACTGATATTGAAGCAACAGCACATGGTCCTGTAGAAATGACAATTGGTAGAAAAGGAAAATAGGTTTAGACGTTGCCTGAAAGGACGGACCGCAAGCAACCCGTCTTTTTGCAGATTTGACCGGAGAGTGTAACGAGCGTTGGGAGATCCCCAAACGCTCGTTATTGAATACTTTGAATTAGAAACTATAACTCAAACCAATTCCAGCAAAACGAGGGTCGCCGAATCCAGCGATTCCTCCTAACGATGCGCTGGATTTGAAGGCATTGATATATTCTTCATCAGTCAAATTATCCACAAAGGCATAAATATCCCAGTTGTGATACAGCCAGCCAAGCCGCAGATTGACCAAAGTATAGGCATCTGCCTTTTGCAGATCCTGGGCAGAACTATCATAGTAATGCACATTGCCCACACTGCG
>PDWI01009861.1_pt1 | contig 10835 bp, 8 predicted proteins | sample 1430891 | NCBI WGS metagenome assembly PDWI01 (sample SAMN01162508, study PRJNA174530) | Oral metagenome, whole genome shotgun sequencing project. | biome: Marine environment; feature: Marine mammal; material: Swab sample of the gingival sulcus; isolation source: swab sample of gingival sulcus... | reverse complement strand
TTTGTATGGAAAAATAATATATTTTTTAGCTTCATTGTAATTAGATTTATTTTTGAGTTCAGGAATTTTATAGATAGTCTTTACCAAGTTCGGTTCTATATTATATATCTCTTCACCTATTTTTTTACTAAAACCAGACTCTGTTTTGTCAACAATATATACAGCATCTTTTAAAGTTGCTATTCCTGTTCTTATAAATTTTTTTATCGATATATCATTATTTTCAATTTTTTCTAAATTTTCACGAGTTTTTTCATCTACCAATTTCCAACCATGTTTATCTAATTTTTTGATAGGCATTTCATTATAAGTAATATTTTTAATATCTTTATAAATATCATCTACCTTATCTAAGACTTTATACTCTAAAATTTCACTTCTATTTTTTGTTAATTCAATAATACAACTGTAAGTCCTAATTGGTTTAAAAATCATATTATCTGAAAAATCAATTATTTTTTTTATCACATTTTCTTTTTTGAGAAATTCTCTTAATTTCTCGGCGGATTTAATAGTTAAAAAATTATTTGGTACTATAAAACCAATTCTTCCATGTTGATCTACCTCCATTATACTCTTTTCAATAAAGGCATAAAATATATTAAACGAACCTCTGACAGTCGTCAAATAATTTTTCTTTAAAAAATCGATCATTTCTTTATTCATATCATGAGTGTTAACGTATGGAGGATTTCCTATGACATAATTAAAAAAATTAACATTAAATATATCTGACCACACAACATCTAAACTATTATAGTTTTTTATATTTGTCCTTATATCTATATTTTCACCTGTATTTATTACATTATATAATTTAAGTACAAGTTTACATCTTCTAACATTCTCTGACATGATATCAATACCATAAATATTTTTTTCAATTATATTTTTAATTGAAACGTTAAATTTATTTGATAGATATTCAACTGCTGAAATTAAAAATATACCACAGCCACAGCCAGGATCAATTATTTTTAAATTATCTAACGAATCAACATTACTCAGTGTGTTTTCAACTATAAAATCTGATATGTATTTAGGTGTAAAAACTATTCCATTTCTAGTTTTATTTTGAGTATCTACAAGATACTCAAAATAATCTACAATTATTTCAATGTCAAATGGAAATTTATTTTTTTCGAAAACTTTCAATATATTATTATTAACTGTAAAACTATTAGATATAAAGATTTTATTTTCTTTGACTTTTTTTAAACTCTTAGATATTACATAATACACTAAATTCTGTTCAATGTCACTTATATCAAAAGAGTCTAAATCTTTCATTATTTTATTAAAAAAAACTATTTTATCAAACTTATTATTCATTTATTTTTTCACCTCTACTAATTTTACTGTACAATTATACTAAATTTACTTACATTTTAATTTTTTTACAGTTTACTTAATATATTTTTATTATATCACTTATATATTATGATACCAAAAAAATTAACTCAAAATATTTCACAATAAAATATTACACTTTAATTCTACAAGTTTGTTTTACCACTTCTTTATATTTCAATGCATCAAATGAAGCAAACTGCCCTGCCCTTGCTTGTATGCTCATTGGCTGATGAGTATTTGACATCGGTCTTTTAAAGTATAAAATTTCTTTATATTTATTTTTCATATAATCCCCCTACGCTTTATGTCCACCAATCTGTGCATTTCTGATTTTTGCAGTGGCTCCTTCCTGTAAATTTGCCCCTTTTAGCATGGCGTTTTTACCATACTTCTTTCTGACATTTAGTACTGTTTTTTGTAAACTAGCTTCTTTTTTTAAAGCCATTTCTTTATGTTCTAATGCATCATAATCCATAAAAATACTAAGCTGTTTATTTTGTTTTTTATTTGCCTTTTCAATACTAATAAGTTTATTGATAGATATGCTTATTTTTCTAATCAATAAATTTGGGTTCACTATGCTATCATATAATTCGATAACAGCCTCACGAATTATTTTACCTGATAGTGTATATTCATCTAAGTTAATCGTCCCTCTTGCACTTTTCGGTTTTTTTCTGCCATAAGCATCAACAGTTATTTCCCCTTTATACTTTGATCTTATAACAGGATCTTTTAAATTCTGCACATCATAAGACAAGCTTAAAACGACTTGATTGGTCAGCAAGTTTTTTTCTACCAATTGTAAAACTAAAGCATCCGCCATTTCCCATGCAACAAGTCTTGCCCTTGAAGCTGTATACATTTCATGTAATACCTGTGATGTTCCTATGCTCTTACTCTTAGGCTTATAAGATTTAATGTCCTTAATGGTGCAAGGTTCATAGCCCCAAGCATGGTCAATCAACAGTTCAGCATTTTTACCAAATAACCTGTATAGCAAATCTTCATTATAATATTCATCGTAATATTCTTTATAGCTTCCAAGTGAGCATAGAGCAATATCACCCATAGTATATAGTCCATTACCTTCTAATCTTTTGGCATAGCCCTTACCGACTCTCCAAAAATCTGTAATCGGTTTATGGTGCCACATTAGCTTGCGATACGTTATCTCATCTAATCCAGCTATTCTGGCACCGTCTTTATTTGCCGGCATTTTTTTGGCAAGTATATCCATTGCAACCTTTGCTAAATACAAATTTGTACCAATACCTACTGTTGCTGTTATCCCCGTTTCATTTAAAACATCTTTTATAATAGTTTTCGCAAAGCTAAAAGGATTCCTATTATACGAAATTAAATACGGCGTTGCATCAATAAAAACTTCATCAACTGAATAAATGTGGATGTCTTCCGGTGCAACATATTTTAAATATATAGCGTATATCCTAGTACTATATTTCATATAATATGCCATTCTTGGCACCGCAACAATATAGTCTAATTCCAAACTAGTATCAGCCTCTAATTCATCATAAAAATATGATTTACCAGTAAAATACTTATTCTTACTTAATCTATCGCTATTTATCTTTTTTACAACTTGATTTAATTCAAATAATCTTGGTCTAGAGCCTACTCCATAAGATTTTAAAGACGGTGAAACTGCCAAACAAATCGTTTTTTCTGTTCTTCTGTTATCAGCTACCACTAAGTTTGTATTTAAAGGGTCTAAACCTCTTTCTACACATTCAACCGACGCATAAAAAGATTTTAAATCAATAGCAATATAGGTTTTTTTATCTTGTTTTATCATTGTACTCTAATCTATTTATTGTTGGCATTTTGTCTACAAGATAATTTTAACATCATGTTGAATTGATGTCAACATTTTTTATTTTTTGTTGAAAAAAAGTCTACAATACTGTATAATGAACTTATCTAAGGGGGGAATAAATGGAAATTGGTAAAAAAATAAGACATTTAAGAGAAAAACATAAAATGTCTCAAGATGAATTAGCTAAAAGGATTGGCTACACATCAAGATCATCAATCAATAAAATAGAAAAAGATGGCAGAGGTATCCCATCTAATAAAATCACTTTAATTGCCAATGTTTTTGGGGTTTCTCCAGCATACTTAATGGGGTGGGAAGAAAAAAAGTCAACTGTTAAAATTCCAGTTTTAGGAACAGTTGCAGCAGGAACTCCTATTGAAGCAATTACCGATATCAATTCCTTTGAAGAAATCAGTTCTGAACTTGCATCCAAGGGCGAATATTACGCCCTTACAATAAAGGGTGATAGTATGTACCCTAGAATACATGATGGTGACACCATTATATTCCGCAAGCAAGCTGATGTTGAAAACGGTCAAATTGCCATTGTCTCAGTAAATGGTGGCGAGGCTACCTGTAAAAAATTGATGAAGTCAAAACATGGCATTACTTTAATTGCCTTTAATCAGTCTGTCTATGAACCAACCTTTTATAGCAATCAAGAAATTGAAAATTTGCCTGTTACTATCTATGGCTTAGTAATAGAAGTTAGAGCACATTTGTAAGTAACAACCACCGTCTAATCCTCCACTATATTTATAACATGCAAATCATCAAACTGACAAATTCCCATTGGATTTTTTAAATAATCATCCTTGGCTGTTAATACAGGATATTGAAATATTGAATTTTTATAAGAATAACCACCAATAATCTCAAAAGGAACTTTTTCAATTTCCAAGGTGTATGACATATATCCTCTTACGGCATCTACTTTTTTAGGTAAAGAGAAACTACCTATGTAATCACCATTATATTTATATTCACCTACATGATAAATATCATTTTCAGCAAAATCAACCTTACTTATCTCAAAAAATGGCGCTTCAAAAGTTTTATCAGCCTTACTGTAAATTAGTCTACCGCTCGGCTTCATCGTATTATAATTATCTATACTAACATAGTAATCATCAACTTTATTTGGTTTTTTTATAAACATACATTGCGTTCCAGAAAAATCTTTTGGATTATCCCACTTAAAATATTTAAAAACCTTATACTTAGAAGAATCTTTTTTATCTGATGGCAACTCAACTAAAATTCCATACATTTCAAGATAATTTTCAGTCTTAATTTCAGCATCTCCTTCACCAATATCGTCATAAAATTCTTCATTTTCCTGCAAGTTAGAATATTTTTCTAAATTTATGCTAATTACACCTTTACAATCTTTGATATCTTGCAAGCTCATATCAGCAAGTACTTCTTTAGGGAAACCTAAGTCTAAAAGTTCACTTTTAATTTGATTTACACTAGAATCTTCTCTATTCTTTAGCTCAGTCCAATTCATAGCATATTTCCCCATAGTGATATTGGCTAATATAATTAATATAATTAAAGCTATAAGTATGATGATTGTAAGAATTTTATTTGATATTTTTGGCTTAGCAATTGTAACGAATTTGTCTAATACATAACATTCTTTAATTTCTTTATGGAATTTAACTAATATAGCAACTACAATTATAAGACCAAAAAGCATTATACCTAAAAAATCTAACGGGCTAAAAGCTAATTTATTAGAAAGCCCTTTGCTGAAAAGATAAAATACAAATCCAATAGCAATTATTGAAGAAATTACTACATAAATAATCATATATTTTATACTCTTTAGTTTAAAGTCTGTGCCAGCTTTTTTTTGAACTTCCATTAAGGCTTTTCTAAAATTAAACAAAAATACAATCGAGATTATACTTTTTATCACAGAATCCAGTAAACCAATATAAATAAACTGATCTATATACAAGCTTTTGAATACAGTAGCATCAAGGATATAATTGATACAACGAAGTATAAGACCAATAAAAATAGTATACAAAGCATATTTAAAGTATTTATTTTCACTTTTTAAAAGTCTAAAACTACTTATTAGTATAATCAAACCGACCAGAGGCAGTATGTAGTTTAACTTCATAATTGTTATATTTAGAAATGTCATTATCATTCCTATAAAAATATTAAATAACGCCAGTTGAAAAGGTGTTTTGGTAACTATCTTATGTTCCATGATCATACCTCCATACACAAAGTTATATTACAAATAATTTATAATATTATGTTAAATTCTTTACAATGTATTTTAACATATAAAATAATAAAAGTACACTGTTTTTATAAAAATAAAAAGCTCGTGTAATGTAAAGTCAGACTTTAGATTAACCGAACTTTTTCAAACAAATTTATTATAACAATAAGTTTCATCAACTATTGTTTTTCTCTATCATTTTATCAACCAAGATTTCTGATATGACAAAGCTAATAATGATACTCGCAATCAATGAAATTAAAGATATAACGTCATTTACCGGATTTATGCCAAAATGTTTAGATATTAAATCGATAACATAATAAAAACACCTAACAAAAAATATCATCACAATTATTTTTACAAATCTGGTAAGCATATCAACATCCTCCAAGATTAAAAATTATTTATTTTAAGTACTTTTCCTCAAAATCTTTACCTGACACTGGATAAGCCTTTAAAAAACCTTGAAAACTCTGACAATCAAATTGATTTAGTAATTTAAGTTGTTCCTCAGTTTCCACAGCTTCTGCACCAATACCAATTCCTAATCCTTGCGCCATTAAAATCATAGCTTTTACTATGCTTAAATCATCGCTATTGTTCAAGTTATGAATATATTTCTTATCAATCTTTATTTTACTAATTTTAAAATTCTTTAAATCTGATATCATGAAAGGGCTTGTTCCAAAATTATGTATATGTATATCTATCCCGATCTCGTTAATAGAATTTAAAAGGTTTTTCATATACTCAGGTGAAACAGATAAGCTCAGTTCACTAAGTTCAATAATAAGCCACTCAGGTTTTACTTTAAATTCATCAAGCATAAACTTAACATTACCAAAAAAAATCTTATTGTGAATACAACTATCAGCAACGTTCAAAGAAATTTTCAAATTACTATTGTATTTTTCATTCCAACATTTTATTTGGTGTAAAGCATTGATAAAAACCCATCTAGTAATATCTTTGACAATATCAATTTCTTCAGCAATTGATATAAAATCATTAGGATAAATAGTTCCTTCTGTTTGATGATGCCACCTTACAAGGGCTTCAACACCAACTAAATCCATACTTTTAGTATCAAAAATTGGCTGATATTCAAGATATAATTCTTTTTCTACATCGATGTTCTTTAGTAAAGCCTCAATTTTTTTTCTCAAAGCTAACTTGTTATTTAATTCATCAGATATTAAATATTTACCTTTAACACCAGATCTCTTTGCATGATACATAGCCATATCAGCAAGTTTTAATAAGTCAGAAATATTTTTTGAATCATCTGGATATCTTGACACACCAACACTTGCACTAATAGTAAATTCACTTTCACTGATAACTATATGTTCCTCTAACACCTCATCAATTTTTTTGCCTAGTTCATTGATTTTTTCATTATCTGTTGTAGTATATACAGCAGCAAACTCATCACCACCAAATCTGGCAAATAAGATTTTATCATTTTCTAGCGTTTTAAATCTATTGCCAACTTCTTGCAAGACAATATCACCTATATCATGACCATAGACATCATTTATCATTTTAAACCTATTCAAATCTATAACAAATGTAGAGAATTCAACATTATCTTGAATATGTTTTTCAACATGCTCTAAAAAATATTTTCTATTATAGAGATGAGTTAAAAAATCATAATTTTCTGTCATGTTATCACTTAAACTGCTAGCACTATATAATTCTTTCATGCTTCCTCCAAACATTAAATCAAGTCTTCAATATCTTGTAATTTTTTTCGTTTAACAACCAATATTTCATGGCTATCAAGTGCTATGTTAACAAGTTTATCCACATCAATTTTACTTTCTGAATCTTTGATTTTATCAAGTCTTGGACGTGTTACCACCCTGTCAGGTAAGAAAACAGTACAGCAGTCTTCAAACGGTAAAATAGATGTTTCAAAAGTATCTATTTCTTCTGAAATCTTAACTGTATCACGTTTATCAAAAGCAATCAAAGGTTTAAATATAGGTAAGCTAGCAGCATCTTCTATAACTGTCATTCCTTCCATTGTTTGTGAGGCAACTTGAGCTAAAGACTCGCCTGTTACCAAACATGATAAACCGTTCATATTAGCTATTTTACTAGCTATTCTCATCATAAAACGCCTTGATAATACAGTCATTTCTTCACTAGGACAATGTTGGTTAATAGCTTCCTGCACCTTTGCTATATTGATAAAGTGCATCTTGATTTCTCCTGTATACTCACACAATTTTTCAGCAAGCATAATAACCTTATCCTTTGCCCTTTGGCTTGTATATGGATGCGAATGAAAGTGTAGAGCCTCAACATAAAGACCACGCTTAGCCATCATATATAATGAAACAGGGCTATCTATGCCACCAGACAAAAGCACCAATCCCTTACCAGATGTACCATAAGGCATACCACCTAGTGCCTGAATATGCGAACTAAATACATAAGTCTTGTTTCTAACTTCAACTTCTAAAATAATATCTGGATTATGAACATTTACTGTTAATGTATCCGCTTTAATATTATTAAAATACTTTAGTAAATCGCCACCTATTTGAGCTGAAATTTGTGGTGATTTTAATGGAAAACCCTTATTAGAACGTCTAGATTCGACTTTAAAAGTAAGACATCCCTTTTTATTAACTATTTCCTGCATCACTTTTATAGCAGACTGTGCTATTTCAGTCATATCGTTTTCTGATTCTTTTACTTCTGAAAAAGATATTAAACCAAAAACCTTAGACAGTCTATTAAAAACTTGTTCTTTATCTTCTTTTTTGCAATCTACAAAAAATCTACCGTGAAACTTTTGAATTTTAATATTGTCAAATTCATCTAAGGCCTTTGCGATTTGGGTATGCAAAGCGTCTACAAAGCGTGATTGATTTTTCTTCTTTAGTGATATTTCGCCGTATCTTATTAATATCTTTACCATTTATTATTATACTCCATATTCCTTGTTGAGGTCTCTCGACTACGCTCGAGATGACAGTAACTTATAATAGCAGTGATTACGTTTTGTGCTATTATGACGATTTAAACCTACTTATCATTTTATCACTTGCTGTTATAAAAGCGTCAATATCTGTCATACTGGTATCAGCAGCAAAACTAATACGTAAAACTGCTGTTTCTGGACTTGGCGCTTTGCCTATTGCTCCTAAGACACTTGATGTTTGTGGATTAGAGCTATTACAAGCCGAACCCGATGACAAATAGATTCCCTCATCAGCATAAGCGTGCAATAATACCTCTGAAGGTGCTAAATCAGAACATACACTTAATATAAAAGGACTCTGTTTTACATCTTCATCTATTGTTAAATCAAAATGTTCACTAGATTTAACGTAGTCCGCTATTTTTTTCTTAAACGTCAATGCTTTTTCTGTATTTTTTTCCATGTTTTTACAAGATTTAGAAAGTGCCTTTGCCATTACACAAATTCCAGCAACATTTTCAGTACCAGCACGCTTACCAAACTCTTGCGAACCACCAAATACCATAGCATTTACTAATTTTGGATTTTTACAATATAAAAAGCCAACACCCTTTGGTCCTTTAAACTTATGAGCAGAAGCTGTTAAAAAGTCACAATCTAAATCTTTTACATCAACAGGAATTTTACCAACAGCCTGGGTAGCATCTACATGAAACATCCCCTTAAAGCCTTTGGCCTTCGCCTTTTTGATAAGTTCTTTTACATCTTGAATAGTTCCAATTTCGTTATTAACATATATCACTGTAATTAAATTAGCACTCTCAATTTCCATATCCTCAAAGTCTGTAAAAATCACACCATTATCATCATTATTTAAATAATAAATATGTTCATGAGCGTAAAAATTGATTGCTTTTTTGACAGATGAATGTTCAATTTTACTTGTAATCATCACTGGTTCTGCTCTTTTAAAAGCCCCATTTGCAATAACAAGATTATTCGCTTCACTAGCGCCAGATGTAAATATAATTTGTTCCTCACTTGCCCCTATTAAACTTGCTACAAGCTTTCTAGAATTTAAGACAGCCTTTTCTGCCATTAAACCCGCCTCATGTAATGACGACGGGTTGGCAAATACATCTAAATAATATTTCTGAAAAGTATCCATCAATTCTGGATAAAGCTTAGTTGTAGCAGCATTATCTAAATAATGAATTCTAGCCAATTCTACATGCCTCTCTTATTATCTCTTTAAGTTCTGCAATAGCAACACGTTTTTGTTCCATCGTATCACGGTCTCTAATTGTTACCATATTGTCTTCTAATGAATCAAAGTCAAAAGTGATACAGAACGGTGTACCAATTTCATCGTGTCTTCTATAACGCTTACCAATAGAACCTGCTTCGTCATAATCAACATCAAAATCTTTTAATAGTTCTTCATAAAGCTCTTGTGCTGGCTCCGATAATTTTTTACTTAGTGGGAACACAGCCGCCTTAAATGGTGCCATCGCTGGATGTAATCTTAACACTGTGCGCTTATCTTCCTTACCATCATCACTGGTACTAACAACTTCCTCATCATAAGCATCTACAAGTAAAGCAAGTAGTAACCTTTCTACACCTAATGATGGCTCAATGACATACGGAATATACTTTTCATTCGTCATTGGATCTTGGTATGTTAAATCCTTCTTACTATGCTCTTGGTGAGCGTTTAAGTCAAAGTTTGTTCTTGAAGCTACGCCCCATAATTCACCAAAACCGAATGGATATAAGAATTCAAAGTCTGTTGTAGCATTTGAATAGTGTGATAATTCCTCTTGACTATGGTCTCTTAACTGTATATTTTCTTCCTTAATTCCTAAATCTAACAGCCACTTCTTACAATAGTCTTTCCAGTACTTAAACCATTCTAGTTCTGTACCAGGTTCACAGAAGAATTCAAGTTCCATTTGTTCAAACTCTCTTGTTCTAAAGATAAAGTTGCCAGGTGTAATTTCGTTTCTAAATGACTTACCTATTTGGCATATACCAAACGGTAACTTTTTGCGAGAAGAACGCTGAACTTGTTTAAAATTAACAAAGATACCCTGTGCTGTTTCTGGTCTTAAATAAATTTCAGATTTAGAATCTTCCGTTACACCTTGAAAAGTTTTAAACATTAAATTAAATTTTCTGATATCAGTAAAATCCACTTTTCCACAATCTGGACACTTGATTCCCTCGTCATCTATAAACTGTTTCATCTGAGCATCGTCCCATGCTTCAATTTCTTCATGCTGACCCTTTGATTCTAAGTAGTCTTCAATTAAATGGTCGGCTCTAAATCTTGCTTTACAGTTTTTACAATCCATTAGCGGGTCGCTAAATCCACCAACATGCCCTGAAGCTACCCAAACATTTGGATTCATAAGAATAGCAGCATCCATTCCTACATTGTACTTATTTTCTTT